>Ga0181517_10000731_pt1 | contig 42027 bp, 39 predicted proteins | sample PEATcosm2014_Bin_31_FD_119748 | JGI IMG/M metagenome (GOLD analysis project Ga0181517, IMG submission 119748) | Peatland microbial communities from MTU Mesocosm Facility, Houghton, MI, USA - PEATcosm2014_Bin01_30_metaG | ecosystem: Environmental > Terrestrial > Soil > Wetlands > Peat | place... | reverse complement strand
GTTTCCGGCGCATCTTGTCCGTTCTTAAGCGCCGGCGGCGAACTCAATCGAATCGGACACAGCATGGACTCTCCCGGCTGACAGCGATTTCGGACGCGGGTTCGACTCCCGCCGCCTCCACCAACCTTCGCCCTCCGCCAGAGGGCTACGGCTCGGCATGCCAACCCAACCATCTGATGCGCTCGATTGCCCGAATGCGGGCGAAGGCTGTCGCGCCGAAGCCTTGGCGAAGGCGGACCCCTCTGCCAACTGCACAGGTCCTTCGACTCGCTGCCCGCGAACGCGGCCCAGTTCGGCATCGGCCGTCACCACTTGACGGCAGCGCCGCGGCACGATCCAATCGTAGATAGGCAGTGCAGGGGCAGGCCATACACGCAAAGCTTATAAAGCCGTCTCGCAGGGTATGGTCCGCTGCGTTCCTTGCCGCTGCGTTGCTGGCGGCGGCCGTTGCCTCGTTGGTGCTGTACCGCCATCACGCGCGCGGTTCTCCTCAGTCGGTGACGCAGGCTTCCGGCTATGTCGATGCGGCCGTCTGCGCTACCTGCCATCAGGGCATCGCCGAGACCTACCAAAAAACCGGCATGGGCCGTTCCTTCTTTCTTCCCACCGCGGCCAACGTGGTGGAAGACTACGTGCGCGCGAACTCCGTCTTCCATCAGCCCTCCGGTTTGCGTTACACCATGATCGAGCGTAACGGCGAGTTCTTTCAGCGCCGGTCAGAGGTTGGATTCGACGGCAAAGAAACCAATGTCATGGAAGAGCGGATCGACTACGTGATCGGCTCGGGCAATCACTCCCGCAGCTACCTGCACCGCGCGCCCAACGGCCAGTTGATCGAGCTTCCGGTGAGCTGGTACTCGGAGGGCTCTGGCTATTGGGCGATGAGTCCAGGCTATGACTTCAAGGGGCAGGCGGATTTCCACCGCGCCATCAACGGCAAGTGCATGTTTTGCCACAACGGATATCCGGACGGCGATGCGGGAGTTGAAAGGTTGATCTTCCCGGAGAAGTTGCCGCTCGGTATCGATTGCCAGCGCTGTCACGGGCCGGGGCGCGCCCATGTGGAGGCGGCCATGTCCGGCCATGCCTCGCCGGAGCTTGTACGCTCGACGATCGTGAATCCTGGCCGGCTCGATCGCCAGAGGAAGCTTGAAGTGTGTATGGAGTGTCATCTTCAAACCAGCTTCAAGGAGCCCAACGATCAGCGCGCCTTCGATCGCGCCATCTATTCCTATCGCCCGGGCCAGCCGTTGGAAGATTTCAGGTTGTACGTTGCGCCCGCAGGTCACGAGAACGACGACAATTTCGAGATCGATCATGCGGCGTACAGGCTGCGCAAGTCCGCATGTTTTCGCAACAGTCAAATGACCTGCCTCACCTGCCACGATCCCCACGACATTCCGCGCGGCCAGGAAGCCGTCGCGCATTACACCGCCGTATGTCTCGGGTGCCACAAGGGCGTTCGGCACACCGTTGCGTTGCCGCCCACAAGCACCTGTCTCACCTGCCACATGCCAAAGCGCCGGACCGATGATGCTGTACACGTGGTGATGACCGATCACTATATCCGTCGCACCGAGCCTCGGCGCGATCTGCTTGCGCCCATTGACGAAAACATCGCGGCCGAGCGTAGTTTTACGAAAGTGGCGCTCTACTATCCGGCCAAGGCGCCCGACACGCCAGAGGCGGAAATATCGATGGCCGAGGCGCAGGTGTTCGACAACGGCATTCCGCGGTTGCAAGCACTACTGGAGCGCGATCAGCCCAACGCTCCGGAGCCGTACCTGGTGCTGGCGGACGCCTACGATCGCGAAGGCAACAACGAAGAAGTCGCGCACTGGTCCCGGCAGGCGCTGGCCCGGCGTCAAAACTTCCAACCCGCCGTCGTGAAGCTGGCGCTGGCTCTCTTCGCTCTTCAACAGGATGCGCAGGCGGCCAAAGTCCTCGAAGACGCGGTAAAGCAAGATCCAACCGACGACGAGCTCCTGAGCGATCTTGGCAACGCCTATCTGCGGCAGGGAGAGGTCGCGCAGGCCGCCGCCGCACTCAAGCGAGCCCTCCAGGCCAATCCCGAGCGTTCGGACACGCACAATCTTTTGGGTGTCGCCGCCGTCGAACAAGGCGACAGAGCGACGGCAGAGCATCAATTCCGTGAGGCCTTGCGCTGCCAGCCGGATTTCCCCGGGGCCAGGGACAATCTTGGCAGTCTGCTGGCAGACGAGCACGACTACGCGGAAGCCGAGTTCCAGTTTGAGAAGGTCATTGAGGCCCATGCCGATTTTGCGGAAGCGCACCATCGCCTGGGCCGGCTGCTGGTGGTGATGGGTCAAGTGCCTCGTGCCATCACTGAATTGCGCCAGGCTGCGCAGCAAGAGCCCGGCGATCCTCAGGTGCATGAGGACCTGGCTTACCTGCTCGCAGCCACCGGCCATGCCGCTGAGGCGATTCCTGAATATGAGCGGCTGCTGGCGCTCCGGCCGGAACCGGTGCTGGCACAACTCCTGCAGGGGATGGTGCTACTCAGTCAGGGCCACGCCGCCGAGGCGCGGCTGCATTTAGGCGCTGCGGCCAACAGCCCGGATCCAGAGATTGCCGCGGCGGCCAGACATCTACTTGCGCAGAAGTGATGTTGATCTCGCGCCATTCGTAAGGATGAAACTCCGGCGTCGCGCACGCTTGCTCCTGTTTTCTGCCTTACGCCGAACGACTACGTAGAGTAGCCGCGTGCGGTTCACGGGCGCTATATCCGAACGCCAGCGAAAATGCTGGCTTTTTCATTCGTTTATAGTCCATTGGCGGATAACCGGTGGCCGGCCAAGTGTTTTGCAAAGGCCCTGATTGGAGCGCCTGGAGAGACCGCTATTTTGGCCAGGACTGTACTTCCCGAATGATCGGCAGCATCGTCTCCAGTGGATCAGCGGTCTCCGCTCCGGTGATGGTGGCTGTCTGGTCGGTTGGCAGCCGCGGCAGGCGGCATACGGTTACGTGCAATGGAGCCTGGGATGCATTCATGTCGGCACACAACACTTCCCCTGCCGCCTTTGCCATTGTGTATTCGGTCATTCCCTTGGGCCGTTCGGTGATAGAAACCGACGATGGGTAAAAAAGCGATAGCTTGGGCTGGCGAGCCCGCAGCACCTGGGATAACTGCCAGAATCCGTCTACATACACGGCCAGAAACTCTTCTAACCGCTCCGTGGCATACATCCCCGCCTGTGGCCGGAAAATGCCTGGCGTCGCGAAATAGTATGCGTGCGTGGGCGCGTCAGCGAGTACGGCAAGCTGCTCCGCAGCAGGCTTGTTGGCATCAAAGGAAAGAGCTTCACATACTCCGCCAGCCGACCGGATTTCTTGTGCCACTCTTTCCGCATCTTCTCTTCCGGTCTTCCAAGTCACAATGACGCGTCCGCCGCCAGTGGCAATCAGCTTGGCTGCCAGTTCACCTAATCCACGTGACCCGCCAACGATCAAGGCCACACTTCCCGCGAATTCAGCGTGACCGACCAAGTCAGCCAGCGACTTCATGGTTGCCTGCTGCACGGGAGGCGTTCGCACAAAGCTGTTCACGATTCCCGTCAGGCCGCCGCCAGAAATCTCTTGTTCGACGGAACGGAAACGCGGGTCCGTTCCGGTGACGCGAAAGGCAAGACCCTCCGAGGGTTGGATTTCGGCACAGGTGCGGAGCGAAAGTTCGCTAAAGATGGAATACAATCCGGGACAGACCATGCCGACCAGGCAGCTGCATGCAGCCAGGGCTGCAATGCGCCGGGCTCCCAGCCACTTTGTCGCAGCAGGAAACAGCGTCGCCGCAACTTCCGGCGTCATGGCGAAGCGGAACTGGCCGGAGCGGCCAGCCATCGATTCTAAATCCAGATTTAAGGCGCCGGCGTGAGGCGGCAATTCCACGGCAGCGGCTGACCAGCCAGGGCAATCCTCAACAGTCTCGCCAAAATTAAGGGTGACTTTCGACCGGGGGGCGCCATCGACAGAAATGTTCAATTGTGCGCCAGTCGGCCCTTGCCGCATAAGGACTACGTCCACACACTCGTTCAGATAGATGAATTTGTTGAACTGGACGCGTAAGCTGCACAATGAGGCCAGGTTCGGTTGCACCGCAGCCAAAGAATCGAGCGCCCAAAGCAGCAGGTGGATTCCATGCACGACGGGCGCGCCCGCCTGGGTGCGCCGCGCCAAAAGCTCATCGACGTGCATGGGATTTTGGTCGCCGGAGATGGATGCGAATCGCTCTTGGTCCGTAAACCTGAATTCTCGCTGTGCCAGTCTCATCAATCTGCCGCCTCCCTCGGATCGACGCCGGGCATTGGATTTCCCCTCTCCCCTCTACGGGGCGTTTCTACTCCCGGCAATGGTGCTTAAAACGCCTTGTACACAATGTCGGGAGCAGGCTGATTGAGTAGGACGGTCATTACCAGAGCAAGCAAACCCAGCGAAGACGCATAAACCACGCGGGCATAGCGGCTGGTGAGTATGGGACCTTCAGAGGTTTTTACCGACAATAACACCGCACGCAGCCATTCCCATGCAGCCAGTACAATCGTCGCACATAGCCAGATTGCCAACCAGACGCCGCGCCATTGAGCCGCGCCCAAAGCAGCAAATACCTTATCGATCTGCGCCCAGGTTGCCCAGAACCAGAAGAACGTGAAGGCAAACCAGCTGAACGTCAGGCCGCGGCCAAATGCAATATAGACGGGATTGCTTGCCAGCCTCTTGTAGCCCTTGCGGCCCAGGCCATGAGCCAGTTGCAACTGCCAAAGTTTGTTCACCGCGACCCCTCCGCCTTGCAGCACGCCAAAGATGACGAACTCCGAGGTCCGCCCGTGCCAAACACCAATCAGGAAGAACGTCACGAACAAGCAGAAGACGCCCAGCAACGGCTGCATGGCCAACGACGGGATGCGCCGCATCAGCGCCACGAGTAGCGGATTGTACACATAAGTCTTGAGCCAGGTGGAAAGCGTGATGTGCCAGCGATTCCAGAATTCGATGTACGAGGAGGCCGAGAAGGGCCGATCGAAGTTCTCCGGCAGGCGCACACGCATCAGCCGCGCCAGGGCAATCACGATGTCAATGTAGCCCGAAAAATTGCAATATAAAAACAATGGATACAAAATGCATAGCTGAAATATTGCCCAATATCTGATCGCCAATGGCAGAGAGGGGGCAGTCTGGAGCAATGCATTCTCATGCATGATGTGCAGGATCGTGGCCAGTACATTCACCTTGAAGAATCCGCGCACGATGCGCTCCAGTTGCAGGCCGATCACGCCAGCTCCCAGCGCAATGGGTTCGCCTGAAAACTGATCCCTGGCAAATTCGTCGTAGCGTTGAATTGGGCCGGAAATAAGCGTAGTAAAGTTCAGCGTGTAGAGAAGGTAAGCGCCGAGTCCAACATGCCGCTTCTCCCGGCTGTCTCCCGTTTCGATCAACAGGTGCAACACGCGAAAAAAGATATAGGAGAGCCCCAGAGTGAAATAGGGATAGTGCAGAAATGTGCCTTCCGGCAGGAAGGTGTATTTCTTCAGCCACACATAGACCAGGATGACGGCCAGAATGCTCCACACCGCGGACCTGATCCAGCCGCGTTCGATCATGAGGAGACCGCCGTAGCCCAACAGCAGAAACCCGGCCAGCGGCAAGAACACAATCGGGTGATGCGCCAGCAGGCCGAGAAACACAAGACTGGCCGCGAGCAGCACACCCGAGCGCCAGATGCGCGAGCGGCTCAAGTTCGAGAGCAACGCCGCGGCAAGGCCAAAGGCTACAAACTCAAAAGATGCCGAATCCATACTATCGATCCTTGCCGGTAATGACGGATGAAGATGCGGGTTCAGCACGGTTCCCGAAGAGAGGCGCATTCACCAGCTCATTTGCCATAAACCGGGCAATCAATTTCGCTCCACTTGGATTTGGATGGCCATTCACCAGAAAGTAATACTGCTCGGCATCAGGCAGGTTGTGAAATTCCGGCAAAATGTCAATGTACGTACAGCCTTCATGTTCGACCGCAGCCCGTAGTTCATCGTTCAGCGCGTAAGGCGAAAATCCTTCCTTGGCGCGCCCCAGAGATAGCATGGCCGCCTGACTGCGGCTCGGAATTAATGTCACAAACAGTGGGATATTCATAGCGCGGGCTTGCTTGCTGACAATCGCGAGATCTGAAGCAAACTGCTGCAGGTATTGCTGCTCCAGTGGGTCAGTGGGGACTCTGAGAAATCTGTCCCCGATTCCCGTCAGGGAGGAGCCATCGAAACCGCTCTGGTTTTCCGGCAGGAGATGGCGCAAGAGATTTGCAGTTGGCGTTGCACCGATTTTTCCCATGCCCTTGCTCCAGAGGCTCTGCAATGCCTGCAGCAGCGACTTATTTCCCAGTTCCTGCTGTGCCCGCCACCTGGCTTCTTGTAAAAACCCCTTTGGCCGCGGTGGGGCGCTCGCCGCCCCGATGGGTTCGACCGCAGCCTCCAAATCATGAGGCGTAAGCACCCAGAGAACCATATCGGGATGCTGTGCTTTTACATCTTCGAAATAACGAGCGATCACATACGGGTGCTCCATGTACATGCCCATGTTGTACAGGTCCACCCTGCGCCCGCTGCTTTGAGCAATATCCTCGGGAAGTAGCGAGGCGATGGTGTCCTCCACCGGCATGCCCTCGCCAACTGCGAAGGAAGATCCCAACATCACAATCCTGTAAGTTCCGGAAGGCTTTTGACCGCATTCCATGTCTGTTCGGTGGCCACAACGATTAAGACGATATTCGGTAATAGGTTCGTCGTTGTTGTTGTACTCGCACACTGTATTTTCAATGCCGTGTAGATGGTCCGCAACTTCTCCCTGCAGGATGCAGCCATAGAGTCCGTCTGCGGACTGGGGGAAGATATGCCCGGCTATGCGATTGGAAACCGCGATGCAAAGGTATATAGTCAAAACGCCGATCAGGGGAAGCAGGATCCAGTCCTTGCGCGGCAGCTTTGCGTCCTTCAGTTTTTCTCGGCTGATGGCATTGCTTGGAGTCACGGGAGGGTTATCTCCTCGGCGGCATCGAAACCCCGCGAAATAATCTTCATAGGCGCGCATTCCGGCGCGGCGTCTTCAACAAGAAGCTCCCATCGCGTTAATCCAGACTCCTCTTCCCCAACCTTTGCAAAGCCCAGTTTGGCGTAATGATCAACCACCAGCTTATTACGCTCGGTGGGCAGGTACGCGCCGGCAAGCTTGCGTATGCCCGCGGCGCGCCCATGCTCCAGAATCTCGCGCAGCACCATGTGCTCCACCTTGCGTCCCAGCACGCGGCAGCTCATCAGCCAGGTGTCGATCTCCCACACCCCGGCTTCAGCCGGTCGGCAAATGACCACGCTGATCATGCCGTTATCGCCGAAAATATCCGCCAGCCGGACCTGGAGCGTAAACACCTCGGGGTCGTTTTCAGCCGCAGCCACCTCCGGATCGGTGTAGCGGCGCGTAGTGAGATTGAATTGGTTGGATTTGTTGATGAGCTGGACGATACGCGCTCGGCCGGTCGCGTCAAAGGGCTGGAAGGTGATGGTCATATCCAGCGATGCCAGGTAGGCGTCCACGCCGCCCACTTGCTTCTGAAGTTGCGCGCGCTTGGCATTGTCCTGGTAAAAGCCCGCGCGCTTGAGATCTTCCGCAGCAAAGGCTACGGCCTCGAAGTAGCCGCCCGCCGCAAGCGTTCTCGCGTAGAAAGCGGGCTCCTCCGGTAGCTCCGGCACGGCCACTTGCGGCAACAGCTTGCGCACCAGCCCCCGCTCCACAGGATTGTCGTCGAGAAACACCATGGCGTCGAGGCCAAGCGACAACTCCTCCGCAATGGCCTGAATGTTGGTCACCTTGTCGTCCCAATTGGCCTGAAAGACGGCGATGTGCTCCAGCCTTAGCAGCATCTCGGGGTGCTTTTCAAACGGTAGACGCGCAACCTCGTCTGTGTTCTTGGAGGAAACGGCCAGCACGATGCCGCGCTGCCGCAGGTCCAGTGCAAGACGCTGTACCGCGAGGTGCGCTTCACCCCGCGCGTCGCCCTGCGCCACCTGGATGCCTTCCAACCCATCGTCTCCAATCACTCCGCCCCAGACCGTGTTATCGAGGTCAAGAATCAGAACCTTTCCGCTCTTGCCCCGAATCGCCCCCACTGTCCGGGCCACATGATCGGCGTAAAGCGGGATGACTTCGTCGCTGAAGGAAAATTTCCCCATGTTCCACAACCGCGTGTTGTGCCAATCGGCCAGGCCAACCGTTTCCGCCAGCGCAGCCACATCGAGCAGTACATCGCCCGAGCCAGAAACAAACTCGGCCAATTCGCGGTTGATGCCGTCGATGAGACTTCTCAGCGTTCCCGGCAATGCGCGATCGAGGCTGCCAAAGAGCGTCTCCACGGGCGGAGCGACGGTTTGAAAGATGCAAACCGCGTTTGAATTGCTTTTGATGCCGTTGCGGAGCGCCTGTAAGTAGCCGATCGCTCCTTGTACGGTGGCGGTCGAAACTTCGCCATCCCCCAATGAGAGTTTCAACGGCAGCGCACGATAGTCGAGCGCAAAAAGAACCGCTTCCGGGTTGGAGCGATTGACCTCGGAGTCCGGAGTCAGAGCTTCCTGCGCAACCTGGTCGTAGGTGGGCTGGATCACCTCAAGCGCTATGCCATGTCGCGCGGCGCTCGCCACAAGCGCCGGAATCATCATATCGATTGTCGAGTTGCTCAGCACCGCAAGCCGGAACGGCGTCAGCGGATTCAGACTCTTTCCTTCTGAACGCGCTTTGCCCATGGCTTTGGCCAACTTGGTCAGTTGGTTCAGGTCGAGGGCATGCATCGCCATCGCTTGAAGTTCGCACCCCAGGGACCCTGTTGAATTGCTCCATGCCTTCAACATCTCCGGAAATTCCTGCGGCGCGCGCGGCAGCCATTGCAATTCCGCATAAAGTGAATTCATCGGCAATTTACCGTTCCTGTTTCTTCACGCAATCATGGGAACTGCGTGCCCGGATGCTTTGCCCTAGGACTGCGCTTTGATCAGCGCGACGAGATCGCCCACATTTTCCAGCTTGCCGATCTCCGAGGTGGAAAACTTGATCTTGAACGCCCTCTCCACCGTGAGGATCAGCCGGATATGAGTGAGACTATCCCAGCCGTCTACCTCCTTGGCTGAAAGCTCGGGCGTCACCGCAATCGAATCTTCATCGAAAACGTCCTTGAATACCTCCGCCAGTCGAGCATAGATCTGCGGTTCATCCATTGCGGAAATCCTCCACTCGCTATCCTACCAAGTATGGTATCGAACACCGTAAGCCCCGGCAGGATAGGGGATGCGCCTAACCACGATCGCCCCAGCATGATTGGGGCTGTGCCTGACGCGCGTCGCCCGGCACGCCTCTGTTGTTCCCATGCAGTCGCCGCCTCAAACCTGGGTCTCTGACTGCGTGAATATGGATCAGCCCCGTGCCCCCTCCATTCGCTCTTTCTGGCGAATGGGTGGGAAAGTACAAACCTCAAGGATCGAAATCAAGCGGTCAGAGACCGCAGCGCAGGTAAGATGCTCGGTTCGGTGGTCGTCCTCGCCGGCACCGGCAACACCGGCAATGACAGTCGCGATAAAAAAATGAACAAGGACTTCCTTGAGGTCGAACAGTACGCAACCGTTTCCTTTGCGCCGAAGTCCTGCGCTGGCGTCGTCGCTCCATCGGGAGACTCAACCATTCAGGTAACGGGGATTTTCACGCTCCTCGGCACGTCTCACGAGAACACCATCCCCATGCTTGTCCATATTGAAGGTACAGCCGCAACGGCCAGGGCGCATCTTGTCCTACCGTACGTCCAATGGGGATTGAAGAATCCAAGCTTCTTGGTTTGGAAAGCGGATAACGATGTCGCGATTGACGTCTTTCTTGCCGGCCGGCTTTTGAAATAGGAGCCGCCTTCTTTCGACGCATCGCGGATCGCTACCGGGCAACGCCCATCCCGCCTCTGGCGAAACCCTGACCAACCACGAACGATCCGGCAACACCCGCAACGCAAAAGCTAAAATTCCAGCCCGGCGAAGCAGTCACTTGCGCAGCCGCCGTGGGACGGATGCTGCACCACCCTTGGCTCTGGGCAACGGAAGCATCGCAGGCCCCTGCGCATTCCGCTCCGGGAGTTGGTCGAGGAGAACCACATTCAGCAGTGACTTGTGCACCTGAATGCGGCCGTCGTAATGGATGAAGCCCAGCTTACGGAAGCGGTTCATGAAAAAACTCACGCGCGACCGCGTCGTCCCGATCATCTCCGCCAGAGTCTCTTGCGAGATCTTGGGAATCAGCGGCTCCGGCTCTCCCGGCCGTCCAAACTCCGCCATCAACAGCAGAATGCGCGCCAGGCGCTTTTCGCTGGAGTTGAAGAGTTGGTCCACCAGATCGGCCTGGATGCGCATGCTGCGGTCCAGCAGAAATTTCAGGAATAAGTCGGAGAAGTCGCGCTCCTCGTGCATCACCCGGATCATTTCCTCCCGGCTGATCTTGAGCGCGGTGCACGCGCTCATCGCGGTGGCCGTAGACAATCGCCGCCCAGGCACTGCGGCCAGCGCCCCCTCTCCCACAAAGTCGCCCGCGGAGAAGATCGCGATGGTCGCTTCCTTGCCGGTCTTCGAGACGACCGTGACCTTTGCCCGGCCCTCTTGAAGATAAAAGACAGAATCCGCCGGGTCTCCCTGCGAGTAAAAGGTCTCCTTGGGCGCCAGTTGCACAATTCTTCGCCCCAGTCCGGCGCTCATCAGAAAGGCGGCCGCATCAAACGATTGCTCTTCCAGCGTAATCATCGGTCAGTCCTCTTTCCGCATGCAGCAAAAACTTGCGACGTTGCGGGAAACACGCAACCCCGTCTTGCCCCAATCTGCATTCCACTTGAGCGGCCAGCCTGGCGCAAGCAACGGGTACAGGAGGCTCGTGACCCCGCAAACTACTCATCCCAATGAACATCTACGGCAATCGCCGCATTCGACACTCCCGGCGGAGGTCTAGTATAAGACTCGACCCCGAAGCCTGGAGCAATCTGTTCAATTTTGCCCACTTTTCTCCATATTTTTCAAGACACGCGACATTCCGCAGTCTGCCGTTGGGCGCCTCCACAGAGAGAGCCCGATTGCTCAGACTCCGGCAGCCAATCACTCTATGGTGAGAGTTACCTGGTGCGCCTCGGTGCGCGGAAATTATTTGGCACTGCGCCTGGGTAGAAAAGGTGAAATCTGTGAAGAAATTCATGACGATAGTGGCATTGTTTGGTCTGGGCGTGGCGAGCGCCGCCATGGCGGAGACTCGCGAAGATGTGCAGAACCGGCTCGACAATGCAACCCTGGTGCTCCACCAGATCATGTCCGCGCCCGATAGAGGCATTCCGGAAGAAGTGCTGGAGCACGCAAAGTGCATCGCCGTCGTTCCCCACATGATCAAGGGCGGCTTCGTATTTGGTGCGGAGAACGGCAAGGGCGTGGTCACCTGCCGCACCCCAGACGGCTGGAGCGCGCCTGCGTTCTTTGCCATCACCGGGGGAAGCTGGGGATTGCAGATCGGCGTCGAAGGCGTGGATCTGGTCATGATCTTCCAGGGCGACAGAGGCATGCAGCGGTTGGAAGACGCCAAGTTTCAGCTCGGAGCTGACGCCTCCGCGGCAGCAGGACCGGTGGGACGCCATGCCACTGCCGATACCGATTGGAAGCTGAATACCGAAATTCTGACCTACTCGCGCGCCAAAGGCGCATTTGCCGGACTCACTCTGACCGGCGCCGATGTTCGCCGCGACGACGACTCCATGGATGCGTTCTACGGGCATGACGTTTCTACACACCGCGTTCTGCGCGGCGAAGTGGCCACGCCTGAATCGGCGAATCGCTTTATCGATGCCGTCAGAAACGCAAAGGCGCAGGCCATCGCTTCGAACTAACGGCTCATCGCAACAGCTTGCAGGCGCCCGGATTTAACTGTGATTCCCGCGGCGCCTGTTTTGCGATGGATCCAAGTGATCCACCGATGTAGGAGGTACTCAGCACATGACATTCGTCTCCACTCAACATATGCCTTTGTACAGCGCATACCTTTGCGAGGATTGCCACTGCGTAGGGGATTGCGCCGAGCAGTGCCCCGCATGCGCCTCAGAGTCCCTGATGAGTTTGGCTGGAGTACTGAATCGCGAGCAGCCGAAAGAGCACGCACAAATGACTTATGCGTAAATGGGCCCCTGCCCGTCTTTCTTGCGAGTTGGTCGGGAGCGTCGCCCCAACTCTATTTTGAATGTTTGCAGATGCATGGAATGCAAAGGAGAAAATATGCTTTGGACAATTTTTGTGATCCTTCTGGTTTTGTGGCTTCTGGGTTTCACTCTTCACATCGCGGGTGGCCTCATTCACATTCTGCTGGTCATCGCCCTGGTCGTCTTGGTCATCAACCTGATCACCGGCCGCCGCAGCGCTTTATGATGCGGTCGCAGCGCCGGAAATGTGAACCGGCGCATGCGTCCAGAAACATCACCAGCCTGAAAGTTCAGCCCTCCCCCAGGGAATTGATCTCTTTTATACAGTTCTCTGTCTGCGCCGCGGAGTAATCTGGTTACGAAGCAGTGTGCCGGCCTGAACGCAGTTGTATTGGCTCGCGATGCACTCGAACCAGTCACCGAGCCAACTTTCACCATGCCCGCCGGCCGCCCTTCTTCCCGGAAAGGTAGCCGATGAACGCCTTGCTGATCTACCCTGAGTTCCCCGAAACCTTCTGGAGTTTTAAACACGCGCTCAAGTTCTTGGGCAAGCGGGCGGCGCAGCCTCCACTGGGTCTGATGACGGTTGCCGCGCTGTTACCCGGAACTTGGAACAAGCGGCTCGTAGACACCAACGTGGAGCCACTGCGCGACCGCGATCTGGCATGGGCGGACGTGGTCATGTTGAGCGGGATGCACATTCAGAGCGAATCTCTGCTGGCGATTGTCGAGCGCTGCCGGGCGCGCGGCCTGCGCACCGTGGTGGGCGGTCCCATTTCGAGCAGCGTGCCGGCCGCCGAGCTCAAGGCCGACCACGTAGTGATCGGCGAGGCCGAGAGCCTGATTGCCGATCTCGCGCGGGAGCTGGAACTGGGAACGGCCCGGCCTGTGTATCAAGCCGGCGAGCGGCCGGAGATGTGCACCAGCCCGCTGCCCGACCTCAGCCTCATCAAGATGAAGCGCTACTCGACCATGACCGTGCAGTACTCGCGCGGCTGCCCCTTCAACTGCGAGTTCTGCGACATCATCGAGATCTACGGGCGGCGCCCGCGCACCAAAGCCGTGGCCCAGGTGCTGGCCGAGCTGGACCAGTTGCGCGCCGCGGGCTGGCGCGAGTCGGTGTTTATCGTGGATGACAACTTCATCGGCAACAAGGCGCGAGCCAAGGAGCTGCTGCGGGCCATGGCGGAGTGGCGCTCGCAGATCGGCGCGGGTTTTGACTTCATCACTGAAGCCTCTTTGAACCTTGCCGACGACACGGAGCTGATGCAGCTGATGAAGGACGCGGGCTTCAAATCCGTCTTCCTGGGCATTGAGACTCCGGACGAATCGGGCCTGATTTCGAGCAACAAGCTGCAGAACACGCGGCGCAGTTTGCTTGAGAGCGTGGCCAGGATCCAGAGCTACGGCATCGAGGTGATGGGCGGCTTCATCCTGGGCTTCGACACCGATCAGGAAGACATCTTCGATCGCATGGTCGAGTTCATCCAGAAGAGCGGCATCCCTATCGCCATGGTGGGACTGCTGCAGGCCATGCCGGGAACACAGCTCTTCAGGCGGTTGCGGCGCGAGGGTCGCATTGTGGACGCGGGCGGCGGCAACAACACCTTTTGCGACCGGCTCAACTTCTTGCCCCGCATGGATGCGGCCAAGCTGGTGGAGGGCTACCGCGGGGTGATGAAGAGAATTTACAACTGCGAAGCCTATTATGAGCGCGTCAAGCTCTACCTGAACCGCGCCCACCCCAAGCCCGCCAAACGGGCCGCGGGAGAGCGTGCGAAGAGGCCGCCGCAGCCATCCGAGCCTTGGATCACGCGGGCCAATCTCCGCGCGCTGGCGAACTCCATCGTGCGCCAGGGCGTTCTCGGGCGCCACCAATGGAGCTACTGGAAGTTTCTTGCCCAGGCGGCAACGCGGTATCGCCGCTGCTTCGGCGCAGCCATGTCCCTGGCGGTCATGGGTTATCACTTCCAGGTCATGACGCGAAAACTGTCCAAGGTAATCGATGCCGCGGCCCAGCCTGCCGAATCCTCCGAGCTCATGCTCCATGAATCCGGCAGACCGCCGCTCTAGCTCTCTGGCCGCTTGAACTCTCCGACCGATTGAACTCTCTGACCACTTGAAGAGAAACCTTCCCGTGCCCCATCCATTCGCCCGTTCTTTGGGCGAATGGGTGGGATAGTACGAATTCCCCTGGCGCAAATTCACGCGGTCAGAGACCCGGCCTTTGCACCAATGGTGCATGCCGCCGAGCGACTCGCCCAAGTGCACACCGCGTCCGGAATTGTCCCCACCAACGAAAAGCGGCGGAGCCGGTATGCTCCGCCGCTTTTCGTGCAAACCGCCGTGCGATCCGGCAGCTACAGGTTAATGCCGTCCGCCGCCTTCATGTCCGCCACCACCAGCATGTCCACCACCGCCGCCGCCGTGGGACCCGCCGCTAGGCGCTGCATGCGAAGCCTGTGCATGCGAAGCCTGTGCGTGCGATGCCTGTGCGTGCGATGCCGTGGCATGAGACGCTGGAGCACTGGTGCGCACCGCTGAAGCATGACCCGTGCTGGGACGCGCTCCGCCGCCGCCACGTGCAAAACTGCTGCGATTAGCTGCTGCGCCGCCGCCGCCGCGATAGCTGCCGCCGCCACCGTCAGAGAACCGATGGCCGCCCCAGCCGTGACCGTAGCCCCAACCGGCCCATGGGCCCATGCCCAGGAAGATGCCGTTGTAGAAGTATCCCGGCCCGTAATACCCGTAGGGCGAGCAGGCGTATGGCGCGTAGTCGTAGTAGCCGTACGCGCAGCTTGGCTGAATGCCGAGGTTAATCACAACTTGCGCTTTAGCCGCCGGCGCCAGGGCCAGGCCGGCGAGCACTGCCGTCGTACCGATGAGAATCTTGATTCCACGCATGGTTGACCCCCTTAAGGTGTCTGCCTGTTAGGGTGGGATGCTTTGGCGCCGTCAGGATCTACCCGGCAACAGCAGCCTACATAAGGGGTTGAGTGGGTACATGAATTTCCCTTGCTTCATCGGGCCCATCATGGATCTGCCCTTACATTTCTCACTCTAGCCGCCTGCATCGCGGCAGTCTGAGCAATAGGGACCATCCCTGCTGAGACACTGGCCCGCACGCAACCTCTGGTTGGCGTATGCTTGAGATGGCAACCCGTTTTTCCCTTCTCGCCTTCGGCACTCCAGGCTTCGCTCCAGACGAGCATCTTTCAGGCACGCAACCAACTCACTGGAGATGCCATGAGCCTCATCAAACCAAGCGATGGAAACAACCACCCGTCTCCGCAAAACCGCGCGAAGATCCATTTGTGCCAGCCCGTGAGCCAGCCCGACGCCACCGGATACTCGGCGGCCCAACCGGATCCAGTCGCGGAAACTTCACCGGCTTTTGCTCAGGATTTCGTCGCGGAACATTCCTCCCCAGGCGCAGCGGCCGCGCCAGGCGATCATTTGCCCGGCTCCTTCCGCCCTGAGACGCCCACCGCGCCTACAGTACCGAAAAGCGCGCGAGCGTGAATCTGCATTCAGTTTTCCTGCGCAACCAGTGCGTCCTGCCCGACCGGTTGGATCCGCTCCGGGAGCCCTGCGGCGAACACTGGTCCCTCGTGGTAGAGATCACGGCGTCGATTTTCGACACCATGATTCGCCAAATGGGCTGGCACTTCCTCTGGGTGCACCGTCCCTGCATAGGAAAAGGCTTCGGATGGACACGGGAAGCTGCGACCCAGCGAGCATTAGCGCATGCCCTGAACGGAGTGGCGCGACGATTCAACGCCGCGGAGCTCATTGCCGATCGGGCCGGAAAGTGCCTGGGCTTTCACACCGCCAGTGTCACCTTGCAACCCCGCCAGGTCCAGCAATACACCTGGCTGGAAATTGCGGAGGAATGGCATCAATTGGCAGTGCCCTTTCGATAACACCGCAACCGGCCTCTTTAATGTCTAGAGCGTGTTTCATCAATGACTTCGTGAAAGGCCACGACTTGCCGGGGTCCCCAGCTTCAAGTCGGATCTCCCGCATTCGGCGAATTGATGCCTCTTATTGATCAGTCCGGTGATGGTATGACGGTGTACAACAGCCGCACGGTAAGCCACGCATCCGCGTCAAACTGAGCGCGGCATATCGCAAGCGCAAATCGAATTCCGAGTGAAAAGAGGCTGGAATGTCCTTCCCCGAGCTGAAAAATCCCGAAGTGCAGGCTCGAAATACCGATACGCCGGATGCTTTGCTTGCCGCGTTGGAAGCCAGCCGCCTGCCTTTGCCCACGCGCATTGCGTTTGTGGGAAATTATCTGCCGCGCGAGTGTGGCATTGCCACGTTCACCACCGACCTGTGCACCGCGCTCGCCGCCGAATACGGCGAAGGACGCCTGTTCGCCATCCCCGTCAACGATCCCGATTCCAACTACGATTATCCCCAGCAAGTGCGCCTCGAACTGGAGCAGGAGGACATTGCCTCCTACGAGCGGGCCGCCGATTTTCTTAACTTCAATAGCAACGATCTGGTCTGTCTGCAACACGAATACGGCATCTACGGCGGCGGCGCGGGCCGCTACATTCTGGCTTTGCTGCGCAGGCTCAAAATGCCCCTGGTCACTACGCTGCACACGGTTCTGCGCCAGCCCGACGCAAATCAACGCATCGTGCTCGAAGAGATCGCGCAGATCTCCGATCGCCTGATCGTCATGAGCGAACTTGCGGCCCAACTGTTGCGCGAAGTCTATGCGGTCCCCGCTGGAAAAATCGATGTGATCCCGCACGGCGTGCCCGACATGCCTTTCATGGATCCCAACTTCTTCAAGGACAAGTTCGGCACCGAAGGCAAATCGGTTCTGCTCACATTCGGCTTGCTCTCTCCAAACAAGGGCATTGAAAACGTGATTCGCGCGCTGCCGGCGATTCTGGCGCGGCACCCGGACGTGATGTATATCGTTTCCGGAGTCACCCATCCCCATATCCGCCGCCGCGAAGGCGAGCGCTACCGCGAACAGTTGCAGGCCCTGGCCGCCGAGCTTGGCGTTTCCTCCCATTTGATTTTGAACAATCGCTTTGTGAGCAATGAAGAGCTTATTGAGCACGTAGGCGCGGCCGATATTTACATCACCCCTTACCGGCAGGAGGCGCAGGTTGTCTCCGGCACCTTGGCCATCGCGCTGGGAGCCGGCAAGGCAATTGTCTCCACACCTTACTGGCATGCCAGGGAACTGCTCGCGGACAAGCGCGGCGTGCTGGTTCCGTTTGACAGTCCAGACGCCATCGCGGAAGCCGTTCTGGCATTGCTCGAGAACGATGCGGAGCGCCATGCCATGCGCAAGCGCGCCTATCTCTACTCGCGCGGAACCACTTGGCCCAAGACGGCGCGGGCCTACATGGCGACCTTTCAGCGGGCGCGCTTCGAGCGCTCGTTGCAGCCAAGGGCCGCCCAGCCGGACGATGCCGCCTTGAATTTGATCGCCCCGGTCGAATACCTGCCGGCTCTGAACACCGATCATCTGTGCGCCATGACCGACGACACCGGCATGTTGCAGCACGCCATTTTCTCCTTGCCCTACACACAAGAGGGCTATACCACCGACGACAACGCACGCGCGCTCATCGTGTCCACTCTTCTGGATGAGAGTACCGGGATAGAGCACTCCGAGAACCATCTCAACCTCTCTCGCCGCTACCTGGCTTTTCTCTGGCTTGCATTTCATCCCGATACTGGACGCTTCAGGAATTTCCTCGGCTACGATCGCACATGGCTGGAAGACGTTGGTTCGGAAGACAGCCATGGGCGCGCGCTGTGGGCCTTGGGAACGGTGCTCGGCCAATCGCAGATTGCAGGATTGCGGGGAGCGGCGGGCAGACTCTTTGAGGCTGCCGCGCCCGCGGTTTTATCCTTCAGCAGCCCGCGCGCGTGGGCATTCGGCGTTCTCGGTTTGCAGGCCTATCTCGACTGGTTCCCCGGCGACAGGACCATCCAGGGCATTCGCAACACCCTCGCCAATCGCTTGCTGGATATTTACGAGCGCAGCCGCTCCGAAACCTGGCACTGGTTTGAGAAGAGTCTTGCGTACTCCAATGCGCGGCTGCCGCAAGCGCTCATCCTGGCCGGCGGGCGTAGCAACAACCAGATCATGGTCGCGGCGGGGCTCGAGTCGCTCGCCTGGCTTGTCGCTGCTCAGCACTGCGGTGACCCGGAGATCTTTGTGCCCATCGGCTCCAGCCGATGCTTCACCGAGGGCGGCGAGAAACCCCGCTTCGATCAGCAGCCCGTCGAAGCCTGTGCCACCATCTCTGCCTGTCTCGAGGCATTCCGGCTCACCCACGATAAACGTTGGACGGACGAAGCCCATTGTGTCTTCCGCTGGTTCCTCGGCAAGAACGATCTGCAGGTGCCGCTTTACGATGCCACAACCGGCGGATGCAAAGATGGACTGCATCCCGACCGCGTCAATGAAAATCAGGGAGCGGAGTCAACGCTTTCATTCCTCATGGCGCTCCTCGAAATGCAGCGCGCCAAATGGACCCACACCGATGAAACCTACCAGGAAATGAGTATCTCCCATTGAATTCAATCATTCATCCACCGGACTTGCCGGAGGCTATCGATTTAGGTCAGCCGCAACCCGCAGTATGTAATGACCTCCCTTTGCTCACGCGCTACTCCGACAATCCGATTCTCAGCGGGCACGATTGGCCCTACGCCGTCAACAGCGTCTTCAATCCTGCTGCCGTGCTCCTGCCCGACGGAGACACCTTATTGCTATGCCGCGTGGAAGACCGCAGCGGCCTCTCGCACTTGTGCGCAGCGCGCTCAAAAAATGGCATCAACGGTTGGCGAATCGATCCGCAGCCCACGTTGATGGCCAATCCACGCGAATATCCTGAAGAAATCTGGGGCATCGAAGATCCGCGCATCACCTATGTTCCGGAACTCGAGCAGTATGCGATAGCCTACACATCCTTCGCGCGCGGCGGTCCCGGAGTTTCTCTCGCGCTCACCAAAGACTTCCGAACTTTCGAGCGCTTCGGCGTCATCATGCCTCCTGAGGACAAGGACGCCGCGTTGCTGCCGCGAAGAATCAACGGCTACTGGGCCTTGATTCACCGGCCCATGACGACCACCGGCGCTCATATGTGGATCTCGTACTCTCCCGACCTGCGCCATTGGGGCAGTCACAAGGTCATCCTTCAGGCCCGGCGCGGCGGTTGGTGGGATGCGAACAAGATTGGCCTGTGCTCTCCGCCCATCGAAACGCCGAAAGGCTGGCTCACCGTCTACCACGGTGTCCGCGTAACCGCCTCGGGAAGCATTTATCGCCTGGGCCTCGCGCTCTTCGATCTTGAACATCCTGAGATCTGCCTGCAACGTGGGAACTCATGGATTTTTGGTCCCGACGCCCCATACGAGCGCGTCGGAGATGTGCACGATGTCGTGTTTCCCTGCGGCCAAACCATCGGCGCGGACGGGGATACCATCAACCTCTATTACGGAGCCGCCGATTCCAGCGTAGCGTTAGCCACCGCAAGCATTCGTTGTCTTCTCGCCTGGCTCGACGCGAATTCCAGCGCCGGAGACGGAACCGGCCTATGATGCCTGCCATCCTTGCTCTGAAAGGAGATCCCCAATGACCGTAGAAGCCATGACCTGGCCGCTTTGGCTGCCGAGAGTCCTTTGGTTACGGCGTAAGTGCCCGCGCTGCAAATCCGTGGAGTTCAAGCCCGCCGAGTTGCGCCCTTACGATGGCCTCCTGGGCCTGTTTTTTCTCCGGCCGGTACGCTGCAAGTTTTGCTGGCGCCGGTACTATTGGATTTCTCTGCGAGGCGCGGAATGAGCATCCGGCATTACGACTCCGGTCCCACTTCGAATGATCTTCTGGAAAGCCTTGTCGCGGGATACAACTCGGCTGCGCTGAACGATCCGGTCGTCGCTCAAAATGCGGAGGACGTCCCGAACGTCGAAAATGCGCCGGCCGTCAACAGGGAAGCATAGAAGCCCAAGACGGGCGGCCAAGGGCCGCGTCTGCTCCATGCAATGGTCGGGGAGAGAGGATTTGAACCTCCGACCCCCTGGTCCCGAACCAGGTGCTCTACCAGGCTGAGCCACTCCCCGACGCTTGAACCTCGCCCGCAGCCTCGGGACATGCAACGCGCTGCAAGCCGGAGTGCAATCCTGAAGAAGGTTTCAGGCCCGCCCGCCGCTCCTTGCGGTGCGGCGTCGAACGCCAGGCGGTCCAAAAGACCCTCCTCGGCATTCGCTACTCCTCATTGATTCTATCGCAGTTGCGTATTTTCCGCTGGCCGCGCCACCCAGGACGGCGCTCCGCCCCCAAAGCCTCTCGCTTCCGCGCTCCCCGTCGCCATTCGCCATCATGCGAAAATGACATTGGCTCGTCGCGCACTGCAATTCGCGTCCTCACGCTGCTGCGCCGCCGCATATTCGGAGGAACTTCATGAGCGAACTCATTCTTGAACCGCGCCGCACCGCGGTCGTCGTCATCGATCTGCAAAAAGGCATTGTGGGATTCCCCGGGAATCCGCACTCCGCGCAAGGCGTCATCGCCAACACGGTCGCGCTGCTCGACGCCGCGCGCAGCGTGGGCGCGCAGCCGATTCTGGTGCACGTCGGCCGCTCGCCCGACGGCGCCGATGGCCTCGATGTCGCCTGCGACCAGCCCATGCGCATGGCCGGCGCGCTGCCGCCCGATTGGAGCGAACTCATTCCTGAGCTCAACCGCCAGCCCGGCGATCTTGTCATTCTCAAACGCCAGTGGGGCGCTTTCTACGGCACCGATCTCGAATTGCAACTGCGCCGACGCGGCCTCTCGACCATCGTCCTTTGCGGCATCGCCACCGCGTTCGGCGTCGAAAGCACCGCCCGCGACGCCTACGAGCGCGGCTTTCAACAGGTATTCGCCGAGGACGCCATGACCTCGCGCACCGCTGAATGCCACGCCAACGCCATCGCCAATATCTTTCCCCGCTTGGGCCGCGTACGCAGCACCGCGGAAATCGTCGCCGCGCTCCGCGCCGGCCAGGAAGTATCTTAATCCGTTTTCTCGCGCATCGCGCAGAATCGTACCGCCGGTCTCCTGACCGGCTGTACTGAGGGCCTCCCGGCCCTCAGAAGTTTCGCTGGATCTCGATTTCTTGGAAGTCGCGCATTTGCGAAAAATGCGATCTAGAGGATGTACCGCGACAGATCCTGGTCCTTCACGATCGAAGCCACCATCTGCCTAACATACGTGGCGTCGATAAGAAAAACCTTCTCCGGTCCGGACTTCGCCATGCGTTCCAAATAAGGCAACGGCGTGGTCGCTTCGTCGCTGATGGTCTTTTTCATTGCCGCCGCAGCCTGCTCGTCAGAGATGCGGCGCGCCACGTCGGGCGCCAGGAAGCTGATGTCCTCGAGCACGCGCTCCATAATCGTGTGCAGCCGCCGCGCGCCGATGTTTTCCGTCTGCTCGTTCACCTTGAAAGCGAACTCCGCCATCTCGCGCAGCGCATCCGGCGCAAACTCCAGCCGCACACCCTCGGTCTCCAGCAATGCGGAATACTGTTTGGTCAGCGAAGCCTTGGGCTCCGTCAAAATGCGCAGAAAATCCTCGACAGTCAGCGATTGCAACTCCACGCGGATCGGGAAGCGCCCCTGCAACTCCGGAATCAGGTCGCTGGGCTTCGAAACATGAAACGCGCCCGCCGCGATAAACAGAATGTGGTCCGTCCGCACCATGCCGTAGCGCGTATTCACCGTTGTGCCCTCGACAATCGGCAAAATGTCGCGCTGCACGCCCTCGCGCGAAACGTCGGGCCCGTGCCCGCTCTCGCGTCCCGCAATCTTGTCGATCTCGTCCAAAAAAATAATCCCGTTCGATTCGGTGCGCTCCACCGCCGCGCGGTTCACTGAGTCCATGTCGATGAGCCGCCCCTCTTCCTCCTGCACCAGGTAGTCGAAGGCATCCGCCACTTTCATCTTTCTCTTCTTCGTGCCGCCCCCAAAAATGTTGGGCAGCATGTCCTTCAGGTTCATCTCCATGTCTTCAAGATTCTGGTTGCTGATAATGCCGAACTGCGGCGTGGAGCGCTCGCGGGCGTCGATCTCCACAACTCGGTCGTCGAGCTTGCCCTCGCGAAACTGCTGTCTTAACTTCTCGCGCGACCGCTGGTGGCTCTCGGATTCAGGCAGCTTCAGTTGGCCTTCCTGCCCATGCGGCGCAGCGGGCGGCGGAGGCAGCAGCACGTCCAGCAGCCGTTCCTCGGCGTTCATCTCGGCCCGGTCTTCCACCTCTTCCAGGCGTTCCTCGCGCACCATATCGATGCCGATCTCCACCAGGTCGCGGATCATCGACTCCACGTCGCGCCCCACGTAGCCCACTTCGGTAAACTTTGACGCCTCCACTTTCAGGAACGGCGAGTTGGTTAGCTTGGCCAGCCTGCGCGCAATTTCGGTTTTGCCCACGCCCGTCGGCCCAATCATGATGATGTTCTTGGGCATGATGTCGTCGGCCATGTCGGGCGGCAGCTTTTGCCGGCGCTGCCGGTTGCGCAGCGCAATCGCCACTGCGCGCTTGGCGGCCTTCTGGCCCACCACGTGCTTATCGAGTTCGCCCACAATCTCGCGCGGCGTCAGCTCGTCCAGCGAGATGTCCTGTTCTTCAGCGGATGCGGGGAGATAGATAGCCATTTTTCTCGTTACTGATTCCTTCTGTTTTGTATCAGGGCGCGACTTCAGTCGTGCCAAACATGCTGCAAAAAAGTACGTTGGGCTTTAGCCCCTGCCGGAATTTCCTTGTCCCCTGCCAGAAATCAGCTCTGCAACTCCTCCACCGTAATCCGGTCATTGGTGTAAATGCATATCTCGCTGGCAATTCTCATCGCCTTCTCGGCGATCTCGCGCGCGCCCAGCTCGGTGTTCTCCATCAATGCGCGGGCCGCGGCCGTGGCGTAGCTGCCGCCGCTGCCGATCGCCGCCAGCGGCTCGTCGGGATCGATCACATCTCCCGACCCCGAGATCAAAAATGTCTGCCCCTTGTCGGCCACCAGCAGCAATGCCTCCAGGTTGCGAAGCATCTTGTCGGTGCGCCAATCTTTGGCCAGTTCCACGGCGGCGCGGTTCAGGTTTCCCGCGTGCTGCTCCAGCTTGATCTCAAACCGCGCAAACAAGTTGAATGCGTCAGCCGTCGATCCCGCGAATCCCGCCAGGATTTTGTCCTGGAACAGGCGCCGGATCTTCTTGGCCGAGTGCTTCAGCACGTGATCGCCAAAGGTCACCTGGCCGTCCGCGGCCATCACCACCTGGCCGTTCCGCCGCACGCAGATCACGGTCGTCGAATGAAATGTCAATTGCTCTTTCACGGCAGTTTTCAACCCTCAAATCCGGCAAGCACGAGCCCTTTACAGGCAGAAATCCCGCGCCCGGCGCAACCTTGAGTATAGGGCATTTGCGCGCCGTTCGAGACATCCAGGCGACGCCCCTGCCCGCGGCAGCTTTGAAGCGCCAGGGGCGGAGAGATCGCTAAGAGCTTCTTCCCGCAACAAGCCTTCTATCAGGCCACGGCTTTATTGGCTGCCGCATAAGCAATGCCCTGTCGAGCGCGCCGGAGGCGCACCGTTTGCTAGCCCCGCGCTTCAGCGTGGGGAAGTCGGACTCCACAAAGGGACTCAGGAGTCCCGTAGGGACGGCGCAAGGACATTTCTTCTGCAGGAATCAATTGCCCGGCCGTAAATGGCCCTCAAAAATGACGCGCGGCTTCGGCCCCTGAGCGACAGTTTCATCCGAACTGAGACGCCAACCCCCAACCCGCATTTCGCGTGCGGTATCCTCAACTTGGGGACTGCTGGGGGCAACGTCCCACTCGTAGATGAACCTTCCGAACAACAACGACTGGCAGATCGTCGCCGGCGTAGCCACCGTCGTCGTGGTCGCCGGTCCGGCTCTTTGGCTGGTGTTGCGCCGGCGCCCCACAGCCGAGGAGATCGAGCGCGCCCGCCGCCGGTTTTTGGTTCAGTCGGGCCGTCTCGTCGATGGCATGTTGCTCGACGTCTACAAAGTCGAAGGCAAAGACGGCGCGGCGCCGACTTTCCTTCTCTTCAACTACCGCATCGCCGGCGTGGACTACGAGTGCTCGCAGGAAATTACCGCCATGCAGGACGTGGTCGAGAGCGGCGAGGTGCGCGCGGGATTCCCCTGCACCGTGCGCTACCAGCCCGGCAATCCCTACAACAGCATCGTGGTCGCCGAGGGCTGGACCGGTCTGCGCGCAGGGCTGCCGCAATTCCCCTCCATCGACGACCCCAATCCCCTCGATACCAGCCACCTCGAACCCGGCGCCCGCTAGCCCTTCGCTCTCACTGCCTCGCCCTTCATTCCATTCCTCGTGCACGCGCTTCCTAAACCCCAGCGTCCCCGTTCCCTCAGCCCCTTAGTCCCTCAGTTCCTCAGTCCCCTAGTCCCTCAGCCCCTTAGTCCCCGCTTTTCTCGTATACCCAACCCCGGTTACACTATCTCTATGCATTGGCGCCCGGCGCACGCTGACAAAGGAGCAAACCGCACAGCCCTGGTCCTGCGCATCTCGCTGGCCGCCACGCTGGCCTACGTCGTCGTCACCTTCGTTGCCGGCTTGCGCGCTCACTCTCTGGCGCTGCTCTCCGAATCCGGCCACAACGTCTCCGATTTCCTGGCCCTCCTGCTCAGTTTTGCCGCTGTCTACTTTCAATCGCGCCCCGCCGATCACGCACGCACCTTCGGCTACCAGCGCGCCGGCGTCCTCGCTGCCTTCATCAACGCCGCCACCCTCATCGCCATCTCGCTCTGGATCGCCGTAGAAGCCGTGCACCGCCTCAGCGCCCCCGTCGCCGTCGAGCCCCGCCTCATGATGATTGTGGCCGCTGCGGGTGTCGTCATGAACGGCGTCATCGCCGCGCTTTTGTGGGGCGTGGCCCGCGACGTCAACCTCCGCAGCGCCTTCCTGCACATGGCTGGCGACACGCTTTCCACGGCTGCCGTCATCGCCGGCGGCTTCGGCATTCTCCTCACCGGTCAGGGCTGGATCGACCCCGTCCTCTCGCTGCTCATCGCCGCGCTCATCTTCTGGTCCAGCATCGGCATCGTCCGCGAAACCCTGAACATTCTTCTCGAGGGCGCGCCGCGCGGCTGCTCGCCGGCCCAGATCCGCTCCGGCATGGAAGCCGTCGAAGGCGTCGTCAACGTACACGACTTGCACGTCTGGAGCCTCGGCTCAAATTCGCGCGCGCTCGCCTGTCACGTCACCATCGCCGACATTCCCCCCTCTGAAAGCGCCTGCATTCTCGTCAAGCTCAACGCTCTGCTCCGCGAGCAGTATCAAATCACCCACACCACCATTCAATTCGAGCACATCGGCTGCGAGTTCCTCGAGGGTTGCGTCGCGCCTCCCGAGGCCATCTCCGTCGGCCACGCGCATCCTCACGGCCACGCGCATTAACTCCCCGACTGCTTGAAGAGGAAACCTCCCGTGCCCCATCCATTCGCCCGTTTTTGGGCGAATGGGTGGGACAGCACGAACTCCATTGGCCAAACTCGCGCGGGCAGACACCCGACCCCTAACGGACGGTTCGCCTCAAACTGTGCTGGACCCATGCAACCGCCCGCCAGGAATCGCTGATACTCTGATTCCTGAGATCCGGACCCGGAGAAACGAGATTTGACCCTTCACCGCGCCTTCCATTCCGCTATTTTCCTTGCCCTGCTCGCCCTCCCTTCCGCAATCGTCACGCAAACTCCGTCCTCCGCGCCTCTCGATGCTTATGCCGGCGAATACACTTCCCCCGGCCAACCCGGCATCGCCTTCAGCTTTTACGTGCACGACGGCAAGCTGACCATGGAATCCGATCGCTGGGTGCCCGCCGAGCTCACGCCGATCTCGGCATCGGTTTTTGGCGTCGCGCAAAGCGAGAACAAGGTCACCTTTTCCCTCGACGCATCCGGCCGCGCAGCCTCCGTCTCGATTTCCGCCTTTCCCGGCGTCATCTTTGCGCGCACCGGCCCGCCGGTGCGCCATGTCTTCCACGATTACGTGCGCACTGAGGCCATGATTCCCATGCGCGACGGCGTCGCGCTTCACGTGGTGGTTCTCAAACCCTCTGACATCGCCACGCCGCTGCCTTTTCTCCTCGAACGCACGCCCTACGGCGTGGACGATGAGGACGGCAAATCCTTTTTTGCGCGCCGTCCCGAGCTCGCCCGCGATGGCTACATCTTCGTCGGCGAAGACATTCGCGGCCGCTACAAGAGTCAGGGCAAATTCATCATGATGCGCCCGCTCGCTGATCATCGCGACCCCGCGGCCACGGACGAAAGCACCGATACATACGACACGGTCGCCTGGCTCCTCAAAAATGTGCCCGGCAACAATGGCCGTGTCGGTGTTGTCGGCACCAGTTACGACGGCTTTCTCGCCATGATGGCGGGCATCGATCCCCACCCCGCCGTCAAAGCCATTTCGCCGCAGGCGCCCATGATCGATGTCTGGATCGGCGACGATTTCTTTCACAATGGCGCCTTCCGCCAGACCTACGGCTACGACTACGTGCTGGGCATGGAAGGGGATACTTCGCTCAACGGCGTCAGCTACGGCAAGGACAAGGATGGCCGGCCCGTCGACGGTTACAACTTTTTTCTCGAGCGCGGCAATTTTGCCCGCGACGTCAAAAACTCCGGAGCCGATCTGCTGCCCACCTGGAAGCTCTTCCTCGATCATCCTGCGTACGATTCCAATTGGTCCTCGCGCGCCGTCGAGAATGCGCTCAACACCGTCGCCGTGCCCACGCTCAGCGTCGGCGGCTACTACGACCAGGAAGATATGTACGGTCCGCAGGAGGAATACGCGAAGCTCGAGCCGCACGACGCGAATCACCAGAACTTTCTCGTGCTCGGCCCCTGGCGGCACGGTTATTGGTCCTCGCCCAACTGGAGCCTCGGCAATCTCGACTACGGCGAACCCGTCGGTACCGAGTTCCGCGCCCGCATCGAAGCCCCGTTCTTCGCGCACTATCTCAAAGACGAGCCCGGCTTCACTCTCAAAAACACCGCCAGTTTTCAAACCGGCTCGAACACCTGGCAGTATTACTCGCAATTCCCGCCCAGGGAATCGCGCCCCACAAGCCTCTATCTCGCCGCCGCGGGCCTGCTCAGTTGGAGCTCCTCAACAACTTCCGCAACCGCACCCTACCTGAGCGATCCTGCCAATCCTGTTCCCTACCGCCACCGTCCCATCCAGCCCACGTACTCCGACGGCTCGCAGTGGTACAACTGGCTCACGGAAGATCAGCGCTTCGTCACCACCCGCAACGACGTCGCCGTCTTCAAGCTGCCCGTGCTCGCGCGGAATCTCACCGTCACCGGCGAAGTCGTCGCGGATATCTTCGCTTCCACCACCGGCAGCGACAACGATCTCGTCGTCAAGCTCATCGACCAATATCCCGGCGACGATCCCGACCCGGCGATGCGCGGCTATCAGCTCATCACCAACGCCGAAATCTTTCGCGGCCGCTATCTGTCGGGCTACGACCACCCCACCGCGCTCGCGCCCGGCTCCATCCACGAGTACAAGTTCAGCCTTCACGATGTGGATCACGTCTTCAAGGCCGGCCACACCGTCATGGTCGAAATCCAGAGCACATGGTTCCCGCTCTACGATCGCAATCCGCAAACCTTCGTGCCCAACATCATGAAGGCCAGACCCACCGACTACAAGCCCGCGACCATCACCATCTACTCCGGCCCCGGCCACAACTCCGCGCTGCTGCTTCCAGTCATGAACCCATGAATGTACTGCCGGTTTCCAGACCGGGGTCCCCAGAAAACGGCCTTTGTTTCTTGGGGTGGGTGGCCGGCTGTAGTGTGGGCGTCCACGCCCGCACAAACTCATGGACAATGACAAAGTTTGCTTCTTTGCGGTTCCAACCCAGCGCGAACATGGGTGCCCCACATCTCGATTTTGAGATGTGGGAAAGCACGAACCTCAACCCACAGGCCTTGTATCAGGGCGCGGCTTCAGCCGCGCCACCACGAGCGCGTAAAAATCTGGGGCTTCAGCCCCTGCGCCTAGCGTCCCGCGCTAAAACCATGGCCGCACCCAACCCCGGCACCCTATAATCCCCATAGGTTCAGTAGCGTTCCCCACTTCCCGGCAAAGTGAGAAAAAACCTTGGCACGTGAGCTCCTTAAAGCGCGTCTTCTGCGCAAAGAATGCATCTCCGAAGTTGCGCAGTGCTATCACTTCCTCTTCTCTGTCGAGTCTCTTGAATCCTTCCCTTTCCTGCCCGGCCAGTTCGTCTCCGCGGTCGCCCTCGACGCGAACGGCAAGCAGCAGACCCGCGCCTATTCCATCGCTTCGGCGCCCAGCGGCAATCAGTTCGAACTGTGCGTCAACCGCGTGGAGGACGGCTTCTTTTCCAATCACCTCGCCGACCTGCCCGACTTGCCCATCGGTTCGATCATTGAGTTGCACGGCCCGCACGGCCACTTCGTGCTGCAGGAGCCCATCACCGATTCCATCTTCGTTGCCACCGGCACCGGCGTCGCGCCCATGCGCGCCTATGCGCAGTGGCTTTTCCCGGCCGACGGCCCCGACCGCAGCAATGGCAAGCAGATCTGGCTCGTCTACGGCACGCGCCACGAAACCGACATGTACTACCACGATGAATTCGTAGCGCTTGCCCAGCGCGTGCCCAACTTCCACTACCTGCCCACGCTCAGCCGCGCGCTGCCCAGTTGGACCGGCCTTCGCGGTTACGTGCAGGAGCATGTCGCCAAAATTGTCGAAGACCGCGCCGCGCGCCTCGGCCAGCCGCTGCCCGTCCCGCCGGTCGATCCCGCAACTCCGCCCGCGGATCTGCGCTTCGACATCTACACCTACATCTGCGGTCTCAATTTCATGGTGTCGAGTGTGCGCGAGCGCCTGGACAGTTTCGGCTGGCACAAGAAGCAGATTATCTTCGAGCGCTACGACTGAGTTGCGCTACAGATTAAACAGCTCCCGCAACCGCTTGGTCTGCGCGCGGCTCACCGGGATCTCCGTTTGCAGCTTGTCGTTCATGCGCAGTTGGTAGCTCGACTTGAACCAAGGCATCACTTCGCGAATCTGGTCGATGTTCACCACAAATCCGCGATGCGCTCTCCAGAAGCGCGCCGGGTCCAGCAGCTCCATCAATTCTTCCAGCGTCCGGCATTTCGACTGTCCCTCAAACGTGCGCGTCACCACGCGAATCACGCCCTCGTCGATAGCCGCAAAGCAAATTTCCGCCTGGTCCACCAGAAGCAAGCGGCTCTGCGCCAGCACAATCAGTTTGGCCGGCGCCCGTCCCTGTTCGCTGGCCTGCGGCCGCCCCTCCTGCCGATCGAGCAATCGCAACAGCCGATCGAGTTGGGCCTCCGCATCCGGCGCGGCAGCGCTCCCGGAACCGCCCGCGGCCAGCCGCGCCCTCACCCGCTCCACCGCCTCAAACACCCGCGCGCGGTCGAACGGCTTCAGCAGGTAATCCACGGCATTCACATCGAAGGCCCGCACCGCGTACTGGTCGTACGCCGTCGCAAACACAAAATGCGGCAGCGGCGTCGGCGGCTTGCCCGCGCGGCTCCGCTCCATCACCCGCTGGATCACCGCGAATCCATCCTGGCCCGGCATCTGCACATCCAAAAACACCAGGTCCGGATGGTGCTCCTCGATCAGATCCACGGCCTCGATCCCGTTGGCTCCCTGCGCCAACACGTCCACCCCGCCCACCGAGTCGAGCAGATACTTCAGCTCCTCGCGGGCCAGTTGTTCATCGTCGATAATCAGTGCGGAAATGGCCATCATGAGCAGCGATTCGATTCTATCGCAAGCGAGTTGAGAGAGGCCGGAAGAGGCGTTCGCCAATAGTCGAATCGGGCGTCAAATCGCGAAGCCTCCGCCCTCGGCGATGGAAGAAATGTCGCGGGACCCGTGCAGAACCCGGACGATAACGATCTCGCCCGGACGAGGCAAATAATAGACAGCATACTTCTGATGGAAAATCACGCGAAGATCGGGCGCAAGGTGAGTCCGTGGCGCACCGGAAAGCGGCAGCGTTAATGTCTGACGAATCCGGGTCTCAAGGCGCGACAGAAATCGGGTCGCCACTGATTCGGATGCCTCCGCGGCGATATAACTCCAGATCTCCGCTAGGTCCGCTTCCGCGATCTCGGCAAGGCTGAGTTTGCACGGCTTGCGAATTGTTTCCTCCCACGCTCAACAATGCGCTCGCGATCGTAAGGGACGAGCCGTCCCTCTGCCACATCCAAAAGACCGCGATCGATATCGACCCTCAAAGCCGCAAGTTGCTGCAGTTGAAGATCGCGTTTCAACTTCCAATCGCGCAACGCGTCGCGGATCACCTCGCTGGTCGAAGCGTATCCACCTTCATCGACCGCCCCCTTGACCAGCCCAGCCATGTCGGCAGGCAGCGTGATGGTCAGGCGTTCAATCGCTCCCATAAATGCGCCCTCCCGTGCACTTCATTGTTCATACTTTATCATACTTGTGAAGCAGTAAAGCCGCACGAGCGCCCGCTTCTTGCATTGACCGCGGAACCGCACAAACCCCTCCCCTGCACAAAAAAGCTGAAAGCTGAGAGCTAAAGGCTGAGAACTGCTTTTCTACTCGCTCATCGCGCGCAGCCGCGCCGGCGTCTGATCCTGCGCCAGCTCGTGGCCGCAGCGCGTGCAGAACTGGTCGCTGGCGCGCACCGTGCGGAAGCAGTTGCCGCAGCTCGCCGCAAGCTGGTAGTTGCACTGCGGGCAGAAGTGGAAATCGCCCTGCACATGCGTGCCGCACGCCGGGCAGCGAAACACCTGCGGCGGCCGCAGCAGAAAATAAAGCACGGCGCCGATCCCAGCCGGCATCACGAAGCAGATGAACATCCAGAAGCGTGTGCTCATCGCGCGCCGCGGCGCATCCTTGCTGATGTAGCCCACCATCAGGAAGTAGAGTGAGGCCACCACGCCCCACGAAATGTTGAAGTAGATGCGCAGGCCCAGCGGCGGCGCCGCATGATGGTGCTGGCCGGGCGCAATGATCCAGAAATAGTACTCCACCAGAACAAATGCCAGGCTGGCCGCAACAATCGACCACACCGGAATCATCCGTTCTTCTTCGTTCACGCTGATGCCTTGCGGATCGGGCATGGAGATTCCCTCGTCGCCGAGGGCCTTTCCTCAAATCTTTTGAAACAGATTACCCCTTTTTTAAATGGACGGGGGAAGCGGAACAGAAGTTGCTCAATTTAGGGATTTAGCCGAGATTTAGGTGGATTCCGTGCCTTCTTGCGGACTTTTTCGGCCAAGGTCTCCGCACCCACGCAGCCTGACCCCTGAAACCTGACCCCTGAACCCTGAACCCTGAAGCTTATTGCTTGATGCGCGACCATCCGGCCACAATCACCGCTGCCAGAATCGCGGGGCACAGAATGCAGATCCAAAGGCTGGTCTGCGTAAAGATGTCGGCCATATGCTCGCCGCCCAGCAGGCCGTCCGTTACGTGCCACACAAACGGTCCCAGCGCCAGCAGAACCAGCATCAGAGCCGCCAAAGCCAAAGCACGGCTGCGCCGCCGGCCGGCCTGCTGATCCCGCATCACTCCCAGCGAAGTTGAAACCACGCGGCGCGTTGTCTGGGCCACGGCGCACTCCCGCGCTGCCTGTTTCCCGGCCAGCGCCGACAGCAGCCCGCAACGCGCATCTTCCGCGCTCGCAGTCGCCCCACCCGCTGGATTTGCCGCCCTGTTCCGGGCCCACTCCGCTGTTTTCACAGCGCCTCCCCAAACCGCGCGTCCACGCGTGCAGTGAAGCGCTCGGCCGCGTAGCCAAGCCGCGGCTTGATCATCGCCATGCCACGATAAAGTCTTGATTTCACGGTAGAAAGCGGCGCCTTGGTCACCTTCGAAATCTCTTCGAGCGACAGCTCCTCGTGAAAGCGCAGCACCAGCACCTCGCGGTGCAGCGTATCCAGCTCCAGCAGCGCTGCTGCAATTTGTTCGCGGTCCTCGAGGTTCGAAACGTGTTCGTACGGCGTCGGATCGTCGGCGGCCACTTCAAAAGTCATGGCCCGGTCGTCGTCGCCCACGCCCTCGATCAGCTCATCCAGGCTGTTCATGGTGCGCTTCCGCCGCGTGTCGATCACCAGGTTGCGCGCAATCGTAAACAGCCACGTCTCAAACCGCGCCTTGCCGTTAAACTGCGAGCCCCGCACCAGCACCCGCATCCAGACCTCCTGAAACAGGTCTTCGGCGGTCTCCCGGTTCCCGGTCAGGAAGAGAAGGTAGCGCAGCAGCCGATGCTGGTACTTGACGATGAGTTCGTCCAGCAGCCCTGCCTTGCCGCGTTTCAGCCCTTCGGCTACGGCAAGACTTTCCCGCCGCGCCTGTTCGTCGGCAACCGCGGATGCTTTCAAGAAAAATGGCCGTACCGATCCCATGGTCATCTCATTCCATTAGACGATAAAAACCGCCGCCGTGGCCAGAAAATGACCAGATGCTCAGAAATCCCAGCCCCGCAGCCTGTCCATCGTCCCCCCCCCACTCCCGTTTCAAACCCCGTCCCAACTCCAAAAGTTGTCCACAGGCTCGAAAACACCTCTCTGCCGTCAGCTTTCAGAGCTTGCTTCATGAATGGATTCGTGAAAGGGCACGACTTGCCGGGGTCCCCAGCGACAAGCCTTCGTCGCTGGGGTGGCTTTTGTCGTGCCGGAAAGGGCAGGAAAGCTAAGGGGTCTTAACCTCTGAGGGATTCGCGCTCACCGGCCACGCCATTGATGAAACACGCTCTAGCCACTCCCTATTGGCAATCGGCTACTCCCTATTCCCATCTTTCTAGGTCCCTTAGTCCCCAGTCCCTTAGTCCCTGTCTTTTCCAACCGCCTTGATCGCCCGTCGTTCCCGCCCCTCGGCCGTCTCATAGTAAAAGATGCCCAGCAGGTGATTCCGCCGCTGCGCCGGCGTCAGCGCAAACCACGCCTCCCGCGCCCCCGGCTGCCGCTGAAAAATCGCCTTCAGCACCGGCGGCGGCTCTTCTTCCCCCTCCATCGTCTGCAGCAGCCGCTCCGCCATCTTTTCCGCGCGCTTCTGCCGGCTCGCGGCGCCCTTCGGCTCGTCGGCCCACTTGCCAATCTCGCGCCGCATCGAGTCGCTCAAGCCATCGAACCACTTCCGCAACCCGCGATCGCTGTTCAGTTCCTTTTCGAGCTCCACCGGCAGCAAAATCTCCCGCTCCTCCAGATCCGGCTCCAGCCAGATGCGCGCTTTCTCGCCCACGCGCACTCCAGCAGCCGCCTGCATCTTCTTGTTCACAAGCAGAAAGTACTCGCCGCCTCCAGGCCGCGGAAACAACGTCGTCCGGAATGCGAATCCTTCAATTTCGCCCCGCACCTTTCGCCCCTTGCGCACCGGCCAAGCCTTCGTCACATCGAACGGAATCCGCGCGATTGTCCACTTCAGAGCGGTGCCGTCCGGCTCCAGCAAAGCCGTAAACGACTTCCGCACCACGCGCGTTTTCTTCTCGGCCATCGCCCGCTGCTCCCTCCGTCCCTTATTCGCCCCTTCACTTGCCTCACTCGCTTCGTGCACTCTGCCGCCCACTCGCCTCAATGAGCTCGTAGCTAGTAGCTCATAGCTGGCTTCTCCCCGTACGGCACATCCCTGGGATCCTTCGTCGTCGAATCGGTAAACGTCACTTTACTCCCATCCGCCGTCTGAATCTTGTTATCTTCCATCCGCCAATTCTTCGCGTTGGCAATCGTCCCCGCCGTCGCCGCCTCAATGTCCAGATGATCCAGCCGGAAATCCTCGAGCGGCGCCGCCGCATACGCGCTCACGTTGAACGCCTGCCGCGCGCCCGTCGCCTTCACATTCCAGATGTGCACATTGCGGAAGTGCGGCAGCCCCTGCGCTTCGGGCACCGGCGTGGCCAGCACCCTGTAGTAATCCGGCACGTCCGTCATCCCCGCCGGAATCGCCGCATAGCTGTAGCTCGGATTCCAGTTCATCGTCATGTGAATCGGAATCGCCACTCCCGTGAGCATCAAATCGTGAATCCGGATGTCCTCTGCCAATCCGCCCCGCGTGTGCGCGCTCTTGAACAGCACGCCCGAAGGCACGCCCTTCAACGCCGTCAGGTTGTACGCCTCAATGTCGCGAAACCCGCCCGACGTCTCGCTCCCGATCGTCACCGCTGCCGCCCCGCTGCGAATCGTCGAGTCGCGCAGCACAATATGCTCGGTCGGCCGATTCACGCGCAGCCCATCCGCGTCGCGCCCCGCCTTCAGGCAAAGCGCATCGTCGTTCACATCGATGTCCGCATGTTCCACCAACACCTTTTGAGAAGAATCGATATCGATCCCATCCGTCGATGGTCCCCTCCCGCCCTCGTTGTTGCGGATGATCACGCCATCCACATGCACATCGTGCGAATACAGAATCTGCACCGTCCAGAATCCCGACCGCTTCAGCAGAATCCCGTCGCCCAAACTCACCTGCGACGAGTTCTGAATCAATATCAGCCGCGGCCGCCGCGCATCGTAATCCGACGCCCACCGCAGCCCCTTCGGCTCGTATGTCGCGCGCAAATCCCAATACGACTTCCACCACACCGGCCCGTCGCCGTCAATCGTTCCCTTGCCCAGGATTCGCACATCGTGCTGATCGCGCACATTCACCAGCGCCGCCGGCCACGTCATCTCGATTCCAGCAATCCGCGTCGCCAGCATCGGATAATCTTTCAACTGCTCCGATCCCACCAGCGTCGCGCCTTCAGGAACATCCAGCGTCACGCCCGACTTCACAAATAGCGACCCCGTCAAATAAATCCCCGGCTTCAGCGTCACCGTCCCCTTCACCGCCGCCGCCGCGTCAATCGCCTTCTGGATCGCGATTGTGTTCAGCGTCGTCCCGTCGCCCTTCGCACCGTAATCGTTGGCCACAAAAACCCTCGGCGCGGCCCCGGCTCGCATTGCCAGCCCGGCCATCACCACCATCGCCATCACGCGTAGAGTCACTCTCATCGCATTGATTCTCTTTCCCGAGTCGCTCAGAACTACATCAGCAATGTCATTGCAGCCGCGCCGTTGGCAAAGTGTTTGTTAGCCCCGCGCTTTAGCGTGGGGAAATGGAGTTGCGCTATCCCATTACGGAGTCCCGTAGGGACGGCGCAAGGACATCTCTTTTGCAAAATCCCATGACCGCCCATGCGAAAACTCAAATGAAATCCACCACTTCCGTCCCCGTTTCAATCTCATCAAAAGCCATCATACCCGCGCCAGGCCTGGCGGCACAGACCTCTGCATCTAAGTTTGAAGAGGTGACTTGTGGACCATGCAATGGACCAATCGAGGACAAGAGGAGAGAAGGTTGCAGAGATCGTGCTCGCGGCGATTCTCGTCGCCATTGTCGCGGCTCATTTTATTCATTAACGCGCAGTGCGGATCCGCGGCAGTCCGCGCGTCATCGGCTTCTGCATCTGAATCTGAAGAGGTGCGCTATGGAATATACAACAAACCAATCGATGAGCAAAGAGGAGAAGATCGCCGGTGTCGTTGTCGCCGCAATTGTGCTCGCAATTGTCGCGTGTGCCGCTCTTCGTTGACGCGCAAAGTTGACGCGCAAAATCGGGCGGCCATCGCCGGTGTGTACAAATCATCGCATCGCCCCGCGGGCTCTTCGTGTAAGACCGTTCATCCTCCGGCTGCGTTTGCCCCGCGCCTCATCCTTTAGCGTTTTCTGCGAAAGGGCGGGACACCAACAAGGCCTCAAACCAGTCTCTTTTCAGCAGCCTTCATCGTCCGCCCGTGTTCGCGCCCGCCAAACATCGACTTCATCGCGCGCCACACCCAGCGCACCAGCAGCAGCGCAATCACCACCAGCACCGCGGCAATCCCCGCCGCCACGTACGGCTTCCATGTCGAAAGCCATGTCAGGAACACCGCCAGCGCGTCCTCGCCAAGGCTCAGCGCAATATTCGAGAACGGCTCCGGCGAGGGCGTCACCGCCGCGCGCACCGCCGTCTTGCCGCCATGCGCGATCAACGCAATCAGCCCTCCCGCCAGCGTCGCCGCCAGTTGTTCGCCCGGCGAGAGCGTGGCCGCCGCCTGGTACGCCAGCAACGCCGCCACCGGCACGCGGATAAACGTGTGCAGCGCGTTCCAAAACAGGTCGAACGCGGGTATCTTGTCGGCAAAAAACTCCACCGCAAACAGCGCCAGCGCCGCCGCAATCACCCACCAGTCCGTCAGCAGGTGGAGCGACGCCGGCAGCATCAGCCAGCGCGTATGCCCCAGCAATCCCAGTGTCGCCACCGTGGCATACACGTTCAACCCCGCGGCAAAGCTCACCGCGATCATCAGGGCGACGATTTGGTCCGCTGGCAAAGGCATCCGGCACAGTATAGAGCCGCCCACCGACTTTGTAGCGCCGGTCTCCAGATCGGCTGTAGTGCGGGCGTCCACGCCCGCGCCCGAAGCTTTTTCCGCACGTCAACTCGCAAAGGAACCGCACCCGTTCGCCTCCCAAACGCATCGAACCCCACAGGAGGCAACCCCATGGCGAATCCCAGACGAAAATTGCGCGACGAAACCGGCCCTGACTCCGCCGGCCAATCCGGCGACCAGCAGCAACTCCGCGACTCCGCTCTCGCGGACTCTGAAAGCGTCGAGGAACTGGTCGAAGAGGGCAACGCCTATGAGGCCGGCATCCTCTCCGGCGTAGAAAACGCCCCCGACGCCGATGTCGCCGAGGTCCGCACCCGCCAGGTGCCCGAGGACGACGTCCCCGAGGAGTACTTGGACAACGAACCCTGACCCACTTGATGGAGGCGGAGCAGCGCAGCAGGATAGCTTCCAGCCGCTAACTCCCGCCGCCCGTCAGGCGATCGGGAGCCGCGCTTCACGAATGCCGCACGGCCGCCGGCATCGACCGGCTGGAAGCGATCGGCGACTGGCAGCCCCCTATTCCCTGTCCTCTTCGTCCCTTAGTCCCTATTCCCTGTCTTCCACGTCCCCACCCCTTCCGTGTTCAAATAGAAGCAATGGCAATTCCCCGGAGATCGACGTTCAAAGGCCGCTGGACCGCCGCCAGGCGCAAGCTGCGCGAGTACGCGATGGTGCTGCGCGCGCTCGCCGATACCTCGCATCCCGTCCTGGTGCAGATCATTCCCACGCGCTTCTGCAACCTGAACTGCGCCTATTGCAACGAGTACGACAAGGTCAGCGAGCCGGTCCCGCTAGAGGAGATGTACCGCCGCATTGACGCGCTCGGCCGCCTGGGCACGGCCATGATCGGCATCAGTGGCGGCGAGCCGCTCACGCATCCGCAGCTCGACGACATCATCCGCCGCATGCGCAAAACCGGCGCCATCGCCGGCATGATCACCAATGGCTTTCTGCTCAGTCCCGAGCGCATTCAACGACTGAATGAAGCCGGCCTCGACCACATGCAGATCTCGATCGACAACCTGGAACCCGACGATATCTCGAAGAAGTCCCTCAAGACCCTCGACAAGCGCCTGGAAATGCTCGCCCAACACGCCGAGTTCCACGTCAACATCAATTCCGTGGTCGGCGGCGGCATTCGCAATCCCAACGACGCCCTGGTCATCGGCAAGCGCGCTCTCGAGCTCGGCTTCGAGTCCACCATCGGCATCATTCACGACGGCGACGGCCAGCTCAAACCCCTCAAAGAAGACGAGGCCCGCGTCTACCACGCCATGACCCACCGCAGAAAAACCAACTACGCGCAGTTCGACCACTTCCAGGAAGCCATTGTGCAGGGCCGCGCCAACAACTGGCGCTGCCGCGCCGGCTCGCGGTATTTATATGTGTGCGAAGACGGCCTGGTGCACTATTGCTCGCAGCAGCGCGGCTATCCCGGCGTGCCTGTGGCCGAGTACACCCTCGAAGACGTCAAGCGCGAGTTCAAGACCGCCAAGAGCTGCGCCCCGCATTGCACCATCGGTTGCGTGCACCGCATCAGCTACATCGATCACTGGCGCGCCCCGCAAACCCGCATGGTCGCTCCCGGCGGCCAGGAACTGGTCAAGATCGAGTTGCACGGCGTCGGCAGCGGTAAGTAAAAATCAGACAATAAGGTCAGCGCCCAGGGATCTGCGCGGCCGATCCTCGCTCTCTGACCGCTTGATCTTCTAGCCATTCCGTGCCCCATCCATTCGCCGTTTTTCTGGCGAATGGGTGGGAAACCACCAAAGCCGAAAACACCAATTCATACGGTCAGAGAACTACGGAACGTTAAGCTTTAACTCGCACGAATTGTTACTCGCGTTCCAATGACGGGGGCTTGCGCACGCGCAGCTAAGGCAACTTCCGTTGCCGAACCACCCATCGGGCGGCTTGGGCCCGCGTTCTGAAGCAGCGGGACATTTGGCCTCGACCCTGCTCGGCGCCGGGCAGCCTTTTAAGACGGCATTCACCTTCATCCAATCGGCGCTGGTGAGGCAAACAACGTCGTCGGTACCGGGGAGCTTGCCGGAAGTTTGTCCGGAAAGGCACTTGTCTGCGACGGCCTCGAAAAGTATGCCGTTGTTGTCAGAACCCAGCGAGAACTCTTCGCCGGGCAGCGTGAGCTCGCTCTTGGCAATGGCCAGAAGCACGTTGACTTTGATGATCGATGGGTTCAGCGGGCCGGAGAAATCGAATGGCCGGCCGACCAGCCGGTTGAGAACCGGAGTGATGGAGCCCAGCACGTTGCCCATGCCGATGATGGCCTGGGCCTGCGTATTGTTGCCGCTCAGGGAAATGTGGGTGATTTCCGCGTTGGCTGAATCGACGTGGACCTCGGAGCCGTTGTAACTGAGCACCGCGGTGGCGTTGACGTCAACATCGGCCGTGAAGTTGGGATCGCCGGTGTTGATCCAGTTGCACACTCCCTGCACCGATGTGGTGAAGTTGAGCTGGTTGTTGTTGGTGCGCAAGGTGATGGTGGCAGTGTTGTTGCGGCTATCCACAGAGATCGCCGGGTTCTGATCGAAGCTGCAGGTGTTGCCGGTGTTGTAAAGGTTGCGAAGGCAGTTGCCGGCCCCGGAGAGGCCGGGACGGAGATTGTTCCAGACCGCCTGGCACATGGCGCCGTTGTTGCCCGAGATCGATCGCCAGGCGGTGAGGACTTCGGCGTTCAAGTCAACGTGGGTGTCGGTGGTCGATGTCCACGGCGGACTCTGCGCCGCCCATTTCGCCGTCAGAACCAAATCCCCCGCCACCGCCTGCGCGGCGAACAGGAAGCATGCGAGCACAGGGCTCAATTTCATAAGCATCTTCACGGGACCTCCTCAGCGGCTGCGAAGCCCAGGGGGGAAATGCTCCTGTCGAGCCGCGAATGCGCGAAGTATACACCGTGAACAGCCGATTCGCAGAAGAAGTTCCGCGCAGGGTGATTACGAACGGCAGTTGCCAGGCCGTCGGGCCCGAAGGCTCAATCTCAACGGATCGCAACTCCCGGCTACCGGCTATTGGCCACTGGCAACTGGCTATCTTTTCGTCTCCGCCTCCGCCTGGTCGATGAGCTGGAAGAGCTTGCTGCGGTCCACCACCTCGACAAACGGTGCGGCATGCGTGCCATTGGTCACAATCCAGATGGTCGGCGTGTGCTCAATGCCGATCTTCTGCCCCAGCGCGTAGTCCGCCTTCACCTCTTGCGCCAGCCGCCCCATGGGATCGATGGCGAAGGGCAGTGCCACCTTGTGCGCGTCGGCAAAGCGCTGCGTAAACTGCTGCAATTGCGCGGGCGTCTCGATCGAAATCTGGTTGGCAAAAACGGAATCGCGGTACTCGTTGCCCAGCGCCTGGCTCTTGGTGTCGAAGAAGCGTGCGTTCACGGCCGCCTGGAAGCTCCAGTTGTGCATCGGCAGCGGGAAGTCGTGGCGCAACCACGGAATGCCGTACTTGGCCGCGGCATCTTTCAGCAGCGGGTTGGCGTTGGCGCAGTCGGGACACTCCAGGTCCTCGAACTCCACAATGGCCACGCGGGCGCCGGCCGGCGGCCTGAGTGCCGTGGCGTCGTGCACCGGGGTGGTGGGCGGCGCGCCAAACTGGGCGCGTGCGGTGGGCGCAAGCAGGAGCAGCGCCGCGGGCAGCAGGGCCAGCGCAAGGCGGCCACGGTTCAGGCGTACGGGAAATGAATCGGCAAACAGGTGTCGCATAGGTCTTTGGACGGCTCCCTCAAGCTATTGTAAACGGGGAAAAACAGGGTTCAGGGTCGGAGATTGGGGGATCGCAAGAGCAACGCTCTAAAGCTGCCCGCATAAACCGAGCCCCGTGAAAGGGCACGATTTCAGTCGTGCCGCAAAAGCCTGAGAATAGAGGCGGTCTTTAGCCCCTGAGGGACTCATCGTCACTATGTAAAGCCGCTGATGCAACGTGTTCTAGGCTCTCGGATCCGACTCGTCCCGTTCGCGCCGCCGCGCAGCCATCCACTGCCGCCATCTGTAGTCGGCAACCAGCGAGCCGGCCAGAACCAGCACCACGACGACGATGAGGATGACTTTCATTGAGCTGGAAAACGACTCCTACAGAAACTATACGAAATAGGAGGGACCATGCCGGGAAAGTGGTATCTTGGTTGCGCTTCGGATTTGGGAAGGGAGCGAATCGTGAACCCTTGCGCGCGATGGGTTACTGGCATTCTGGCGGTGATTTGCTTTGCGGCTCCGATTCCGCTTTTCGCGCAACTCGGTGTCGACCAACCAACGGCGACATGCGCAACCAAATATCAGACCCATGCGATTACCGTAAAGCAGTATGTCTTTGCGACGTTCGAGAACGACGCAGGCGCGTGCCTGCAAGTTATGAGTGGCGGACAGGTCATCGTTCGGCGCACTTCGGAGTTCCCCGAGGCCTTTACCCTCGGCCAACATGCCGATTCGGAGTACAACTTTCCAACAGTCGCAAACGGAACGGACGTGACCGGGCGCGGCCATCCCGACATGATCGTTTCAGAATACTCAGGCGGGGCGCATTGCTGCATGACCCACTACGTCTTCGAACTGGAGCCACAATTCAAATTGCTGGCTACGCTCTACGATGCCGACGACGATTTGGCGCATTTCCAGCGCGCCGCAGACGGCCGTTACAACTACATCACGGCGGATTGGACATTTGCCTATTGGCCCTCCTGCTTTGCCTGCTCGCCCTCCGCTCTGGTGAAGCTCCGCTGGACTGACGACAAGAATGGTGGGGGGTTTCATTTGGCAATCGATAAGATGCGGAAGCCGGCTCCGACCCAGAAGGAATGGAACACTGCGATCAGTGAGGCCCAAAAGGCGGTAAAGAGTCAGGACATAACCAGCATTGGCACAACCATGTGGCAGACCGTGCTCAATCTGATCTACACCGGGCACTCGGACCTGGCGTGGAAGTTTGTCGACAGTCTTGGGCCGAAAGCGCAGCAGAGTCCCCTGCCAACCCTCTCGGACTTTTGCTCGCTGTTGGGACAAAGTCAATTCTGGCCTGATTTGAATCCGACGTTAAAAGACACACCCACTGCCTGCGCGGATTCCGGGCCATGACCATCGCAATAGCTGGTAGTGGTTCAATTTGAATCCGTCTTGAAAGGGCGCGACTTCACAGCTTGCTGAAAAACTCGACTCACGGGCTTTGTAACAAGGGCACGGCTGAACAGGCTGTTACGAAACTATTTAGCGGGTCGAGTGATCCAATCGCGGCGTTTCGGTTTTGCGAGGCGCCGCTTTTGTTTTTTGGGGGGTGGGTGATCTGGGATCGGCCTTCAACTT
>Ga0181517_10000729_pt1 | contig 42071 bp, 36 predicted proteins | sample PEATcosm2014_Bin_31_FD_119748 | JGI IMG/M metagenome (GOLD analysis project Ga0181517, IMG submission 119748) | Peatland microbial communities from MTU Mesocosm Facility, Houghton, MI, USA - PEATcosm2014_Bin01_30_metaG | ecosystem: Environmental > Terrestrial > Soil > Wetlands > Peat | place... | reverse complement strand
TCTACCGCATCTCCAATAAAATCGTGCGCACCGCCAACGTCACCCAGTCCGCTGTGGGAGACAAGAACGGCCGCTGGACCACTACCATCGCCGCCGCCATCCTCCTCTTCGACGACCAGTAGCCCAGTCGGGGGTGCCGGTAACTATGCATCTGCACTGCGGCTTCAGCCGCTGAGGGCCATATGTCACACTTCGTCGCCGTCGATCTGGGCGCTTCCAGTGGCCGGTTGATGGTCGGCCACTGGGACGGACGTACGTTCTCGCTCGACGAACTGCATCGCTTTCCCAACGGCGGCGTCAGCCTGCACGGCAGCATATACTGGGATGCGCTGAGAATCTGGTCGGAGATCCAAACCGGCCTAAGTAAATATCGTTCGCGTTTTTCTGCCCCGCCCGCAGGCATCGCCGTCGACGCTTGGGGTGTGGACTTTGCCCTGCTCGACCGTCGCGGCCACCTGCTCGACAATCCCTCGCACTACCGCGATCCCCGCACCGTCGGAATTCCCCAACGCCTCTTTCAGCGTATCTCCGAAGCCGATCTCTACGCCGCCACCGGCGTGCAGTCGTTTGCATACAACACTCTCTTCCAGCTTTACTCCATGGTGCTGGCGGGCGACCCCAAACTCGACGCCGCCGAAACCTTGTTGATGATCCCCGACCTCTTCAACTTCTTTCTCGGCGGCGCGCAGGCCGTCGAGTACACCGAAGCCTCTACCTCCGAAATGATTCATCCTTCAGCCCACGACTGGCACCGCGATCTGCTCCGCGCTCTCTCTATCCCCGATCGCATTCTGCCTCCCATTGTCGCTCCCGCAAGCGTCCTCTCCGAAGTCACCGGCGACGTCCTCGACCACTGCGACTTCAACAAAACCTTTCCCGTCATCGCCGTCGCCTCGCACGATACAGCTAGCGCCGTCGCCTCCATTCCCAACCTCGATGCCCACTCCGCCTTCATCAGCAGCGGCACATGGAGCCTCATGGGAGTCGAACTCGACGCTCCCATCGCCACGCCCCGTGCCTGCCAGTTGCACTTCACCAACGAGGGAGGATGCAATGGTTCCACTCTTCTTCTGCGCAACCTCACCGGCCTCTGGCTCCTGCAAGAGTGCCTTCGCCAGTGGAAGATCGAGGGCCATGCTTATACCTGGGACGACCTCATCGCGGCGGCCAATGCGACCCAGCCCTTCCGCTCGATCCTCTATCCCGGCGCCAGCCAATTTCTCGCTCCCGCTGACATACTGCAAGCCATCCGCGCCTTCTGCCAATCCTCCGCCCAACCCGTTCCAGAATCTGTCGGCGAATTCGCCCGCTGTTGCTTCGAAAGCCTTAGCCTTTCCTACTGGTCCACCCACGATGCACTACGGTCTCTAACTGGACGTGACATACACACCCTCCGCGTGGTTGGCGGCGGATGCCTCAATGCATTTCTCTGCCAGATGACAGCAGACGCCTGCGGATGTACTGTGGTCAGCGGGCCTGTGGAGGCCTCCGCTCTGGGCAATGTCATGCTACAGGCTGTCGCCACCGGTGCATTGCCGGACGTTGCAGCCGGTCGCGCCTCCATCGGAGAATCGCTCCAGTGCGTCACCTACACCCCGCATCCCGGCGACGGATGGGCCGATGCACAAGCGTGCTTCAGCAAACTGGAAACGGCTTCATCATGACAACCGCGTTCCCATAAGGAGAAGTAAATGTCCGCCTACTCCATTCCGCCGGTTGAATCCCCCATCCCGGCCATCCCCGGCGAAGTCATTCTCATCGCCAATGGCGATCTGCGTCAATCGGCCAATCAGGTCTGCTGGCCTGCCCAGTCCGAAGCCGAGCGCGCCGTCATCGCCGCCTTCGACGCGGAGGGGCTCAAAATCCGCCGCGCTCATCCCTACCGCGACGACCTCAAGCACGGCTTCATCTTCAACCAGCGCATGGGAATGGATATCTTCGCCACCATCGATCCCGCCTCACCGCTCGTCGTTGTCGAATCCGTCTGGCAGTATAGCCATCACATCCTCGCTGGCCTTATCGCCCATCGTGGCCCCATCCTCACCATTGCCAACTGGAGTGGCCAGTGGCCCGGCCTCGTCGGAATGCTCAACCTCAACGGCTGTCTGCGCAAGGCTGGCGTTCAGTTCTCCACTCTGTGGAGCAAGGACTTCACCGATCCCTTCTTCGTCGACGGCCTGCGCCGGTGGATTCGCAACGGACGCATCGACCACGACCAATCCCACGTCCGCTCCCTCGATTCCTCCGCGCTTCCCTCCGCCGAACGCCAGCTCGGCATCACGCTCGCCCAGCACCTCAAAAGCCGCAAGGCCATCCTCGGCGTATTCGACGAGGGATGTATGGGCATGTTCAACGCCATCATCGAAGACGGCCTGCTCAATCCAACTGGCGTCTTCAAGGAGCGTCTCAGCCAGTCCGCGCTCTTCGCCGCCATGCAGAACGTCACAGACGCCGAAGCTCGTAAGATCCGCTCCTGGCTCGATCGCAGCGGCATCACCCTCGTCACTGGCCCCAACGAAGCCACCGACCTCACCGACGCGCAGATCCTCCAGCAGTGCAAGATGTACATCGCCACCCTGCGCATAGCCGATGAGTTCGGCTGCGACGCCATCGGTATCCAGTATCAGCAGGGCCTCAAAGACCTCGTCCCCGCGTCTGACCTCGTCGAAGGCCTGCTCAATAACGTCGAGCGTCCCCCAGCCTTCGACACCGCAGGCAAGGAACTCTACCCCGGCCGCCCGCTTCCCCACTTCAATGAAGTCGACGAATGCTGCGGCCTCGACCTCATCCTCACCAATCGCGTCTGGACCGCAATGCACCTCGACCCAGCCACAACCCTCCACGACGTGCGCTGGGGCGAACACTACAAGGGCGATGGAATCGACGACTTCGTCTGGGTCTTCCAGATCTCCGGCGCCGTTCCCGCCTCTCACATCGCCGGCGGCTACGCTGGAGCCCGCAGCGAGCGCCAGCCGCCCATGTACTTCCGCCTCGGCGGAGGCACCCTGAAAGGCGTCTGCAAGGCCGGCCCCATCGTCTGGAGCCGTATCTTCAGCCAGGGCGGCAAGCTACACGCAGACATCGGTCGTGCCACCGCCATCCAACTTCCCGCCGCCGAGACTGAACGCCGTCTGCAATCGGTCACGCCGCAGTGGCCTATTATGCATGTCCTTCTCCACGGCATTACGTGCGACCAGTTTATGGCACGCCATCCAGCCAACCACGTCAACGTCGCCTACGCCGAGTCCGCCGAGCAGGCTGATCGCGCGCTCACCGCCAAAGCCGCAATGATGGCCGAGCTTGGCATCGAAGTCCATCTCTGCGGAATAATCTAACCCCCCACGAAATCCGACTTGTACGAGGGCAATCATGGAATACCGTCAACTTGGCAACACATCGCTGCGCGTCTCAATCCTTGGATACGGCGCATCGCCGCTGGGCAACGCATTTCGCGTCACCGATCCCGCCGAGGGAAAGGCTGCAGTCCATCTCGCTATCGAACGCGGCATCAACTACTTCGATGTCTCTCCTTACTACGGCCTCACCCTTGCCGAAACCCGCCTCGGCGAAGCCCTCGTTGGCCTTCGCCAGCAGGTTGTCCTGGCAACCAAGTGCGGTCGCTACGGAGCCGACCAGTTCGACTTCTCCGCTGCCCGCATCACCGCCAGCATCGACGAGTCGCTCACCCGTCTGCGCACCGACTACGTCGATCTTCTACAGGCCCATGATGTCGAGTTCGGCGATGCCCGACAGATCGTCGAAGAAACCGTCCCCGCCATGCGCAAGCTGCAAGAGCAGGGCAAAGCCCGCTTCATCGGCATCACCGGCTACTCGCTCAAGAACCTCATGGCTATCGCCGCCCAGGTCCCAGTCGACACCATCCTCACCTATTGCCGCTATAACCTCATGATCGATGACATGGACTCCGCGCTCATCCCCTTTGCCAAACAGCACGGCATCGGAATCATCAACGCCTCGCCACTGCACATGGGCATCATCACCGAGCGCGGCGCGCCCGATTGGCATCCCGCGCCGCAGTCGGTCCGCGACGCCGGTCAGCACATCGTCGCCATCTGCCGCGAGCATGACCTCGATGCCTCTGAAGTCGCCCTGCGCTACTGCCTCGACCACCCCGCCGTCGCCAGCACCCTGGTCGGCATGTCCTCGCGCAAGCACGTCGAAGGCAACCTCAAATGCCTCGAACTCGCCAACGACCCAGCCCTGCTCGAAGAGATTCGCGCCACAGTCGCCCCGGTCGCCAACCTCACCTGGCCCTCTGGCCTCCCGGAAAACTACGGCTGATCGTCTTACGCCCTTCTGCGATACCGGATCGCAAACTCGTAGTCGGCATTCGGCGGGAACAGTCGCGCCACCAGACGCAGCCGCTCCGCCAGCGCCTGTGGAGCAAGCAGCGGGTACTCGCGTTCGCGCAGTTCGGAGTAGTCGAAATCCACCGCCAGCGACAGCATATAAATCGCTACCGCATCGGAGAACGCCGCCTCCAGATATTCCGTCTTGGCCTTCTCGTCGATACGCGGCCTGCCGTCGTGCGGTGCGCTCTGGCCTCCGCCCAACGCCTGTGCCCGGCTCTCCCACGCATCCAGGCTGGTCTCGCCCCGCACGTCGGCCATCGCCTGGTTCCACACCAGTTCGCTGAAGCTCTCTGGCACGCCCACTTCGTCCACAAACGCGTGGCCCACGTTGATGAACAGTTCAAAGGCCAGCGAGAACCGGTCGCCTAGCAGTCGCGTCGATATGAAGACCCCGTCGCGTCCCTCTTCATCCGCAACCGCCGCGCCATCCGCACCGGCTCCCAGTTCGACGTTACGATGGCAGATCGCCAGCTCAGCCAGATCCGCGCTATACACCGGCGAGATCATCGTCTCCTCGTTACCGCTGCGGTGACCTGCAGATCCGCTGCCGCGTCCTTCAGCTAGCGCCAGCGGAACAAAGTAGTAGGTCTTGCGTGTCAACGCCGCAGCTACAGAGGTCGGCACAGCCTGTACCATGCGCACTAGGTCGGCGTCTGCCAGGCCGGTATCGCCGAACGCAGCAAAGGCAACCCCGTTGGCCGCGCGGCGAACCTCCGCCTCCCGCGCCACCTGCGTTGCCTGCACCATCCCGCTTTGTATGCTCTCTGCCATTGCCTTCGCGCCTTCCGCCATAAGAGGCTATTCTACCTGTATGACGCCCAATTCCCCCATGACGGAACACGCTGCCCCGCACACCTTCGCCAACGGCTACGTCTTTGGAGTGCCGCTGGGCAACATGGGCTGGTTCGCAAGCCTGCTGATGGGCGTCGCATCGGGCTTCATGGCGTTCTTCGCGGCAACCCTCTGTGCCATCGTCTTCATCCTGATCTACAACAGCTTCGCCCACAACCCCATCGACTTTGCCCTCAGCTATCGCCGCGTCGGCCTACCCATTGGCATAGTCATCATGGTCCTCGCGCTCACCACCCTCGGCACGCTCTGGTTCCGCCGCATCCTGCGCCGCAATTAAACTGGTTGCCCCATCCATGCCGCGTTCTCTGCGGAATGGGTGGGATTTTGGGCGCCCCATATCTCGATTTTGAGATGTGGGAATCGTGTCCAGCACGACCATTCCTGCAAACGTATTAAGCCACGTTCCTTCCGCTCGTCGCAACAAACTCTACGCCCCAACCGCCGCAGTCTTGTGCTCAGCCCCCATCCAACTCAGCGCCTGCACCAGGTATCCCTTCAAATCCTTGCGATCCACAATCGCATCCAGGAATCCATGCTGTAGCAGGAACTCCGACCTCTGAAATCCCTCCGGCAGCTTTTGCCGCGTCGTCTGCTCGATCACCCTCGGCCCGGCGAACCCGATCAGCGCGCCCGGCTCGGCGATGTTCAGATCGCCCAGCATGGCGAAGCTCGCCGTCACGCCGCCCGTAGTCGGATCGGTCATCACTGAGATGTACGGAATCTTCGCATCGTCCAGCCGCGCCAGGCCAGCACTGATCTTGGCCATCTGCATCAGCGATACGATCCCCTCCATCATGCGCGCTCCGCCCGACGCCGCAATGATGATCAGTGGGTTCCCCGTCTCCAACGAACGGTCCACCGCCCGCGCAATCGTCTCCCCCACCACCGCGCCCATGCTTCCGCCAATGAACCCGTACTCCATCGCGCTCACTGTCACCGCGTGCGGCCCCATCATACCCACTGCATTCACAATTGCGTCGTTCAACCCCGTCTTCTTGCGCGCCTCCTCCAGTCGGTGCCGGTAGCGCTTCAGGTCGGTAAAGTCCAGCGGATCGGTGGAGCGCAGATCCAGATCCACCAGCTTGTACCCCGGCTCCAGCAGCATCCCGATCCGCCGCCGCGCGCCAATGTGGAAGTGGTACCCGCACTTGGGGCACACATTCAGGTTCTCCTCCATGTCCTTTTTGAAGATGGCCAGCCTACAGTTGCCGCACTGCGTCCACAGCCCTTCGGTGCGCACCGTCTTGCGCGCATCGTTGACAATCTCGTTGTCTTCCCGCTTGAACCAGCTCATCCGCGCTTCCCTCTTCGGACTCCTGCCGCTGACCTCTATTGTATCTGGGTGCCCCATCCATGCCGCGTTCTTTGCGGAATGGGTGGAATACAATCTACTCCACATGTCAGTCATCCTGAGCATGTCGTACATCCCCATAAAAATAAATCCGAGCGGATCGCCATCCCATCCGTCTGTGGAGTAGAAGGATTAAATGGACGCGATCGGGGAACGCAGCTTGCAATGGTTCGTGGCAGAGCGGGTGGTCGAAGAACCCGATCTGGCGGCGCTGGTGCAGGACTACTCCGGGCTGCTCTATCGCGTGGCGCTCTCGCTGCTCCACAACCCGGCGGAGGCAGAGGACGTTGTCCAGGACGTATTCCTGCGCGTCTTACAGCGCAAGCGGGAGCTGGCCGCAATCGTGGAGCTCAGGCCGTGGCTTGTGCGCATCGCCTGGAACCTGGCTCTGGACCGTCGCCGACGCATACGTCCCGAGCAGATGGACGAGGTCTTCGCCGAGGGCCTAATCGCCGCCGATCTGCCCGCCGACGAAGCTCTGGCCGAAGCCGGACGCATCCGCCAGGTCCTGGCCGCCATGGAGCGGTTGCCGCAGCGCGAACGTCAGGCGTTGCTGCTCTCCGCCATGGATGAACTGAGCACAGTGGAGATCGGCGCAGTGCTGGGCCGCAGTGAATCCAGCGTTCGTTCGCTGCTGTTTCGCGCACGCAACCACCTGCGCCGGCGTTTAGAAGATTAAGGATGTAGGAGGAGTTATGGAGCTTGAACACCGAAATCACGACGACGCAATCGACAAGACTCTGGCAGCCTTGAAGCGCGCCGCGCCGCCCGAGGGCATGGAGGCGCGCATCCTTCAGCGCCTGCAGCAGCCCGTCCCCGCCGCGCCGTTCCGCTGGAGCGATCTACTGACCGGCTCTGCGCTCGCCGTTGCCTGGTGGCGAGGTGCTCTCAGCGGAGCCGTAACTGCTATGCTCCTCGTCGGCACCTTGCTGCTGGCACAGCATGGCCTGAGAGCTAGGCAGCCCCTCGTCAGCCAAATCGCGTCCACGCGCGCTCCAGCCCCAGCGGCCTTGCCGGTCTCGGCATCTTTGCAGCCTGCGCCTGCAAGTGCCTCCCACGCAAGCCCGTGCGCCAGTCGGGAGATGCTGCATGTAACGCACTCCGTCCCCGTCTACCGCAGTGAGCCCATGCACTCCGCCAGCTTTGCCCCGTCGCATCCCGCGCCAGTTCTTCCACTGACCGCGCAGGAGCGCGCACTCGTCCGCCTGGTGCAGACCGCCGACCCGAAGCTGCTGGCCGCTCTCTCGCCGGAGACACAGGCAAGGGTCGACGCGCAGGAAGCCGACAACTACAACAAGTTTTTTGCCCCGGCACCTGCTCCGCCGCAGCCTGCGGATAACGCATCCCCAACCAATACGCAACAACCAGCACAGCAACAGGGAGAACAAATATGAAGCTCATCCATGGATTGATTACTGCAACTCTGGCCGTTGCTCTGTCCGTTCCAGCCGCATGGGCGCAGGCCGTGCCTACTACAACTGCGCCCGTCGCGCCGCTACAACTTAAGCCAGCCTCCAACGCTCCCATCACCCTGCACATGGTGGACGACAGCAAGGCCATCTATCAGGCCATCGGCAAGTCGGCCGGGATCGATGTTGTGTTCGATTCCGACTACGTCGGAAAGCACGTTGCGGTCGATCTAACCAATGTCAGCCTCTCCGACGCGCTGCGCATCACCGGCGAGATATGCGGAACCTTCTACAAGCCGCTCACCGCGAACAGCATCTTTGTGGCCCAGAACAATGCCACCAAACACCGGGACCTTGACGATACGGTAGTGCATACCTTCTACCTGAACAACGTCAGTCAGCAAGCCGACGCCAACGAAATCGTCACCGGGCTGCGCAATACCCTCCCGTCGGATGACAAAATCTACGTTGTCGCCGATCAGAACGCGATCGTTATGACTGCCACCGCTGAACATATTGTCCTCGCCCAGAAGCTCATCCACGACCTCGATCGCCCCAAGAAGAACTACCGCCTCACCTACATCGTCACCGAGATGGACGGCAGCAAGCAGATTGGTACGCAGCACTACGCCATGATCCTGGCCTCGGGTCAGACGACATCGCTCAAACTGGGCAACAGAGTCCCAATTGCTACCGGCACCGGTAACCAGACCCAGGTCACCTATATCGATGTGGGCATGAACATCGACGTCACCCTGACCGGAATGGGCGATGGCGCCATGCTGAAGTCCTCCGTGGACCAGTCCGACGCTGCCCCGCAAAAGCCTGAAGCAGCCATTCAGCAACCAATCATTCGCCAAGCCTCGCTGAAGGGTGAATCGTTCCTCGCTCCCGGCAAGACCCTGGCGCTCGGCTCCCTCGATATCCCCGGCAGCACAAGCCACCTCAACTTCGATGTCGTCATGGATCCGCTGCCCTAAGCTCATTTGGGGGTGAAGTAGCCGTCGCGGGCCTGGATGGTGAGGGCCTTGTTGGTGGAGCGGAGATCGATCTTGTGGTATCGGTTGGGGCGGAGGTCGGGCGGGCGGTATCCGAGTTCGTAGGACTGGCGAAGGTCACTGGCGATGGTAGCGAATATCTGCGAGAGGTTGCCAGAGGGGTAGACGGCGAACTCGCGTCCTCCGGTCTGGCGGGAGAGGTCCTTGAGCACACCCTCGTCTCCACCGCCGTTGGAGTAGTAGACGGTGTAGATCATAGTGTCGGCACGCTGGGCCTCGCGGATGGCGTCCTTCTGGCTGAAGCGGCTGCCGTTGTCACCGCCGTCGGTGAGGATGACCATAGCGCGGCGACCGAACTGATTACCCAGCTCGAGGTGGGCGACGGCGACGATGGCGTCGAAGAGGAGGGTGCCGCCGCGACCCGGACGCGCGATGTCATCGTGCGACTGGGTGAGATAGGCAAGTCCGTGCGTTAGTGTTGTCTGGTTGGTGGTGAGTTTGACCAACTGCAGGATGGTGCTGTCGAACTGGACGAGGACGGCGCTGTCGTCTGGCCGGGTGAGCATGGCGGGAAAGAAGGTACGGCTGGCGGCGATCTCGTCGGAGATGTAGGCGCGCTGGGAGCCGCTGGTGTCCACCATCAGAGCGAGTGTGAGAGGGAGGCTGGAGCCCTGGGAGAAGTAGTCGATGGACTGTAGCTTGCCGTCCTCCTTGAGGATGAAGTCGTCGCGGGTAAGGTTGGCGACGGGCTTGCCGGAGGCGTCGCGGGCGATGGCGGAGACAGCGACAAGCTTGGTGGAGACCTTGAGCGTGGCCGTGTCTGGTGTGAGGGCGACGGGAGCCGGAGCGGGCGCGGGAGATTTGGCCGTCGTTTGCGCAAAGGCAGGGGGGAAGGTGGCGAGGAGAACGAGCGCGAGTAGGCGAGGAAGAGGCATGAGGCGCTGAGGTGAGTTTACATGGCGCGCTCGTAGCCGGGGAGTTGGCGGAGATGGTGATCGAGGTGGCCGATGTAGTCGACCAGGATGAAGCCGAGGGTGAGGCTCTCGTCGTCGTGCAGCCAGATGTGAGCGAAGCAGGCGGGGTCGGCGTGCTGGATGGCGTGGGCGAAGTGACGGTTGAGCGCGAGCCACAGGGCGACAACTTCGGGCCAGGGGAGCAGGTCGAAGCGCTGTAGGCGGACCCAATCGTCCTGCTGGTAGCCGGGAAAGTCAAGCTCGGAAGTAAGCTGTAGGCGGATGAGGCGTTGCTGGTTGTTGTTGGCCGAGTCGATGAGATGGCCGACGACCTGCTGGATGCTCCACTTTCCGGGAGCGAGGGGTTGAGCCGCGGCTTCGGGCGCGATGGCTGCGAACTGGCGTTCGGCGCGGGCGATGCGGTCACGAAGCGCTGTGGCGATGGAGTGGGGCTCCTGCGCTACGGGAGTGGCGAGTTGATATTTGGTGGAGGGCATGAGATTCCCCTGTAGGATACCCAAGTTCATCTTTATTGTGGAGTGTGATCCCACCCATGTCGCAAAGAACGTGGCATGAATGGGGCAGTCAAATCCCACCCTAACGGCGATGAGACTGCCCCAAGGATGGGGCACCGGGCGAGATGAGTGACACCTGCGGAAGAGAGGCATTATGGTTGTACTGAGCTGAGATTACATTCGTGCGCTGCCACCCATGCGATGAAGCTGCATAGATGGGGCACCGGGTGTGGAATGAATGGTGACGCGATGGAAATGGCTTATCGGAAACGGTGGACGGCAGAGATTGAGGAGATGCGGCGGTTACTTGCCGATCTAGGCATGGAGGAAGAATGCAAGTGGGGGAAGCCGACCTACACGATGGGTGGAAAGAATGTCGTAATACTGCAAGGGTTCAAGGAGTATTTTGCGCTGGGGTTCTTTCAGGGAGCGCTGCTGAAGGATTCGAAGAAGCAACTTGTACAGTTGGGGCAGACGCAGGCTGGACGGGTGATGAAGTTCACCAGCGCAAAGGAGATCGCTTCCAAGGCTTCGACGGTCAAGGCTTACATGCGTGAGGCGATGGCGATAGAGAAGGCAGGGCTGCGCGTGGAGAAGAAGAAGACCGATGACTTTCCGTTACCGAAAGAGCTTAGGGCGAAGTTCCGGAGTGATCCGGAATTTACAAAGGCCTTCCATGCATTGACGCCGGGGCGACAACGAAGCTATCTGTACCACTTCGCGGCGGCAAAGCAGGCCTCTACACGCGCTGCACGAATTGAAAAGGCCATGCCAGCGATTTTTGCTGGGCGTGGATTTCTAGAGCGATCCAAAAGATAGCCAAAGTTGTTTTCAAACACTCAACACGCTGGCACTACTCGCCCAGGACGCGGGCGAAGATGGCGTCGACGTTGGCGAGCTGACGGGTGTAGTCGAAGGCGGCGGCGAGCTGCGCAGGGGTGAGGAGTGCGGCGATCTCGGGGACGCGAACGATCTCGTCGCGGAAGGTGAGGCCTTCCTTCCATGCGCGCATGGCGTGGGTCTGGACGAGCTTGTACGCATCTTCGCGGGACATTCCTGCGGCGGCGAGATCGAGCAATAGTTGACCGGAGAAAATTAAGCCGCCTGTCGACTCGAGGTTCTTCAACATGCGCTCGGGATAGACGACAAGGCGCGCGATGAGCTGCTCGGTTTTGGCGAGGAGATAGTCGGCGAGGATGGTGGAGTCGGGCAGGATGACGCGCTCGGCGGAGGAGTGGGAGATGTCGCGCTCGTGCCAGAGGGCGATGTCCTCAAATGCGACCTGGGCGTTGGCGCGGACGACGCGGGCGAGGCCGCTGATCTGCTCGCTGGTGATGGGGTTGCGCTTGTGCGGCATGGCGGACGAGCCTTTTTGCTTTTCGGAGAAGAACTCCTCGGCCTCGCGGACTTCGGTGCGCTGGAGATGGCGGACTTCTGTGGCGATCTTGTCTAAAGTCGAACAGAGAATAGCGAGCGAGGCAACGTAGGCGGCGTGGCGGTCGCGCTGGACGATTTGAGTGGCGACGGCGACTGGTTTGAGACCTAATTCGTTACAAATTGCCTCTTCATGCTCGGGCTTGAGATGGCCGAAGGTGCCGACGGCGCCGGAGAGCTTGCCGACGCGGAGGTCTTCGGCGGCGGCGGCGAAGCGGGTGAGGTTGCGCTGCATCTCGGAGTACCAGAGCAGGAGTTTGAGGCCGAAGGTGGTGGGTTCGGCATGGACTCCGTGAGTGCGGCCGATGATGGGCGTGTGTTTGAACTCGATGGCGCGGTTTTTTAAAGTCTCGCAGAGTGCAAGGATGCCGGTACGAATCAAGGCAGAGGCTTCGCGGAGCTGGAGGGACTGCGCGGTGTCCACCACGTCGGTGGAGGTGAGGCCAAAGTGCAGCCAGCGGGAGGCTTTTTCGTCCTGATGAGGCGGCGCGTCGATGTGCTCGGCGACGGCGGTGGTGAAGGCGATGACGTCGTGGCGGACCTCGTCCTCGATTTGATTGATGCGGTCGACGGTGAAGTTGCCGCGATCGCGGATGGCGTCTGCGGCGGCCTGGGGGACGAGGCCGAAGTGGGCGAGAGTCTGTGAGGCCGCGGTCTCGACAGTGAGCCAGCAACGGAACTTGTTTTCGTCGGACCAGATGCGGCCCATGGCAGGACGTGTGTATCGGGCGATCATAAGAACCTTCCTTGCGGCGAATCGCGGGGTGAAGGAAAATGCTGATTCCTCCGCTTCGCTGCGGAATGACAAAGAACTACTTCACCGCGACTCCGAAGAGGGCGGACATCTCGTCGTGCAGGAAGCCGCGGCCGGGGCGATAGGGTTGAATCCACTTGCCGTCGAGGACGAACTGGGGGATGGCGCGCTTGCCGGTGTGGGCGATGACTTCGGCGGCGGCAGTGGGGTTGGAATCGATGTCGATCTCGCGGTAGGGGATGGAGTGTGCGGCGAGAAAACGCTTGGCCTCGCGACAATCGCGACACCAGGAGGCGGAATAGACGAGCAGTTCCATGCTTCTATTTTACGTGAAGGCGCAATGGCTAACGCCGATTATCAGCGATGGCAGCGATAGGAACGAATCGAGAGCAGGATGTAATCGCCAAGGCGGAAGTGTGCGTCTAGTGAGATATGAACGCGAAATTGGCTTTGGGGCAGATTTTACGGGTTGGGTTGGTTTCGGTTGTATTGACGGGTGTTTCGACGTGGGCACAGAGTGCGGCACCGAGTACTCCTGTGCTGAAGACGAATGACCAGCGAATGGCGGAGGCCGATACGGCGGCGAAGGCAGCTCCTACGACTACTATAGCGGCGACGGACAAGCCGGAGTCGCTACAGGTGGCGAATAAAGAGTACGACGCGGTGAAAGAATTGGCGCGCATGACGAAGCTCTATGACCTAAGCAAAGAGCAGAGAGCGAAGATTGAGCCGCTATTGCTGGAGCAGCAGAAACAGGTGCATACGTTGGGCGAGGATGAATCGCTGACCGACGCGCAGTGGACGGCTGCGGTGCGGGCGGTGCATCAGGCGACGGTGTTGAAGGTGAAAAAGCTGCTGACCGATGAGCAGTTGAGCATGTACACGAAGGACGAAGCGAAGCGTGCAAAGCAGTCGGAAAACAATTCCGATGCTGACGACGATGGGCCTCCGGATGGGCCTCCACCGGATGGAGGACCTCCAGGTGGGCCAGACGGAGGACCGGGCGGGGGACCCGGTGGCGGCGGTGGACCAGGCGGCGGACCGGGTGGCGGTGGTGGACCAGGCTAGCCTGCGCGAGAAGTTGCAACGTTTTCGGCCCGGCGTGCGAGACTTTCGCTGCGATAACACGTCTCACCTTTGAGCCATAGTTGAGCGAGACGTGTTGGAGGGCTGCGAGATGAGGACCGCCGGGCTGCTTCGCTTTGCACGCTGCATACTTCTTGGGTTGGCGGTGCCGGCTGTGTGGGCGCAGAATGCGGCGATGCCTCCGACTATACCCGCCGCTGGAGCGAGCGCGGCTGGCACCAGTGCAAGTGTGGCGGCGACGCCTGTGAGCGCGGCAGGAGCGAGTACGACTTCGGCTGCGGCGAGTGCGGCTGTACCGGCTGCGACAGCGCCTGCGGTGGCGATGACTGGCGGTGCGGCGGCAGTGAAAGAGCGGATTACGGCTATCCATTTTTCCAGGGAGAATCCGGTGTTGGGGCTACCACTGGGGGGCAGCACGACAAGGGCGCACTGCTCGAATGACGGTACGGCATTCTACGATCTGGCAGCGAACGGCACGGCGGTGGGACAGTATCTATATGGCATTTCTTCCAACGGCGGGGTGAAGCATGTGCTGCGCAAACTACCCATCGGCTACAGCCATGTGGAGGTGCGCGATTTCTTTGTGGGGGACGGGCAGATGGTGACACTGCTGGAGGCGGACAAGCGGAATGAGGAGGGGGACGCAGCGTCGCGCGACAAGGATTATTTTTTATCACTGGAAGACGAGGCGGGCGACTTGAGCAGCCTGGTACAGATGCAGGTCCGTTTCAAACCGGAGAAGGTGGCACGGTTTGGGTCGGGGGAAGTGCTGCTGCTTGGTTGGGATGAGGGCAGCCAGCTGCCGATGTTGGCCATGGTGAAGGAAGATGGGACGATTCACCGGTTTATCGACCTGGATGCGGCAAAGCCGAGAGCAATTCGGAACGCGAGCGGGGACGCGGAGAAGAGCGAGGCAGAGGCGGTGATGCAGGAACGTGCTACGCAGGACTCGCTGGAAGGAGCGGCGTTTGTGGCTAACGGCAATAAGGTGCTGCTGACGTATCCGGGATCGACGAAGCCGATTGTGGAGTTGGATGCATTGGGCGACGAACGCTTGATTCCGCTCGAGATTCCGTACGGATATGTGCTGAACGATGTGCTGGTGTCGAGCGGGCTCGGGACGCTGGTGGCACGCGTAAAAGATGCGGACGATAAGACCAAGCCTGTGGCTGCGGACGGCGTGGCCAAGCCGCCGAAGATGCGGCTGATTGAGTATCTGGCATACAACGGAGCGCGGCTGCAGGAATTTACTTTTGACAAGCCGCTGGTTTCCGACGTGACGTGCGCGCCGAACTCTGCGCTAGTTGCGATATTCCGTGACACCATTCCCGATGCGGACCACACGACGACAAGTAGCGGTGCGACAGGCACGGCGACGGATGCGGCGACACAACTGGTGGTGGCGACGTCTCGAAGATAATGTGAGGTTGGCTAGCGGCGGGCGCGAAAGAAGGCAGTGAGGAGTTCGCCGCACTCTTCGGCGAGGAGGCCAGAGCAGACCTCGACTTGGTGGTTGAGTTGGGGATGGTTGAGGACGCCGAGGACCGAACCGCATGCGCCGGCCTTGGGGTCGGGTGCGGCGTAGACAAGGCGGCTGACACGGGCGTGGAGGATGGCACCGGCGCACATGGCGCATGGCTCGAGCGTGACGTAGAGGGTGCAGCCCCCGTTTTTGTTTTCCTTATCGACCAGGCGATAGTTGCCGAGGGCGCGCGCGGCGTGGCGGAGAGCGACGATCTCTGCGTGGGCGGTGGGGTCGTGATCGCGCAGAACACGGTTCTGGCCGCGGGCGATGATCTCGCCGTTATGCACGAGGATGGCGCCAATGGGTACTTCGCCATCGTGCTCGGCGGCGCGGGCTTCGGCGATGCAGGCATGGAGGTAGTCGAGGTCGTCGAAAGATGTCATGCGGGTTCCTGCTGGGTGAGGCAGTGGAGGGTTCCCAGACCCCAGACGAGGTCTACGGCGTGGATGCCGACGACCTGGCGGGTGGGGAAGCAGGTGACGATAGTGTTGAGGGCGTTGCGGTCTTGCGGGTCGTTGAAGGTGGGGACGAGGACGAGCGAGTTGGCGATGTAGAAGTTGGCGTAGCTGGCGGGGAGGCGCTCACTTTCAAAGTGGACGGGCGAGGGCATGGGCAGGGTGACGATGCGAAAGGGTTTGCCCTGCTTGGGGCCGGAGGCCTGGCGGAAGGAGTGGAGGCGTTCGAGATTCTCGGCCAACGGGAGGTGGTTTTTGTCGGCGGTATTGTGCTCGACGCAGGCGAGGATGGTGTCTGGCGCAACGAAACGGGCAATGTCGTCGATGTGGCCGTGGGTGTCGTCGCCGGCACAGCCGCGATGCAGCCAGAGGGTCTGGTGGATGCCGAGATAATCGTGGAAGGCGGTTTCTAATTTGGCGCGGGTTTCGTCCTCAGAGCCGAGGCCGGGGTTGCGCTGCTGGACCTCAGACAGCAGACACTCCTCGGTGGTGAGCAGGACACCCGAGCCGTTGACATCGATGGAGCCGCCTTCGAGGACGATGCGGTGCGGCTTGCCTTTGGGATCGAAGGGCGTGGGCGGAACTTCGGGCTTGATCTCGGGGATGCCGTAGAGGTGGGCGACGTGATGGGGAATCTGGTCGTCACGGAGGAAGTTTGAGTACTTGGCCCATGCGTTGAACTTCCAGTTGGTGACGGCGAGGTTGGCATTGGAGTCTGCATCCTGCTTGACAAAGATAGGGCCGGAGTCGCGCAGCCAGACGCGGTCGGTGGGCCAGTGGTGGAAGAGGAGGCGTGCGAGGTTGACGCCGCCGCGGCGAAGGATGGATGTGGCGCGGCGCTCGGCGGCGAGATCGTTGACCAGGATGTGGACATCTTCGACGGCGGAGAGATGGCGCACGATCTCTGCATAAACCCAGGGGATGGGCTGGAACTTGCCGGGCCAGTCGTCGGGGTTATGGGGCCAAGCGATCCAGGTGGCGGCGTGGTGCTCCCACTCGGCGGGCATGCGGGTTGAAGTCATGGTGCTACCAGAGTAACAAGGAGCGCGGGGCGCGATCGGGTATTCTGAGGGCTGGAGGAAGTATGAAACAAAATCGTTCCGCCACATCTAGCCCAGTCCCGCTGAAGGCCGAGGGAGCGCCACCGCAGGTGGGCGTGGGCCAGCCGTACACCGTGGAGTACTACTACAAGCTGCCGTGGGGCCGTCAGCAGGAGTTCCTGCAACTATTCCTGAAGAACCACTACCCGCTGCTGGAAAAGATACGGGCGACGGGACGGATCCTGTCGCTGAAGATGGAGACGCCGGCCTACCACACCACGGAGGACGGGCGATGGGACTATCGGGTGACCATCCGCTATAAGAACTCTACGGTGGCGACGACTGCAAACCCGGAAGAAGCGGCCTTCAAAAAAGAGCTATGGCCAGACCAGGCGACCTTCGTGAAAGAGGAGCAGCGGAGGTTCGAGATTATGCTGGCGCATTGGGACCTGCCGGTGACGGACATTACTCCGGCGAGGTAGCATCTGCTACCGGCCATACTGAGCACGGGCGCTATAAGCCTGTGACATGTGCCTGTCGAAACACCTGCCTGGAGCTTGTCGACGAGGTTTCGATTGTGACGACAGTCACGGCAACCATCGACTGCTAGGCGTGTACTTGCAGCATGTGGTATTCAGGCAAAATCGGCGCACTGGCGATGGCGTGTTCCCTGCTGTTGTGCGCCTCAGCCGCGCAGGCACAGCCCAAGCCGAAGGACGCGGAATGTCTGGCCTGCCATGCCGACCCAACCCTGACCACGACCGATGCCAAGGGCAAGACGGTCAGCCTCACTGTCTATGCCACGAAGATGAAGCAGTCGATCCACGGCGGCATGTTCTCCTGCGTGGACTGCCACAAGGACGTGAAGTCGTCGCCGCACGAAAAGACACCGACGAAGATCACCTGCGCCGAGTGCCACGCCGACGCGCAGGCCGCTTATAAGCACAGCTACCACGCCTCGGCGAGAAAAACTGACGGCTCCCCCGCAGCCACCTGTGTCGATTGCCACGGCGATGCGCACACTATACTTCCCGCCAGCGACTCGAAGTCGCCAGTGAATCACTCCAACATTCCCGCAACCTGCGGCACTTGCCACGGGCAAAAATTTCTGATGGAGTCGAACGGAGGCAGCTCGCAGGTCTTTGTCGCCTATCAGGATAGCGTGCATGGCCACGCCATCAAAAACGGATCGCAGACCGCGGCCGTATGCACGGACTGCCATGGCTCGCATGAGATTCTTGCCGCCAACAATGCGAAGTCGCCGATCAATAAATTCAACATCCCCGCCACCTGCGGCAAGTGCCACGGCGATGTGCAGGGCATCTACCAGCAGAGCATTCACGGGCAGGCGATCGCGCGCGGAAACTGGCAGGCCCCGGTCTGCACTGATTGCCACGGCATCCACACCATCAAGGCACCCTCCAATCCCGGTTCATCGGCCTCCGATCAGAGCCTGTCGAGCACCAGCTGCACCAACTGTCACCAGGGTGTGCGGCTCACCCAGGAGTTCGACGTGCCTGGAAACCGCGTCTCCACCTACAGGGACAGCTACCACGGGCTCGCTTCGCAGGGCGGTTCGGTGGTGGTGGCCAACTGCGCCAGTTGCCACGGCGTGCATAACATTCTGCCCTCCAGCGATCCGCGCTCCACCATCAATCCAGCCAATCTGGACGCCACCTGCGGGCAGTGCCACAAGGGAGTGACGCAGAACTTCACCCGCTACAAGGTGCATGTGGACGTGGTTGGCGGAAGCGCCATGGACAAGGGCACGCGCGCGGTGCGCTGGATCCGGTGGTTCTATCTTCCGCTCATCGTTCTGGTGATCGGCGGAATGTTGCTGCACAACGCAATCCTGTGGCGCGCTAAAGCCATGGCCAGGCGCAGGGCGATGGGGCCCAGCGTGCAGCGAATGACTCCCAACCAACGCTGGCAGCACCTGGTCTTGCTGACCAGCTTCTTCATCTTGGTGGTCACCGGCTTCGCGCTCAAGTATCCCGACTCCTGGTTTGCCGTGGCCCTTGGCCTGGGCGAGCGCTGGCGCAGTATCATCCATCGCGTCGCCGGAGTGCTGCTGATCGGTGATGGCGTCTATCACGTCTTCTATGTTGCGTTCACCCGCGACGGCAGGAAGCTGGTGTGCGACCTGCTGCCCAAGCCGAAGGACGCGCTCGACGCCTGGGAGACTATGCTCTACTACCTCGGGCTGCGCAGCCAGAAGCCGAAGTACGGCCGCTTCAGCTACGCGGAGAAGGCGGAGTACTGGGCGCTGGTATGGGGCACAGCGCTGATGGCTGTCACCGGAATCATGCTCTGGGCCAGGGTCTCGGTGGGCAACCTGCTGGCAGGCTGGTGGTTGGATGCAGCCACCGCGGTACACTTCTACGAAGCGATCCTGGCTACGCTGGCGATCCTGGTGTGGCACTTCTATCAGGTATTCTTCGATCCCGATGTATATCCCATGAACTGGGCATGGCGCGACGGAAAGATGTCCGTCGAGCACTATAAGGAAGAGCACGAATTGGACACGGAGACGCTGGCTGAAACCACCGAGGAGACCACGCCGAAGCAGGCAAACGAGGTCGCGGCCAAGCCGGATGACAAGCCGTCAAAGGAGTAGCAACAGAACGAGAACCACAGCATCAACACTTTCAAGAATGAGGTCAAATATGAAACTCCGCATTGCACCCGTACTATTGGCATCCGTCTCCATGCTGGCATGGATGCAGGCCCCCGCACAGGACGGCGCCACGCTATTCAAGACCAAGTGCGCCATGTGCCACGGCGATCAGGGACAGGGAAAGCCGCCCGCATTCCCCAAGGTTGCCGGCTCGACTAAGGTGAGCGACGTGCTGACCAAAGGCGGCGAAGCCAAGGCCCCCCATGTCAATCCCATGAGTACGCTGACCCCTGCGCAGGTCACTGCCCTTGCCGCGTTCGTCAAGACCCTGAAGTAGAGCATCCGATCTGCACCATCGCGGCGCTGCATGGCCATGTGCAGGCCGCGATGAAGCAGGTGTGGCGCAGGTCATTTCAGCGAAGAAGAAAGATTGCCTGGTCTTCCCCGGTGAAAAACCGGTTGCAGAATTGTCGCGTGCAAGCAGCTCCGGGGGGAGCGCTCTGGACGTTGACCGCCGTCACCCAATACCATGGTCTCAAGGAGATCCATGCCCTCAACTGAAAGTTATCAGCTACTGCTGGCGGCGGCGGCAGCGTGCGAAGACAAGAAAGCCGAAGAGGTCCGCATCCTCGCCCTCGATCCATCCGAGAGCGGCCTTACCGATTACTTCCTCATCTGCAACGGCAGCAACGAGCGCCAGAACGTCGCCATCACCGATGAAATCGAACTGCGACTCAAGCGCGAGTTCGGCGCCTACCCCAACTCCATCGAGGGACGCAGACAGGCGGAGTGGATCCTGATGGATTATGTGGACTTCATCGTCCACGTCTTCTCGCGGGAGAAGCGCGCGTTCTATGGCCTGGAACGCCTGCGCAAATCCGCCGCCACCATCAGCGTGGCCGCGCTCAGCGCCGAACTGAAATCAAAGATCGCCAGCGCGCGCGCACACAAGGCTGCATCCCGCAGCGTCAAGCCTGCAAGCAAAGCCGTGACCAAGGCAGTGCCAGCGAAGAAGAGCTCGTCGAAGAATGCGATACGAAAGACCGCCACGAAATCAGCTAAGAAACCGGCCGCAAAGAAATCCAATAAGCTTGCTAAATAAGCTGTCCAGAATGTCTGGGAAAAGCAAAAGGCGAAGAGCTCAGCTCTTCGCCTTTTACTGCGCTGTCATTACTGGCGGTCTAGAAGTAGATCTTAGCACCTAGTTGTGTCTGGCGAGCGTTCCTGGCAGACGTGATCTGGCCGAAGGTGCCATCGGCGAAGTTCCCGTCGGGAAGGTTGAACTGAGTGTGATTGAAGACATTGTCGCTTTCCAAACGGAGTTGCAGGCGGAGCGTACCGTCCGACGAAAGAGTGAAGTTCTTCGCCAGAATCAGGTTCGTGTTGTTAATCCCCGCGCCATGATACGGATTGCGGTGAATGTTGCCAAAGGAGCCAGTGGTTTCAGCCGCGAAGCTACCGGGAGAGAAGTAGGGACTATGGCCGCTGGCATTGCGCATTCTCGGATTCTGCTTGACCAAAGGAGCAGTCTGGTTGGGAATGTCGGGGCAGTTGTAGAACGACAGGGAGACGGAGCAGTAGAGGGAGCGAGAGGTGCCAAAGTTATAAGCGATATCATACGGTTCGCCGCTGGATAGCTGTAGAATGCCGCTGATCTGCCACCCTGAAAGCGCGAGATTGAGAGGCGACAAAGGGCTTTGCCCGTGCAGGAGAGGAACGGTATAAACGGGTGAGAAGACGAAATGATGACGGACGTCGTATGTGGAATCGCCATAGTTGAGCGACTTGACGTACTGGTTGTAGCCTCGTTGAGCGCCGACACCGCCAGGAAGAACCCCAAATCCGCCAAATCCGGAGTTTTCAAAGCTCGAACCGTTATCCAGCGCATGTGCGTAGGTATAGCTCACCTGGAACTGCAGGCCATGCGACATGCCCTTGGTCAGGCTCGTCTGTAGCGAGCTGTAGTTCGAAGACCCCCCGGAGGCAACTTCACCCTCCTCTACGATCACAGAGCTGCCGCCGACCGTGTTTTGGGGGAAGCCCAGCGCCTGAGTATTGCGCCCTGCCCCGGAACACGCAGGATTCGCCACACAGGCAGCGTGTCCGGCAGCGGTTTCGTAGTTGCCCTCAGGAGTAATTTGCTCGTGCCGGCCAAGGGAACCCACGTAGCCAATGCGGGCTATGATCTTGCCGGGAAGCTCGCGTTCGATCGAAAGCTGAAAGTTTTCCGAGTAAGGAGCACGGAACGAGGAATCGAAGGAACTGATATTGAAGATCGTGGCCGGGAAGGGCGGACTCTGACCCTTGACCGGGAAGGTGTAGGGAAACCGATTGGGTTCAGACTTTGTACCCCCCGTGGTTGTTAGTCCATTGTTGATATCGGCGAAGGGATTGACAAACTGGGGAGACCCTGCAAAGTCTGCCGCGCCGCCGCTGGTGAAGCCGAAGGGAGGCATATTGAGAGTCTGAAGAGCGCTCTCTTCCTCAGAACGGTTGTAGTAGATGCCGAAGCCGCCGCGGACGGAGAACTTGCCCTGCGCACCGGAGATACGCCCGAGATCGGGAGCCCATGCGAAGCCGATGCGGGGACCTAACTCGTTATGGCGGGTATAAGCCTGGGCAGCGTCGGTGCAGCCGGGGTCACCCGGGAAATCCATGTTCTTGGGCGCGCTGGGGAAGACGGTGGACTGCTGGCCGACTATGAAGCAGGATACGCCCTCGCCAGCGTACTGGTGATTGCGCAATGGTGTGTCGATCGAGTAGCCAAGCCCTACATCGAGCGTGAAACTGTTGGTAAGCTTCCAGGTGTCCTGCGCAAAGATGTAATTCAGAAAGGCATCTGCCTGGATGACGCCATTTGGGGTCTGCAAGTAGGTGTCAGGTATACCGAGCAGGAAGTCGAGCCCGGGATCGCCCGTGGAATAGGTGCCACCGCCCTGATAATTGTAATTGCCGCTATTACTGGCGTCGAAGGCATTCGAGACGTTAAACCGGCGACCGTCGTACCCGAACTTGAGCGAGTGGGAGCCGATTACCTTGGAGACGGTGTCGCCCGCCTGGATCACCTGGTCGATGCGCGGCTGAGGTCCGCTGGTGTTGCCTCCCAGCGAGAAATAGCCCGCAATGTTCATATATGGAAGGGTTGCGCCGACCGAATCCTGGGGCGTAATGGAAAAGCCAGCGCTGCTGGGTTGGACGACCTGCTGCGGCACGTCCGCATCGTAGTTGAAGCGAGTATAGTGCACCGCGAAATCGTTCACCGCACTGGAACTGATCTGGCGAACGTAATCGCCGGTCCACTGCTGAATGTGCTCAATGTTGCCGTCGCCAAAACCGGGGATATTTGCGCCACTGAATGGAAGGGTTTCGGTGTCGACGAACTTCTCATAGAGTCCAAGTGCGGTGATCTGGTTCTTGGAATCCAGGTTGTAGTCTACGCGACCGATATACTGGTCATCACTCTCTTTCGTGGTAGCGTTGAATCCATAGCCATAGGTCCCGCTATTTGCTGTCGGGGTGTACTGCCTGGCAATTGCCACTGCCGTCGAGTTGAGCGATGCAGCGGGAACGATTCCGCCCTTCAAGCCAAGGCAGGTGGCCCAGGTCGAACCGGCAGCGCATCCCGGAATGGTGATGGTCGCCGGGATTGGATTGGTGCTGAAGGTCGTCGCGCCATTGGGCCCGGTTCCGGCGATATCGGCACTGAAGTTGCCGCCGAGCATGGCCGAGTTATACACGTTAACAGTGCTAGCGCTTTGCGGAATACGCTCGCGGATACCCTGATACGCGGCAAAGAAATGGAGCTTATCCCTGAGGACTGGCCCACCGACCGTGCCGCCAAAAATGTTCTGGTGGAATGGACTGACGGTTGAGGTGAGTGCGCCGTTGCTATAGGTTTTTTGCAGGAAGTTTTGTGTGTTGAGGAAGGTATCGCGATAGAACTCGAAAGCATCGCCGTGGAACTGATTCGTGCCCTGTTTGATGGTAGCGCTGACGATGCCGCCGGAGTTGCGATCATACTCGGCGTTGAGCGGGCCATCCAGCAGGTTGAACTGATCGATGGCGTCCAGGTTCGGTGTAAAGACTATAGTATTCAGGGCAATGTCGTTGGTGTCGGCCCCGTTGATGAGGTACTCCGATTGCTGGGCCTGCGCACCGCTGACGGAATAGGTGCCGGAAAAGCGAGTGTCCGTGGGTTGGACGCCCGGCAGAGTGACCTCAAGACCGGTAAAATTTCGCCCGATCAGCGGCAACTCCTCCATCTGGGTGGAGTCCACAATATTCGAGAGTTGCATGTCGGTCGTATTCACCTGAGCCGTGTCCGCCTTGACCTCGACAATCGCGGACGCGTTGCCCAAAGATAGTTGCACAGGCTCTATATAGGCCTGATCGATATTCAGAACGATGCCCGTCGCTGAAAAGGTCGAGAAGCCTGGAGCCGTCACTGTAATGCTGTATGTGCCGATCGGCAGTTGCGCGAAAAGATAACCACCATCAGCCTGAGACGTCGTGTCGAACTTAACACCCGTCGCGGTGTTCGTAGCCACAACCATGGCCTTGACCACAACCGCGCCCGTCGGATCGGTAACCGTACCCCGAATGCGGCCGTTGACGTCGGCGGCCCGGGCCGAACTCATGGCTAGAACAAATACGAGTGCGATACCCAAGCGACGCATAGTTGGCATAATCATCATTTCAGTCCTCTTCCTCATTAGCTAGCCCCTGTCTATCTCTCAACCGCACTCTCGCCACGGGCGGAGTAACAGCGAGTACGGCACAAAATATAGTTTTGCTTATGGTGATGTTTGTGCAATTTGCACTCCAAAGTGGCCAAGAAGCGGGGGATGCTCGAATGGCTTTTTAACCCAATCTTTACAATCATCTGCATCCCTTAGGCGCGATTTGGTAACAGGCTTGCTTTATGAGTTCCGGCGTCATAATCCAGAAAACCATATTCCCGGGAAAGATTTCTTTTACATCTTGCAGTACTCTCATAGCGTGAAGATCATCCTGGCGATTATCGGCCCACGCCGCTCGCGCACGAAGTCCGACGCGGCAGCAACCCTAACGGCGGATTATCTCGCCCGCGCCTCGCGCTATCTGGCCTGCGAGGCCAAGGCGTTCGACTCCGAGGCTGCGCTATTCATATGGCTGGAACGCCAGGCCACACGCACAGCGCCTGTGCTGGCGCTGCTGGACAGCCGGGGCAAGCAGTTTTCGTCGGAGGAGATTGCCGGAGAGATTCTCCGCCACCGCGACCACGGCACGCAGACGCTGGTGCTGGCCATTGGGCCGGCTGATGGCTGGTCCGGCACCACCCGCTCACGCGCCGCCCTGGTGCTGTCGTTCGGCGCCATTACGCTGCCGCACGAACTCGCACGCGTAGTACTGGCGGAGCAGATCTATCGCGCCTTGACGATTCTGGCTGGGCATCCATACCACACCGGCCATTGAACGCTTTCCCACAGTGCTGCCATCTATAACTAGAGCTATGGCCGATTCCGCACCGCCTCCTGAAGCTGATCGCCGCGGGCTCATTCTGATCAACACCGGCCCCGGCAAGGGCAAGACCACCGCCGCGCTGGGCACCGCACTTCGCGCGGCCGGCAACGGGATGCGTGTCTTGATCCTACAGTTCCTTAAAGGGTCGTGGCACTACGGCGAGTTGGATGCAGCCGAGGCGCTGAACACAGGGTTGGGCGATGCAGAGGGCATGACACCTGGCTCCGAGCAGGCGCAGAACTTCGTCATCCGGCAGCTTGGCCGCGGCTTCGTCAAAGTCGGCGGCGCGGAGACAGACCCGGAAGACATTCGCCTGGTGGAGGCGGCGTGGTCCGAGGCGGCGGAGGCCATCCTCTCCGGCGACTGGGATATGGTGGTGCTGGACGAGATCAACTACGCCATCGGATACAAGATGCTGGCGGCGGAGGCGGTCGCGGAGGTGCTGCGGCGCAAGCCGGAGATGGTGCATGTAATCCTGACCGGGCGCAATGCCCACCCCCTACTGGTGGAGCTGGCCGACACAGTGACCGAGATGCGCGAGGTGAAACACGCCTACCAGCGTGGGATTCTGGCGCAGCGCGGCATCGAGTTTTAGACAGCCGACGCGGGCGGTCAGGTGGTGAAGGGCGACTGGGCGATGCCGGGAACGGGCGTGGAGGGGGCCATAGGCATGTTGCGCAGACGTGTGCCGGTGGCTGCGAAGATGGCGTTGCCGACGGCGGGAGCGATGCCGACAATACCGATCTCGCCGGCGCCGGAGGAGGGCAGGTCCTTGCGGTCGAGGAGGACGATGTCGATCTGCGGTGAGTCCATGAAGCGAGGAAGGCGATAGCCGGCGAAATGCGGGTTGAGGATGCGGCCGTCGCTGAAGAGGATGGCTTCGAGGAGCGCTCCACCGATTCCCTGCACGAGCGCACCCGAATTCTGGTTGTTCAGGCCGTCTGGATTGACGATGGCGCCGGATTCCCAGGCCTGCACCACGCGTACGATGCGGACGGTTTTGGCGGCGGGATCGATGGCGACTTCGGCGCAGGTGGCGACGTGGCCTCCCTTCTCCGTGCCGCAGGCTAGGCCGAATCCGCGGGTCGGCGTGGACTTTGCAGCGGCCCAGCCGAACTTGTCGGCGGCGGCGTTGAGTACTGCAAGCAGTCGCGGATCGGTGAGGTTCTTGCGGCGGAAGGCGAGCGGGTCGATGGCGACGGCGTGGGCCAGTTCGTCCATGAAGGACTCGCGGGCGAAGTTATTCGCGGTGTGGGCCAGGGCGCGATAGGAGGACTGGCGCAAAGGCGACTGGGACGCGTGAAATTGAGCGACCGCACCGGGAATGTTGTAGGGCGTGGGCAGGCCCGCGTTGCCGGAAAGATAGTTGTGATGCTCCCATGAGGTGAGCGTGCCATCGTGCTGGACGGAGGCTTTGAGCTCCATCAGCCCGGCGGGGCGGAAGTAGGCCCAGGTAAACTCCTCTTCGCGCGTCCAGACGAGACGCACCGGCTGGCCCGCGGCCTTGGCGAGACGTGCTGCTTCGATGGCTGTCTCGCCGGTGTGCTTGCCGCCATATCCACTGCCCATGTCGGGTTGGATGACACGGACTTTGGCGGGATCGAGGTGGAAGGCGGCGACGAGTTCGTCCTTGACGCCAAATGGGCGCTGCGTGCCGGTCCAGACGGTGAGCTTGCCGGTGGAGTCCCATTGGGCCACGGCGGCGCGTGGTTCCAGCGGGGCGTGCGCGATGTACTGGACGGTGTATTGCTGGGCGAGTGGGATGGCGGCAGAGTCCGCGGGCTGCGCGGCTGGGGCAACGGCGGACTGGGCGCCTGCGCTGGGACGGAAACCGCCTCCGCCGCGACCTGCTTCCGGATTGTTCTTCAGGTACTCAAAGATGTTCAGGTTGGAAGGCTGCGAGGGAACGGTCCACTTTGCCTGGATGAAAGAGATGGCCTGCTCGGCTGTGTATGCGTCCGGCGCGACGACCCCGATGAAGTCTCCGTCGCGGACCAACTTGACGCCAGGCAGTTTTTCCGCGGCAGAGGTATCGACGGAGACAAGGGTTGCATTGAAGCCTGTAGCGCGCAGGACCTTGCCGAACATCATGCCGGGCAGCGAGATGTCGGACGGATACTTATGCTTTCCGGTTACAAACTCGCGACCGCTGACTTTGGGGACGGGCGTGCCGGCGATCTTCCAGGTATTCGCCGGAATGAGCGGCGCGCTGCTGGAGACGGTGGTGACGATCTGTTCGCCGCGTGTGAGCTGGCCGTAGGTGAGGGACTGCCTGCCGGCTGGATTGGTAACTTTTCCGTCGGCGGTGGTGAGCGATGCGGCATCCACGCTCCACTGTTTGGCGGCCATCTGGATAAGTGCCTGGCGCGCTGTGGCGGCCATGCTGCGCAGGCGCGGGCCCATCTGCGGAGTGGACTGGCTGCCGAAGGTGCCGGCATCGTAGGGAACAAGGTCGGTATCGCCCATGACCATGGTGATAGCGTCGAACGGGACCATCAACTCTTCGGCCACGAGCTGCGCCAGCGAGGTGCGGATGTTCTGTCCGATTTCGACCTTGCCGGTGAAGGCGGAGATCTTGCCGTCGGCCGCGATGTGCAGCCATGCGGAGACTGCGGTGGGCACTTGCTGGCGACCGCCAAAGCCGCGACCGGCCTCCTGCGCCAGTGCAGGCCCGTCTGTGAGGCATACCAGCAGGCCACCGCCGAAGACTTTGAGGAATGTGCGGCGATCGAGCGCGAAGCAGCGTGGAGCGTTGCCCGGTTCGGGGAGAACGAGATCGACGGAATCGCTGAGAAGTGTATTCATCGTGCGCCGCCTTTCGCCATGGAATGGGAGGCTTGCTGCACCGCCTGAACGATGCGCGGATAGGTCCCGCAGCGGCAGATGTTGCCATTCATGCGGGTCTTGATCTGCGCTTCGCTGGGATTGGGCAGTTCATGCAGCAGGGCAGTCGCGCGCATCACCATTCCGCTGGTGCAGTAGGCGCATTGGTAGGCCCCCACATCGAGAAATGCCTGTTGCACGGCAGACAGTTTCCCATTTTGCTCCAGGCCTTCGATGGTTGTGATCTTCTTGCCGACGGTGTCTGCAACCAGCGTTTGACAGGAGTGAACGGCTTGCCCGTCCAGCAATACGGTGCATGCGCCGCACTCGCCTTCGCCGCAGCCGTACTTGGTTCCGGTGAGGTCGAGGCGGTTGCGCAGCACGGAGAGTAGGGTCTCGTCGGCCGGTGCGCTGACTTTCATCTTTGCGCCGTTGACGGTCAGTACATAATCGCTCATCTGGGACTCCAAGCGTGGCGTGTAACCCTTCATGGCCCGGTAAGAGAGCTAGAGGAAGGTGTTGGACAGAAGGATACGCCAAAGAATGGACAAGTTGCACTGCTTGCCCGTCTGGTGTTCGCGGCGAACCGTGAGCGGAAATCGGAGACGCTGGTGACGTGAAGCTACTGTTTTGATAAGAACCTGTCGCCGCATTCTTGAGATAGGCCCGGACTTTAGTCCGGGTAATACGGCGATGTCAGATAGGCCCGGACTTTAGTCCGGGCAATACGGCGGTGTCAGATAGGCCCGGACTTTAGTCCGGGTAATACGGCGATGTCAGATAGGCCCGGACTTTAGTCCGGGCAATACGGCGGTGTCAGATAGGCCCGGACTTTAGTCCGGGCAATACGGCGGTGATGTTGATGGGGCTTTAGCCCCTGGGACAGGCCTTATAAGGTGGGTAGGCTGTCCATGCGATGCGCGTATGTCGCCGATGAAGAGACCCATGGGTAGGAGTCGAGTTTTTTCTTCACTGGGTTATTGAGGATGTAGAAGGTTTGGTTGCGGAGGTCTTCTTCATCCACTACGCGGTGGGCGTGGTAGCCATCCTGCCATACCTCGCCTGTGAAATCCTTGCGTACGGCGAAGAAGAATCCGCCCTTGATGAGTTGGGCGCAGCGTTCGATAGCGATATCCGGCGCTGGCGTGAGCAGGATGTGGACGTGATCGGGCATGACCACGAAGGCATGAAGTTGGAATTTGCCGGCGTCTCGATAGCGGAAGAGGGTGGCGATGAAGAGTTCGGCGGTTGCCGTGCGTTGGAAGAGGCGACGACGTTGGTGAGTCACGGCGGTGAGGGCGTAGGTCTGGGGTTTGAGGCGCATGTGGGAGGGCGTGTCCCTGGGGCTAAAGCCCCTTGTTTCTCGGTGGCCGGTGATGCCCGGACTGAAGTCCGGGCCTATCTTAGTAGCAACGACAGTGCTTGAGAGCGAATGTCCCGGTTCTGTCGAGAGAGGTGAATTTATACCGCTGACCCCTGAAGTTGATTATCACGGGACTGAGCTCGAGCTCAAACTGAATGATCTGACCTTCTGTTGCGTTTGTCATTTGTCCATGGACGACGTCCGGGTGCGGACGAGAAGAGCCAACCTCCACATCGGCTTGAAATGGCTCGATCTGCTCAATCTTTGACTCGGGTTTGTAGTGTATGTGCAGCGTTTCGGTTGTCGTTTGGGCAGTATAAGGTCTATCCAGATCGGTGTGTGGCCTTATCCTTAAATTCGTCAAGAAAAGAGAAATTCCTTGCTGCGCAACTCTTTGACGGTGTCACGCAGCTTCACTGCCTTCTCGAACTCAAATTTTTTGGCCGCCTCACGCATATCAGATTCGAGGTTGGCGATGTACGCATCGAGCTCCGCCTGTGTGGCGAACTCGGGAATGCCTTCGGCCTCGTCGGTGAGGTCGATGTAGTCGGCCTTCATGATTCCCGCCAGGCCCATCTCCAGCGGACGAATGATGGACATGGGCGTAATGCCGTTTTCTTCGTTGAATGCCTCCTGCTTCTCGCGCCGCCGGTTGGTCTCTTCGATGGCGCGCCGCATGGAGTCGGTCATCTTGTCGGCATAGAGGATGGCACGGCCTTCAACGTGGCGCGCAGCGCGACCGATGGTCTGGATCAGCGAGCCCTGCGAACGGAGGAAGCCCTCTTTGTCGGCATCGAGGATGGCAACCAGCGAGACTTCGGGTAAGTCGAGTCCTTCGCGAAGTAAGTTGATTCCAATTAATACGTCGTACTCTCCCTTGCGCAGGTCGCGCAGCAGTTTAATTCGCTCCAGGGTCTCTATCTCGGAGTGCATGTAACGGCAGCGAACACCTACTTCGGTGTAGTAGTTGGCTAAGTCCTCGGACATTCGTTTTGTAAGTGTGGTTACAAGGACGCGCTGGTTGAGGCCCGCTCGCGTGCGAATTTCCGCCAATAAATCGTCAATTTGTCCTTTGACGGGGCGGACCTCCACCTGCGGGTCGATCAATCCGGTTGGACGGATGATCTGTTCGACAACAACACCTGAGGATTTGGTGAGTTCGTAGGGGCCGGGCGTGGCGGAGACGTAGATAATCTGTCCAGTGCGGCCCTCGAACTCCTCGAATTTGAGTGGACGGTTGTCCATCGCGGAAGGCAGACGGAAGCCGTAATCGACAAGGTTCTGCTTGCGGCTGCGGTCGCCGTGCCACATACCGTGAAGCTGAGGAATGGTGACGTGGGACTCGTCGATAAAGAGGAGAAAGTCGCGGGGAAAATAGTCGATAAGAGTAGGCGGCGGCTCGCCGGGCTGGCGTCCGGAAAAGTGGCGTGAGTAGTTTTCGATGCCGTGGCAGTAACCTACGGATTTAATCATCTCCAGGTCGTATCTGGTCCGCTGGTGAATTCTTTGCGACTCTACAAGCCGTCCTTGTTGCTCCAGTTCTTTCTCCCACACTTCCATCTCGGCGAGGATAGAATCCGTGGCGGCGCGTTTGCGTTCTGGCTGGACGACATAGTGCGACTTGGGATAGATGGGCAGGCGAGAGTACTTCTGGCGCACGGTGCCGAAGAGCGGATCGATCTGGCTGAGCGAATCGATCTCGTCGCCGAATAATTCAATGCGGTAGGCGTTTTCATCGTAGGTGGGATAGACCTCGATGATGTCGCCACGGACACGAAAGGTGCCTCGGCGGAAGTCGATGTCGTTGCGGTCGTATAGGATTTCGACCAATTTCCGTGTAATGTCTTCACGCTTAATCTTCTGGCCGCGTTCCAGCAGGAGTAGCATTCCGTAGTAGGCCTCGGGCGAGCCCAGGCCATAGATACAACTTACCGAGGAGACGATGATGGCGTCGCGCCGTTCGAAGAGGCTGCGAGTTGCCGAGAGGCGTAATTTATCCAATTCTTCATTTACGGTTGCTTCTTTTTCGATGAATATATCCCCGGCGGGAATATAAGCCTCGGGCTGATAGTAGTCGTAGTAAGAGACGAAGTACTCGACAGCATTGTTAGGAAAGAATTGCTTGAACTCGTGGTAAAGCTGCGCGGCCAGGGTCTTGTTGTGCGCCAGGATGAGGGCGGGGCGCTGCACCTGCTCGATGATCTTGGCCATGGTAAAGGTCTTGCCGGAACCGGTGACGCCGAGCAGCACCTGGTCCTTCTCGCCCGCCGCGAGGCCGGCCACCAGCTCACCGATGGCGCGCGGTTGGTCGCCCTGGGGGGTGTAAGTAGTGGCAAGCTGGAAGTCCATCTCTATAGGATATAGGTATTCGAATGAGTAGCGCGAAGGGGACGGCGTGACGGAGTTGTGGCTGGTGCGGCATGGGGAGACGGAGTGGAGCGCAGAGGCCAGGCATACCAGCCGGACCGACCTTCCGCTAACGGCGCATGGGCGGGAGCGCGCGGTGGAGCTGGGGAAGTATCTTGCTGGGACGAAGTTTGCGGCGGTGCTGCGCAGCCCGATGCTGCGCGCGAAGGAGACCTGCGAGATTGCGGGATATGGCAGTGTCGCAGTGGTGGATGAGGGGCTGCGCGAGTGGGACTACGGCGTATTTGAGGGACGCACGACGCAGGAGATCCAGAAGGAGATTCCCGGCTGGTCGGTTTGGAAGGATCCGATCGTCGGCGGCGAGACGGTGGAGCAGGTGGGCGCGCGGGCCGATGGCGTGATTGCGCGGGCGCTGGCCTCCGCCGTTGGCGGACCCACGTCTCAGAATCGAGGCATGGGGCACCCGCCTCCACCTGAAACGGACGATACGGCGCGAGTTGCGCTGTTTGCCCACGCGCATATTCTTCGGATTCTGGCGGCGCGCTGGATCGGACTTGCGCCGCGCGATGGCAGCTTGTTGGTGCTGGGAACGGGGAGCGTGAGCGTGCTGGGATGGGAACGGGAGACGCGCGTAATTCAACGTTGGAACCGTGGCTTTGAGGAGTAATGTGGATGTGCTGCAATTTTGCCGGCAGGAGTTACGCGGCGTGAGGGAGAGACTGGTATGAGTCGAATGAAGTGGGTGGTTGCGGTTGTAGCGTTATTGGGGATGGCTTGCGGAGCACAGGCACAGCAGACGAAGGGCATTGCATTCCAGCGGGCGCAGCATCTGAAGCGCGGCGTCAACCTGAGCAGCTTTTATGCGCAGACGCGGGACATCTCGCAGGCGCGACTGGATGCGTATATGACGACAGCCGACATGCGCGCCCTGAAGGCGGCGGGCTTCGACCACGTGCGGCTGAGCATCAACCCGGCGCTGCTGATTGCCAGCCCAAAGACGGGAACGCTGCGCGCGGAGCCGATGGCGTCACTGGACAAGACGGTGGGGCAACTGCTGGACGCGGGGCTGAACGTGCTGCTGGACATCCACGCCGAGGAGGACTGGAAGGCAGGACTGACGCACGGCGATGACGGCGCGTCTAATTTGTACTCGTTCTGGTTGAACTTTGCGGCGCACTATGCGAAGAGCGATCCGGACCGCGTCTTCTTCGAGATCCTGAACGAGCCGTCGATGGACGACCTGTACCGCTGGGAGGGCATTCAGGACCGCGCGGTGGCGATGATCCGGCGCGTGGCTCCGCGGCATACGATCATTGCGACGGCGGCGGCATGGGGCCACCAGGACGGCCTGCTTGCCATGGAGCCGGTGCGCGACGACAACGTGATCTACACCTTCCACGACTACGATCCAATGTGGTTCACGCACCAGGGAGCTACATGGTCTACCACGTCGTGGGCGTTTACGCACGGCATTCCCTACCCTTCTACTCCGCAAAATATCCTGCCGGTGCTGAATCAGGAGCCGGATGAGCGGGTGCGGCTGGAGTTGCAGCGTTACGGCGAAGACCAGTGGGGCCCGGCGCGGGTGCAGACCGAGGTGGACGCGATTGCGAAGTGGGCCGAGGAGCGCAACGTGCCGCTGTACTGCGGCGAGTTTGGCGCATTCAAGGACCACTCCGACCCGAAGATGCGCGCGGCGTGGATCAACGACACACGCACGGCGTTGGAGTCGCGGCAGGTTGGTTGGGCGATGTGGGACTACGACGGCAACTTTGGCCTGGCCACCAAGAGCAGCGCGGGGATCGTCTTCGATCCGGCGATACTACAGGCGCTGGGAATGGGCAAGTAGGTTTGAGGTTCGAGGTTCGAGGAGCCGGTAGAATGGAGCTATGGTTCCACGGCTTCTGGTCTTCGATCTGGATGGCACGCTGATCGACTCGCAGATCGATCTTGCGAACTCGATCAACGCAATGCTGGTGCATCTGAGCAAGCCGGAACTGCCCCATGCCGTGCTGCTTGGCTACATTGGCGACGGGGCAACGATGCTGGTGCGCCGGGCGCTGGGCGATCCCGAGGGCGACGTCCACGATGAAGAGTATGTGAACGAGGCGCTGGAGTTCTTCCTGGCTTATTACCGCGTGCATAAGCTGGACTTCACCTATGTGTACGACGGGGTGGCGGAGGCCCTGGCTGCGATCCGCGAGGCATGGCCGGGGATTGCCATGGCGGTACTGACTAACAAGCCGGTGAATCCTTCGCGCGAGATATGCGCGCACTTCGGACTGGATCGATACTTCTTCCAGATCTACGGTGGCAACAGCTTTCACACCAAGAAGCCTGACCCCTCGGGACTGCGGACGTTGATGGTCGAGGCGTCAGCGCTGGGTGGCGCGTGCAACCCCATTACACCGGGCGAGACGGTGATGATCGGCGACTCGGAGGTCGACATCCTGACGGCGCGGAACTGCGGTGCGCGCGCCATCGGATGCAGTTATGGTCTGGCCCCGCAGAGCCTTGCGGCAGCGGCGCCGGATGCGATCGTCGACAGTGCCATGGAGTGGGTAGCGGCGTTAAAGAAGTTGTGAGTTGTCAATTGTCAGTGGAAACAGGCAACAGCCTGGGGCTGAAGAGGCTGCTGAATAACTCTGTTTTGTTATGGGCACGGCTTCAGAGCCTGTCCTGAGCGAAGTCGAACGGATGCCGTAAGTGAAGCAATATCAATAGGGCTTTAACCCCTGAGGTCAGCTTTTCAGCCTAATCGGGACTTTTCAGCACCCTCTGAAGACCACGTTCCCTCCGAAACGGCACCGGTCCCCACACATTCCGCAAGAACACGGAATGAATGGGGCACCCGATGCGTCCAGATCTTCAGTTGATTTGATAAGTCACCGTAGTGCTCTGCGGCAGGACGTTGGCTGAGCCAGAGCCGGTGTAGGTCCCGATGACGGTGACTAAGTATGTCCCCGCATAGGGGCTGGGGGTGGGGGTGGGGGGCGGAGCAGACTGGCTGCTTCCTCCGCAACCGCTGGCGCCGACGACGAGCGCAGCCGACAAGGCCAACAGGAGCAGACCTCCCAGACGCCGCCGGCGTGGAAGCACGAGCAGGAGCAGGGACGCGATGGTGACCCCCGAAGCTGCGGCGGGCCAGGGCACTGTACGGCCCTGGTTCTGCCGCGCCAGCATGGTTCCTGGATCCATCTTTCCTGGCTTGCTGGGCAGGCGCAGGCTGGCGGTGATGCCGGAAAGGGTGAGCGTGGTGCTGCTGGCAGCCGGAATCGAGATAGAGGCTGGGGTAAACGTGATACCGGGAACGTAGCCTGTGCTATCCGTCACGGTGGCGGAGAAGACCACGGTTCCGGAGAGGCCGTTAATCGGAGTAACGGTGATGATGACGGGTGGAATGGTACCACCCGCGGCGACGGTGACCGTCGCCGGCGGAGCAGTGACCGAGAAGCTAGGGCAGGTAGAGCCAACACTGACGGTGACGATCAGCGCGGGGTTGGCAAACGCCCCAGTATTAGCGCTTGGTAACTCATAGTTGACGTTCAACGCCGGACCGATGGAGCCCTGGTAGTTGGAGTCGCCGGTGTATACGGCGGTCAAGTGCTGCGGTCCTAGATTCGTGCAAGTTGGGGTCCACATGGTGGTTGCGACACCACTACCGTTGAGCGTGACCGCGCTACCCACGGCGACGTTGTTGACCAGGAACTGCACTGTGCCTGTGGGGGTGGTGGTAAAACCTGAGGTTGCAGAAGTAACCGTCGCGGTGAGGGTGACCTGGCTACCCGCTGCAACGGCTGTAGCCGAGGCGGTGAGGCCTGTTGAAGAGAAGTTGGCGGCGAGCGTGCCCGAGCCGAGCGGAGTAACCAGGTTCCAGTCGTTGGCCAGGTTGTAGAGGTCGACGCTGCCCCAGCCGGTGGCCAGATCGTATCCGGTCGCCGCGGCGTAGCCGATGGACAAGGAGTAAGGGCATTCCTCCGATGCGGCAGCGCATGGCATGGCATTGCTGCCGGAGGTGACATCGTGGAAGGCACTGCTGCCGGTGGGGTTGTAGTAGGCGACATTGTTGCCCAGGGCGTAGAGGGTGGGGTTGATATTACCGAACCTGGCCCCGACCTTCTGCTGGATGAGGGCGAGCATGCCGCCGAAGATCTGGGAGTCGAAGGAGGTGCCGCCGGCGGGTGTCAGGTCGCCTGCATAGGTCCCACCGGCAACGCGGAAACCGTTACCGCACGAACCGTTGACACAGAAGAGGAAGGGGTCGTGAACGTCGGAGGCGTCCAAGGCAAGGTCGGGCACATCGCGCGCGGCGTCGGGCGAGACAGAGGTCGTCATGCCGGCGGCCCCAGTCTCGAGCTGCCAGGCAGGTTTGGCGAAGAAGGCGCTGGGCCCGCCCCCGCCGCCACCGAAATATCCGTAGCCGAGATCGCTCCATACCGCTTCGGGAATGTAGGAGAGCGCGGAACTGACAGCATCGGTGCTACCCGGCGTTCCGGCCCAATAGGGGGTGGATGCGTAAACGCTGGGCGACGTACCGTTGCAGGAACCGCTGCTGCAGTTGGCCTCGGCATCGCCGTTGTACATGGTTCCGCCCATAGCGGTGACATAGGGGGAGCTGGCGGGAAAGTCGACGGACAGGCCCTCGGTGGCTGCAGTCTCGGACTGGGAGTCGCAGTCGGTGGCTCCCACGTCTCCTGCCGCTGCCAGAATGGTCTGTCCCTGCAAGCTTGCCTGCTTGAAAAGCGTGTTGGTGGAGGTGAGGATGGACGAGCCCCATGCGGCCTCGCATTGGCCGTAGCTGACGGAGATGATGGGAGCGAGGTTCTGGTCGATGGTCTGGGTTATGGCGTCTTCACCAACCCCGCCGGGTAGGACGTTGGCGGCGTTGACGAAGAGGATGTTGGCCCCGGGCGCCATGGCGCCGGACCACTCCAGATCGATGGAAGACTCGTCGAGGTCGGCCTGGTTCGGGCTGGGGCAGTTGGAACTGGTTGCGGGGGAGCAACTGCTGGCCGCGCCGGGATCTTTGCCCTCATGCACGGTGGTGGGAAGGTTGGTGGAGCTGAGGCCGGATGCAAGACGGAAATTGGCAATGTCCGATGGGCTGATGTCCACCTGGCCCATGACAGCAATATCTCCGCAAGTGGTTCCGGTGGGCACACTATGGCAGTTGGTTCCGGTACCAATTCCCGCACCAGTGTAGGAACCGGTTCCAGAGGAGCCGATAGCGGAACTGGCGAGCAGCTTATTCATGTCGTAGATGGTGTAAAGGTCGCCGGGAGCCAGGAAGTGATTGCCTGAGAGCGATGAGGTGAAGTCGGGTTTGGCGATGCTGGTGCGCAGATGGGGCCTGGCGCGGAAGTCGTGCAGTCCAGTGACGGCACCGACCACGCCGGTAAAGGCGCTGGGCACGCTGGCTTCGGTGATGTTGGCGAAGTGGGACTCCCCGCTGACGGAGAGGCTGTGGATGCTGGTGGCAAAGGCAGTCTGGGCCTGGGCGACGGTACCATCGAAGGTGATGAACGATCCGCCATTAGCGACACCGGTTACCGTGAATCCCTGGCTGGTGAGCCAGGCCGCGATCTTGGCGATGTCGTTGCCGGAGAGGCCGAACTGGGCGGCGTACTGCGGCGGTGTGAGCCACTGATGGTAGTGAGGCGAGGCAGGGTTCTGCTGGTCGGCGAGCAATTGGTCAAGGGCGGCCTGCTGCGCCGTGCTGGGAGTGAAGCGCAGAGACATCCCCTGCAGCAGGGTCTGCCCGGGAGCAGAACCAAGATCGGCGGCAAGACTCACCTTGGGCGAGATGGAGCCGGGAATGAGGGAGCGGCTGGTGTTGGATACCGCTGCGGTAATGCGGTCGGGGACGATGTTCTGGGCCGCGGCCGTGATGGTAGAAGCGGCGATTCCGGCAAGGCCAATAAGAAGTGCGGCAAAGGAAAGATGAAGGCGAGAACGGGGTGTACCACGCATAAATAAATCCTGTAATGCAAAAGGTTTGGGCCTAAGCGGCGGACGAATGAAAAAGCGCATCAGCGACGCGGGAGACCCCCCACAAAGCCTGGGACGGGGATTCCCACAGACTGGCTTACAAGATTAGACCATCCGGGGTAGGAAATGTTGCGGGAAAGCGCGGGATGCGGCTCAAGTAAGGCGCGAGGAGGAACCCGCTCATTGAGTGGACCCTTGATCCGATGACTTTAGGTATTGCTTGCTTCATAGGCACTCGCCGACGAGAGCTTCGATCCATGCAACGGCGTCAATTTCTCGTGCCTCGTCGGCTGCCATCTCCTGGTATGCACGGAGGATTTCCACTTCGCTGGCGAAATACCAGTTCCGTTCATCGGATTGGCCACGTTGCGGCAGCGAGGGCGTCACTTTGTTCCTCCAAGATACTTGGGTCCCCTATAGTTTAGTCGTTGACGAGGCGGAGCAGCCAGCGGCGTGCTACCCTTGCGCCAAGATGTCTGGCTACTTCGATCAATCGCTGGCGCAGTTGAAGAGCTTTGAGGGATGTGTTCCCTGGATGTACCGCGACAGCGCGGGAAAGGTGACGGTGGGGGTAGGGTTGATGTTGCCGGATGCGGCGGCGGCTTGCGCGTTGCCGTTCCATACGGCGGACGGATCGGCGGCGACGGCGCAACAGATCGCGGCGGAGTTTGCGCGCGTCCATGCGCTGACCATGGCGAAGTTGCCGTCGTACTACCGGATCGGCGGATCGCTGGAGTTGCCCGAGGCAACGATCGACGAGAGATTAAGCGCGGTGCTGACAGGATTTGAGGCAACGATGCGGGCCCATTTCACCAGCTACGACCTGCTGCCCAACGGTGTGAAGATGGCGCTGCTGGACATGTCGTACAACCTGGGGCCGGCAGGGCTGTTGGAGGGTTATCCGCGGCTGATTCAGGCTGTGGAGACGGGGGCGTGGGCGCAGGCCGCGGCAGAGTGCGCGCGGGGCGGGATCAACGCGGCACGCAATGCATGGACGCGTCAGCAGATGCTGAGTGCGGTGGTGGTGGGAACGATCCAGGCCGAGGCGGAGGAGGCTGAGGGATGGTTGCGAAAGGCTTGGCGCGGAGTATGGCGAGTACTGCGCTGGGGACGCAAGGACTGCTGCAAGTAACACCAACCAAGGGTTGATCGGGTATGGTTAATACGCTGGGCTGAGTTTGACGCGGGAGGGTTTTACTGTGCGGATGAGTCGAGTGGTGAGCGTAGTACTGACGTTGGCGATGGGCTGGGGCATTGCGGCGCGGGCGCAGGATAGCGCCGGCATGGCGCAGTATCTGGCTGGATTCGAGAAGCGGACGACGGTGAAGGTGCTGCCCAATGGGCTGACGCTGATTGTGTGCGAGCGACCGGAGGCCCCGGTGTTCAGCTTCTACACGCTGGTGGATGCGGGATCGGCGGACGACCCGCAGGGCGCAAGCGGGCTGGCGCATATGTTCGAACACATCGCATTCAAGGGAACGACCGAGCTGGGCACGACGAACTATGCGGCGGAGAAGGTGGCGCTGGCCAAGGTAGAGACTACCTACGCCGCCTATGACGCGGAGTTTCGCAAGCGGGTAGGGCAGGACGCGACCAAGCTGGCGACACTGAAGAAGGCGTTTGAAGATGCGCAGGCCGAGGCGCAGAAGTTTGTGGTGCCCAACCAGTTTGCGGAGCTGGCGGAGGAGAACGGCGCGGTCAATCTGAACGCATCCACAGAGGAAGATTCGACGCAGTACTTCTGGAGCATGCCATCGAACCGTCTGGAACTTTGGGCCTACATGGAGAGCGGTCGGATCGGCAAGCCGGTGCCGCGCGAGTTCTACAAGGAGCGCGATGTCGTGCAGGAGGAGCGCCGAATGAGGACCGACTCGAACCCCATCGGCGCGATGGTCGAGCAGTTCCTGGCAACGGCTTATGTGGCCCATCCCTATCGCGTGCCCACGGTGGGCTGGGAGAGCGAGATCAGCCAGGTGAACGCGACCGAGGCGGCTGCGTTCCATGCGAAGTACTATGTGCCATCGAACATTGTGGTGGCAGTGGTGGGCGACGTGAAGGCATCGGAGGCGTTGCCGGTGCTGACGAAGTACTTTGGCGCGATCCCCGCGGGACCCAAGCCGGAGCCGATGACGACGGTGGAGCCGCCGCAGATGGCCGAGAAGTCGGTGGTGATCCGTGAGGCGACGCAGCCGTTTTATCTTGAGGGCTACCATAAGCCCGACTATCGCGACCCGGACGACTCGGTGTACGACGCGATTACGGACATCTTCTCCAACGGGCGCACCTCGAGGCTCTACACCAGCCTGGTGCGCGACCAGAAGATTGCGGCTGAGGCTGAGGGTTTCAGCGGGTTTCCCGGCGAGAAGTTCCCCGGGCTGTTCGCCTTTTACGCCGTACCGGTGCCGGGACACACGCCGGACGAGATGCGGGACGCAATCCACAAGGAGATCGACAAGCTGAAGTCGACCGATGTGACGGACGAGGAGTTGCAGCGGTTCAAGACGCGGGCACGCGCCGACTTGCTGCGCGGGCTGAACGACAACGAGGGGGTGGCGCAAGAGTTGGCCCAGTTCCAGACGCGGTATGGCGACTGGCGTGAGCTGTTCCGTCAGCTTGACCGGATCGACAAGGTGAGCAAAGCGGACGTTCGCCGGGTGGCCAACAAGATTTTTGTGGAGAGCAATCTTACCAGCGCACGGATTGAATTCCAGTCGCCCGCGCAGGCGGCCGGTCAGGATGCGGGAGGTGCGAAATGAAGGGCGTCGCGATGGGAATGAGGACGACAACACTGCGGACCATGGTGTCGATGGTGGTGTTCGGGTTGCTGGCAATCTGTGCAACCGCGATGGGACAGAGCGCGGCACCGGCTAAGAGTGCCGCCAAGGCGAAACCGACGGCACAGAGTACGGCGGCGAAGGCCCAGGCGCAGGCACAGCCATGGAAGAAGATCGCTATTCCACCTCTGCATGATTTCAAGCCGCAGCAGCCGAAGCGGATTGAGCTGGCCAATGGTCTGGTGATCTTTCTGCAGGAAGACCATGAACTTCCGTTCATCGACGGATCGGTGCTGATCCGCGGAGGGAGCCGCGAAGAACCGGCGGCAAAGATCGGCCTGGTGTCGATGTACGGCGAGGCGTGGCGCACCAGCGGCAGCACGGCGAAGAGTGGCGACGCGCTGGACACGGAGTTGGCGGAGAAGGCTGCGGCCATCGAGACCGGCGGCGGGCTGGCCAATACCTCTGTCGAGTGGTCGAGCTTCAAACAGGACTTCGACAGTGTCTTCGGCGAGGCGACCGATCTGCTGCTGCATCCAGCCTTCAAGGCGGAGAAACTGGCCATGGCGCAGCGCGATATGGCCACCGGCATTGCTCGGCGCAACGACGATCCGGGCGAGATTGCAGGCCGCGAATCCACCAAGCTGGTGTATGGAGCTGGCAGCCCCTATGCGCGCCAGGCCGAGTACGCGACCGTGGATGCGGTGACGCTGGACGACCTGAAGTCGTGGCACGACCGAAGCGTTGTGCCCAACAACATGATCGTATCGGTGGAGGGGGACTTCGACTCGGCTGCGATGGAGGCCAAGCTGCGCAAGGTCTTCGAGCCGCTGGCGCGGGGTGCAGGCATCGAGCCTGCGAAGATCGATTTTTCCGGACCAAAACCGGGCGTCTATTTTGCCGACAAGGAGGATGTGAACCAGTCGTCGGTGGAGATTGTGGGCCTGGGCACGGAGCGCAACAATCCCGACTACTACGCGCTGAGCGTGATGAATGAGGTCTTCTCCGGCGGCTTTGGATCGCGCGTGGTGCAGTATGTGCGCACCAAGCTGGGACTGGCCTACAGCGTGGGCGGCAGCTATGGCGCGGCGTACGACCATCCCGGTGAATTCCGCAGTGAGGCGGGAACCAAGAGCGCAAGCACAGTGGCGGCGACTCAGGCGGTGCTGGAAGAGATCGGCCGCCTTAAGACCAAGCCGCCAACGCCCGCGGAGTTGAGCAAGGCCAAGGACGATGTGATGAACTCGTTCATCTTCCGCTACGACACGCCGGAGAAGACGCTGAATGAGCAAGTGACGCTGGCGTTTTACGGCTATCCGCCGAACTTTCTGGAGAAGTACAAGGACGGCATTGCGCGGGTGACAGCCGCGGATGTAACACGGGTGGCGAACAAGTACATCGACGTGTCGAAGCTGGCGATTCTGGTGGTGGGCAACAAGAGCGAGATCAAGCCTCCGCTATCCACGCTGGGCACGGTAACGGACTTGGACATTTCGATTCCCCCGGCGAAGGGGAAGTGATGCTGTAGCAGGCTCCCACCCATTCCGCAAAGTGCGCGAAATGAATGCGGCACCCGGCTAGTTTGAAGCGCAAATTAGCGCGCCATCCATCCGCCATCGACGACCAGAACGTGACCAGTGATGTAGTCGGCTGCGGAGGAGGCGAGGAATACGGCTGTGCCTGCGACGTCGGTGGCCTCGCCCCAGCGTCCTGCCGGGATACGCTCCAGGATTGCCTTGCTGCGGACCGGATCGGCGCGCAGCGGTGCAGTGTTGTTGGTGGCGATGTAGCCGGGCGCGATGGCGTTGACCTGAATGCCCTTGACGGCCCACTCGTTGGCCAGGGCCTTGGTGATCTGCGCAACTGCTCCCTTGGCCGCGGCGTAGGAGGGT
>Ga0181517_10000727_pt1 | contig 42085 bp, 30 predicted proteins | sample PEATcosm2014_Bin_31_FD_119748 | JGI IMG/M metagenome (GOLD analysis project Ga0181517, IMG submission 119748) | Peatland microbial communities from MTU Mesocosm Facility, Houghton, MI, USA - PEATcosm2014_Bin01_30_metaG | ecosystem: Environmental > Terrestrial > Soil > Wetlands > Peat | place... | reverse complement strand
GGAAGGTGGGCTACGAGACGGGGCCGGTCTACTGGGGCGAACCCGGCACGAACGGCCAGCACTCTTTCTACCAGCTGATACACCAGGGCACGCGCCTTGTGCCCTGCGACTTCATCGCTTTCGGCCAATCGCTGACGCCCCTTGGGCGCCACCACGACATCCTCCTTGCCAACGTGCTCGCCCAGGCCGAGGCGCTGGCCTTCGGGAAAACCGCCGCCGAAGTCCGGGCCGAGGGCACCGCGCCGGCGCTGGTGCCTCACCGTGTCTTCGAGGGCAACCGCCCGTCCAACGTGATCCTGGCCGACCGTCTCACACCGGAGGCTCTCGGGAGGCTGATCGCCCTCTATGAGCACAGCGTCTTCACGCAGGGCGCCATTTGGAACATCGACTCGTTCGACCAGTGGGGCGTCGAACTTGGCAAGGTCTTAGCCCAGCGGATTGTCCCCGAGTTGGAGGGCGCCGCGGCGCCGCGGCTGCGTCACGACAGCTCGACCAATGCGCTGATTCGCCGCTACCGGAAACTGAAGGAGGCAACGTGAGGAACGCCTCAGGGAAAGGATAGGACCGTTTTGGCGCGCCCGAAGGCCGAGTGGGCGAGAGCTCTCGCCTCGTTGTAGCGCATGACAAAGTACTCCTGAAGGATATGAAAGCGCGCACATAGGCCGCGAACGATCGCGGCGGAGCGGCAGATCAGGAGCTCGTCGAGAATCTTAATGGCTTCGGCGTAAAGCGCCTGCAGTTCGTCGAGGCATCTCATGAGCACGCGATGCCTCCGTGCTGTGCGCGGCGCGCGCGGAAGGGGCCGCATCAATCCTTTCTTGTTCTTCACGGACGGATCATACGGCGTCTGCCGCAATTCCGACCATAGGGTCTACTCCGTAGCCGGTTTCTTCCTTCGCTTCCTTAGGTCCGCCGGGAAGGGGGCGGCCGGATTTCAGTAGGGTTTGACCCCATAGAAGAAAAACCCGCGCTGAAGCATCATGAGCTGCGATGCGAACCCGGGACGCCGCAGACGCGGCATTCCGGGGCCGCCTAAAGCCATTCGCGCAAGAGTGAATCAAACCACCTGAAATGCCATACTCCCACGGGAGGCATGGCTGAGAGCCGATAGGATTTACATGAAAACCATTGCAATCGCCCGCACCCACACTCGAGCCCGAAGGGGTGCTCATGCCAGCAACGGCAGCGGCGCAAGCCTGCCCGCTCGGACGCTCCCGCCGGAGCTCCTCCGGAGGATGAACGCCTACTGGCGGGCGGCGAACTACCTGTCGGTGGGGCAGATCTACCTCTACGACAACCCGCTCCTCAAGGAGCCCCTGAAGCAATCCCACGTGAAGCCGCTGGTCGTCGGGCACTGGGGCACGACGCCGGGCCAGAACTTCATCTACGTTCACCTGAACCGCGTCATCAAGAAGTACGATCTCGACATGTTTTACATCTCGGGCCCCGGCCACGGCGGTCCGGCCCTGGTGGGCAACACCTACCTTGAGGGCAGCTACAGCGAGATCTACCCGAACATCAGCCAGGACGAGGCCGGCATGAAGAAGCTGTTCACTCAATTCTCCTTCCCGGGCGGGATTTCGAGCCACGTTGCGCCGACAACCCCGGGCTCGATCCACGAAGGAGGCGAGCTTGGCTATTCCCTGAGTCACGCCTTTGGAGCCGCGTTCGACAACCCCGGCCTAATTGTAGCCTGCATCATCGGTGACGGTGAGGCGGAGACGGGCCCCCTCGCGACAGCCTGGCAGTCCAACAAGCTCCTCGACGCCGTCACGGATGGGGCGGTGCTCCCGATCCTGCATCTCAACGGCTTCAAGATCAGCAACCCGACCGTATTGGCCCGGATCGACCACGGGGAATTGGAGCAGTTCCTGAAAGGTTGCGGGTGGGCGCCCCTCTTTGTGGAGGGCGACGAGCCTGAAAAAATGCACGAACTCATGGCGTCGGCGCTGGACAAGGCCGTCGAGGACATCCGCCAGATCCAAAAGGGCGCCCGGAGCAAGGACGATGCCGCGCGGCCACGCTGGCCGATGATCGTCCTCAGGTCGCCCAAGGGCTGGACGGGCCCCAAGGTCGTCGACGGCCTGCAGATAGAAGGCACATTCCGTGCGCACCAGGTGCCGCTCCTCGTGGACGAGGACCACCCCGACCACGTGAAGCTTCTCGAGAGCTGGATGAAGAGCTACAAGGCCGAGGAGCTTTTCGACAAGAGCGGGCGGCTCATCCCGGAGCTCGCCGAACTGGCACCAAAGGGCGAGCGCCGGATGGGATCGAATCCCCACACCAACGGCGGCGCCCTTTTGCGGGACCTGCGGATGCCGGATTTCCACGACCACGCCGTGAATGTGACGGCGCCCGGCGCGGTCGAAGGCCAGGACACGCTCATCTTGGGCAAGTTTCTGCGCGATGTAGTCAAACTGAACCAGGACCAGCGCAATTTCCGGATATTCGGTCCGGATGAGACGCTTTCAAACCTCCTGAATGCGGTATTCGAAACCACCAACCGCCAATGGGATGCGACCAAGGTCAAAAATGACGAATTCCTCGCGCCCGCCGGGCGCGTCCTGGACTCGATGCTGAGCGAGCACCAGTGCGAGGGCTGGCTGGAGGGTTACTTGCTGACCGGCCGGCACGGGCTCTTCAACAGCTACGAGGCGTTCATCCGCATCGTGGACTCGATGTTCAGCCAGCACGCCAAGTGGCTCAAGGTGACGCTGGAGCTTCCCTGGCGCCGGAAGATCGCGTCCCTCAACTACCTGTTGGCTTCGCATGTCTGGCAGCAGGACCACAACGGCTTTACGCACCAGGATCCCGGGTTCCTCGATCATGTCATCAACAAAAAGGCCGACATCGTCCGCGTCTACTTGCCGCCCGACGCAAACTGCCTGCTTTCGGTCTTCGACCACTGCCTGCGCAGCCGCCACTACGTCAACGTCGTCGTGGCCGGCAAGCATGCCCTTCCGCAATGGCTGTCCATGGACGCCGCCATCGTGCACTGCACGGAGGGGATTGGCATCTGGCAGTGGGCCAGCAACGACCAGGAGGCCGAGCCCGACGTGGTGATGGCCTGCTGCGGGGACACGCCCACGCTTGAGGTCCTCGCCGCTGTCTCGATCCTTCGCCGCTACCTGCCTGATCTCAGAATCCGGGTGATCAACGTCGTGGACCTGATGAGGCTCCAGCCGAAGAGCGAGCACCCGCACGGCCTAAGCGAGAATAACTACGATTCGCTCTTCACCAAGGACAAGCCCATCATCTTCGGCTTCCACGGGTACCCGTGGCTGGTGCACCGGCTGACCTACCGCAGGACCAACCGCAACCTCCACGTCAGGGGCTACAAGGAGGAGGGCACCATCACGACGCCCTTCGACATCAGGGTGCAAAATGAGCTGGACCGCTTCCACCTTGTGCAGGATGTCGTGGATCGCCTGCCGCAACTGGGCACCAAGGGCACTTACCTGAAGCAGGCCATCAAGGACAAGTTGATCGAGCACAAGCTCTACATCGACAAGCACGGCAGGGACCTGCCGGAGATTCGCAGCTGGAAATGGGGAAGCCCCACGGCGGGTCAGCTGTAGGGACCATTAATTCTTGGAAATACCGATGACAGCCCCGAGGGCCATTGGAGGGCGCTATTGTCGCCCCCCGAAGCGAGGTTGCCCCGGCTGAGCTGGAAGGGGATAAGGAATGGGAAAAGCCTGATGACTCCAGCGCCTGCCAGCCCGAATCCCACCCCTCCTGCCGGCTTGACCTCCGACGAGGCACACAGCCGCCTCGAGAGATTCGGAGCGAACTCCATTCCCGACACGGTCGAGCGCCCGTTGCGCCGGGTGCTGTCCAAATTCTCGGCCCCGGTTCCGTGGCTGCTCGAGGCCGCGATCGTGCTCGAACTCGTCCTCGGCAAGTACGTCGAGGCCGGGATCATCTTCGTCCTGCTGGCCTTCAACGCCGCCCTCGGCTTTGTCCAGGAGGGGCGCGCCCAGGGGACGCTTGCGGCGCTCAGATCGCGACTGGCCCTCAGTGCATCGGTCCGCCGTGACAATGCATGGGCGACGATTCCGGCCGCCGGGCTCGTTCCCGGGGACGTGGTAAAGCTGTCGCTTGGCGGTGTTGTCGCGGCCGACGTGCGCCTGACCGGCGGCGAGGTCCTGCTCGACCAGTCGATGCTGACCGGGGAGTCGATTCCGATCGAGGCCGGACCCGGTGTGCAGACATTCGCCGGGGCGCTCGTGCGGCGCGGTGAGGCCGTGGCGGAGGTGACGGCGACCGGAACCCGCACGAAGTTTGGGCGCTCCGCCGAGCTCGTCCGTACGGCGCATGTTGTAAGCACTCAGCAGAAGGCGGTCTTCCGCGTCGTGCGCAACCTCGCGGTCTGCAACGGCGTCATCACCGCAGTCCTTGCCGTTTATGCTCATCTAATCGGGATGCCTCCCGGTGAGATCGTCCCCTTGGTCCTCACCGCCGTCTTGGCGTCGATACCCGTGGCGCTTCCGGCCACGTTCACGCTTGCGGCGGCGATCGGCGCCAGGGACCTGGCTGGGCTCGGCGTCCTTCCGACGCGGCTCTCCGCCGTCGACGAGGCGGCAAGCATCGACGTGCTCTGCGCGGACAAGACCGGCACCCTGACGTGCAACGAGTTGAACGTGACGGCCACGCGGCCGATGCCCGGGTTTGACGAGGCCCATGTCCTTGGGTTTGCTGCGCTCGCCAGTTCGGACGGCGGCCAGGATCCGGTGGACGCCGCGATCCGGGCCGCGGCCAAGCGGTCCCTGGCGTCCAACATGCCCGTGCTGGCCGGTTTTGTGCCCTTCGATCCCGCAACGAAGATGTCTGAGGCCACGGCGAAGGATCCCAGCGGCGCCGCGGTGCGCATCGTAAAGGGGGCCTTCGAGGTCGTCGTGGCACTCGCCCAGCCGTCGCCGGATGCGGCCGCGATCGCTTCCCAGTTGGAGGCCCAAGGCGCCCGGGTATTGGCCGTCGCCGTCGGCCCCGCGGGGGCATTGAAGCTTGCGGGAGTGATCGGCCTGAGCGATCCGCCCCGTTCGGATTCGGCGGCGCTCGTCGCCGAGCTGAAAACCCTGGGTGTCAGCGCCGTGATGGTGACCGGCGACGCCCCGGCGACGGCGGCCATTGTCGCCCGCGAGGTGGGCCTCGAAGGGGCGGTGTGCCCCCCCGGGCCCGTTCCCGAGGGTGTGCGCGCGGGACAGTTCGGCGTGTTTGCTGGTGTCCTGCCGGAGGGGAAATTCAACCTCGTCAAGGCATTCCAGAAAGGCGGCCATACGGTGGGCATGTGCGGCGACGGCGCAAACGACGCGCCGGCGCTTCGCCAAGCCCAAATGGGGATCGCCGTGTCAACGGCGACCGACGTTGCCAAGTCGGCGGCCGGCATCGTCCTCACGAAGCCGGGCCTCGGTGGCATCGTTGCATCCGTGAAGGAGGGGCGCGTGACGTTTCAGCGCATCCTCACCTACACGCTAAACTCGATCACGAAAAAGATCGTGCAGGTGCTTTTTATCGCGGTCGGGCTGTTCATGACCGGGCACGCGATCCTGACCCCCATGCTAATGGTGATCATCATGCTCACCGGGGATCTGCTCGGAATGTCGCTGGCGACGGACAATGTGCGGCCCTCCCCGAGGCCGAACGTTTGGCAGATCGGCAGGTTGACCATCGCCGGGGCGTTCATGGGAATCGCCGAGCTGGCCTATTGCACCGCGGCCCTTGCCGTTGGCAGGTTCCACTTTGGCTACGGACCGGAGACACTCAGGACGCTGGCCTTCCTCGCGATCGTCTTCGGCAACCAGGCGACGACCTACACCAATCGGGAGCGCCGGAGCCTGCTGTCGTCCCGGCCGAGCCCGTGGCTCGTGGCCTCGTCCGTTGTCGACGTCCTTATCGCCTCGACGCTAGCCGCATGCGGAATCGCGATGGCATCGATTCCCCTCCTCATGGTGGGGGTCCTCCTTGCGGCGGCCGTGGTTTTCGCCTTCGCACTGGACGTTGCAAAGGTGCCCGTGCTTAGGCGACTCAGGCTCGGTTAGGCGCGGGTGGGGCCCTGCACCCAGGGAACCCATGTCCGAAGGACGTTCGTTTGGAGTGGACTGCGCCAGTCCCAACACGGCTCCTGCGGGTAATACCCCATGTCATTTGCAGGACGGGCGGCGTAAGGTCTGGCGTAGCCGGTTTCCGGAGGGGCGCCGCGTCTGTTTCGCGGCGGCCCGCGCGGGGACTAAGCCGTCATTTTCCATGAAACAATCAAGGCCCTGCAGGCAGTGCGGCGGCGAAAAAAACGGGATTCCAAATGAGTGACAATGCCAACAACGCAAAGCAGCAGGCACCAAAGCCCGATGCCAAGGATGACCTGAAGTCGCTGCCCGTGGCGGAGGTCGAGAGGAAACTGGGCTCGTCGCCCAATGGCTTAAGCCAGGCCGAGGCGCAGAAGCGATTGGTCCAATATGGGCCGAACGAGCTCGACGAGAAGAAGACCAATCCACTGCTGAAGTTCCTGGGCTACTTCTGGGGGCCCATCCCGTGGATGATTGAGATCGCGGTCATTCTATCGGGCATCGTCCGGCACTGGCCCGATTTCTTCATTATTCTCCTCCTGCTCTTGGCCAATGCTGTGGTCGGATTCTGGGAGGAGCGCCAGGCGGGTAACGCGATCGCCGCCCTGAAGGCCAAGCTTGCGATCAAGGCCCGGGTGCTTCGGGACGGGAAGTGGATCACGCCGCCGGCCCGCGAGTTGGTTCCGGGCGACGTTGTCCGATTGCGCCTTGGCGATATCGTGCCAGCAGATGCGCGCCTGCTTGACGGCGACCCGGTGGAGGTCGATCAATCCGCCCTCACGGGCGAGTCGTTGCCGGCCGAGCGCAAGCCTGGCGATTCGGTGTTCTCCGGATCGATCATCCGGCAGGGTGAGATCACCGCCTTGGTCTACGCCACGGGTGAGAAAACCTATTTCGGAAGGACGGCGAAACTCGTGCAAGAGGCGCACACCGTAAGCCACTTCCAAAAGGCGGTCCTGAAAATCGGCAACTACCTCATCCTTCTCGCCGTTGGCCTGGTGGCGGTCATCATTGGGTTCGCAATCTACCGCGGGGATCCGATCCTCACCACGCTGCAGTTTGCATTGGTGCTGACCGTGGCCGCGATTCCGGTGGCCATGCCAACGGTGCTGTCTGTGACGATGGCGGTCGGGGCCCGGCTGCTGGCCAAGAAACAGGCTATCGTGAGCCGACTGGTCGCCATCGAGGAATTGGCCGGCGTGGACGTGCTGTGCGCGGACAAGACCGGAACTCTGACCCAGAACAAGCTGACGCTTGGCGATCCCTTCAGCGCCGGCGATACCCCCATCGGTCGACTGATCCTGGACGGCGCCCTGGCTTCGCGCGCTGAGAACAATGATACGATCGACCTGGCCGTGATCGGTGGCTTGAAGGATAGGGACGAATTGAAGGCCTATGACGTGGTTCATTTCCAGCCCTTCGACCCGGTTCACAAGCGCACGGAGGCCTCCGTAAGGGGGAAGGATGGGAAGACATTCAAGGTTTCGAAGGGCGCTCCGCAGGTGATCATGGCGTTGTCGGCAAACGCCGGAGAGGTGAAGTCCGCGGTTGACAAAGCCGTGAACGAATTCGCCGAGCGCGGCTTCCGCTCGTTGGGGGTTGCGCGGGCCGAAGGCGACGGGCCATGGCGGTTCTTAGGAGTGCTACCGCTCTTTGATCCGCCGCGTGAGGATGCCAAGGCCACGATTGCGACTGCGCTGGCGATGGGCGTAAAGGTCAAGATGGTCACGGGCGACGCCCTGGCGATTGCCAAGGAGACGGCAAAGAAGCTAGCCATGGGCACAAATATTCTCGATGCCGCGAGCCTGGGCGACACGAAGAAACAGGAGACGGCCGCTGTGGCCGAATCGATCGAGAACGCCGACGGGTTCGCGCAGGTGTTCCCCGAACACAAGTTTCACATTGTGGATGTGCTGCAGAAGCGCGGCCACATTGTAGGGATGACGGGGGACGGCGTGAATGACGCCCCTGCACTCAAGAAGGCCGACTGCGGGATCGCCGTTTCAGGCGCGACCGATGCGGCGAGGGCAGCAGCGGCCATCGTCCTGATGACGCCCGGACTCTCGGTCATCATCGACGCAATCAAGGAAAGCCGGAAGATCTTCCAGCGGATGAACAGCTATGCGATCTACCGGATCGCAGAGACCTTGCGGGTTCTGTTTTTCATGACGCTGGCGATCCTGATCTTCAACTTCTACCCGCTGACGGCTGTGATGATCGTGATGCTCGCGCTCCTTAACGACGGTGCCATCCTGTCGATCGCCTACGACAACGTTTTCTACAAGGACAAGCCTGAGTCATGGAACATGCGCATGGTGCTCGGCATTTCTACGGCCCTGGGCCTTATCGGAGTGGTGTCCGCATTTGGCCTCTTCTATCTCGGCGAGCGCGTCTTCCATCTCGACCGTGCGCGCATCCAGACGCTGATGTATCTGAAGCTTTCTGTGGCAGGGCATCTGACGATCTTTCTGACGCGGACGCGCGGCCCGTTCTGGTCCATACGGCCCGCGAGGGCTCTTTGGGCCGCCGTGCTCGGAACACAGATTGTGGCGACATTGATCGCGGTTTACGGGCTGTTTATGACCCCGCTTGGGTGGGGTTGGGCGATGTTTGTCTGGGGGTACGCCCTCGCTTGGTTCCTCATTAACGACCGGGTTAAGCTGCTTGCGTATCGGATATTTGATCCGGTGAAGCCCGTGAAGCCAACCGACTTGACGCCGCAGATCACCAGGCGGGCCTATGAGCTATACGAGCTCGAGGGCAGGCAAGACGGTCATGCGGCCCAGGATTGGCTAAAGGCGGAGAGTGAGATCCGGGAGCGCACGTCCAAGAGCTGATCCCAGCGGTATCTATTGCCGGAGGGAGGGAAGGGGCCCCGCCCAAACGATGGCGCCGCGGGAAACTCGTTTACCGCCGAGATGAGCCGGCAGTTTCCCATGCAGCGGCCCGTCGATGAACACTTGAGCGCTCGAACGTTGGGTTGATCACCCCATGGCACCTGGGCCGCCGCCGGAGTACTCTTTATATATGAGACATCCTAATCTTGGTTCTCCCACGCGATCGGGCGCCGCCCGCTCAGTGAAGCTGTTAACCCCTATGTTTGCTTTTTGCGGGGCCGTTGGCCTCTTCTTATCGGGCTGCTCCACCGAGCCTGAGTCACATGTGGTCTCCGCGCCTCCTCCGTCCCCGCCAACGAGGGCCGTGACGACGACGACGATAACGACCACTCCGGTTGCCGTGGCTAGTCCCGCCGTTGTCGTGGCAAATCCCGGCTATCCCGCGTATGTCGCAACTACAGCAGCTCCCGTCGTAAGCACCACCGTCATCAGCCAGCAGGCGCCTCCGGCGATGCAGCAGGAGGTCGTTATGGCCCAGCCGTCGCCCGACTATGTCTGGCTGGCAGGCTTCTGGTCCTGGCGCAACGACAGGTACGAATGGGTTGCCGGACACTGGCAGATGCCGCCAAGCGCGAGCTCGGTATGGGTTGCTCCCCGTTGGGAACAGCAGGGTAATGCCTACAGGTTTTACGAGGGCTACTGGAATTGATCCGAACCGGATCAACTCTTAACCAACTACGACCCCTCGTCCTCGGCCGAATTGGCCCGCCCACTCACCGATCGTTGGTGATCGAGCCGGCTGACAACAATGAACATCCGTGCGTGCTGGCCTCTTCCGCGGCCGCACGCACTCGCTGTAATTTAGAGAAACTCTCATCATGAAATCCAAGACGCAGATAAAACGCCAAATACCCATCGCTTCATCGCGAATCCCGGCCCCCCTACGGCTGCGACCCACCCATTTGGAGATCGCTGCCGAGGCGGAGGTGCTCTGGAGGCAGAGGGGATGCCCCAGCGGCCAAGACAACGAGATCTGGCTCGAGGCCGAGCGGCAGCTGCATCGCGTGGCACGGCTCGCTAAGGACGAGGCGGACATAGGCGCACTTTCCGATCCCCTTTCACGTCTCGATTCGAAAAGCGACGACGTGATGGGGGAATTGGAGGAACTCTTTCCTTCGCCGACCGGTAAATCGGCGACTTCGCTCTAGCCGCGTCGCATCCCTTGGATTGCGCGCCGGTTTCGGGGCGGGCGGCGAGAGACTAGGCTCAGTTCATTTCGCGCGGTCGGCACGGCGAGCATCCCGGCGAGTCGGGTAACACCCCATACCGTCGGGCTGGGATTTGGCGTAATCTCATCGCGCCATGCCTGATGCTCCTAATCCCACTCCTGCAAACACCGCAGCCCCGACCAATGGGCCTGTCCTCGCAATCGCGCTGGCCGCGCTTTCCACGGTCCTGTTGATCGCCGCGTTCCTTTTCTGGAGTCAGGTGGGCGACCGAGACAGAAACATTGTTCAGGTCCAGAATCGGCTCGACCAGGCTCAAGCCGCCGTTCTCGTGCTGCAAACGCAGCTGGCGGACTCAAAGGCCGCCACGGCCCGCATTCAGAAGAGAATGGATGAAGTGAAGGTTGAATCAACCCAGCGCCAGACCGACATGGACAAGGTCAAGGAGGGAGACGTCGGCCTCCAGTCCGATTTGGACAGGACAAGGGTGACGTCCACGGACTACCAGACGCAGATGGAGAATGCCAAGATTGCCTCGATCAAGCACGAAGGCGAGGCTGAGATCGCGGAGACGAAGACATCGGTGATGCAGGCCCAGTTGGACGAGGCGAAGGCCGCCGCGGCGCAGCTCGAAACGCAATTGTCGGACTCCAAGGCCTCCGCCGCAGACCTCCAGACGAAGCTGGAGACCGCCGAGAAACTCATCGCCAAGCTGCAGGGGAAGACCTAGCCGCTTGGATCACGGGTCCTGCCCCTCTTTTGTGCCGGGAGCTGCAGCGGCGCCGGGCGAGGTCGCCAGGTCGCCATAGGATCTGCGGATCTCCTCCACTTTGTTCCGATATCCCTCGGCGTCGCCATAATCGACGAACTTCTTGTACCGGCTGTGGGCGCATTTTGAGCAATTGGCGTGCTTGATGGGGCACCAGTGCTGTTCGGTCCTGGCGGCGATCTCGGTGAAGTAGGCGAGGATGCCATTCGCATACGCGCAATACTCGCAGTTGAGCTTCTCGGCAAAATTGAGATAAACCAGCCGATGGCGGTCAAACGCGATGTAATCGCGCCTGTTGACCTTCGGAATCCCATAGATCGGAAAGCAGATCGCCTGGTAGATGGACCCGATCACGTCGCAGGAAAAGATGGGAATGGCGCACATCCAGATTACCGGCGAGGTGATGACGACCAAGAACCGCGAATTCAGCAGATAGCGGTGGAAACCGAGACGGAGCCGTCTGTGCTTGATCCTCGCGGCCTGGGTGAAATGGGCCGTCCCTTTCTTTATCTCGTAGCAGAATTCAGCACCTTTCTTCTGGGTTTCGTGGTGGATCTCTTTTTCGAGCTCCCGCATTTGGCCTAGCAGTGTGTCGAGTCTGTCAATCATGATTATGGGATGGGTGCGTGGGGTTCCGCGGCTGGCCCTGGGCACTCTTGGGCCACCGACGACGCTCCAATCGAAGGAGGCGAAGGTATACGGTCGGCTCGGCCCGGTCTGTGGGGTTAAACCCTTACACGCGCGCTTCTCCCGCATCTGCCAGGGCGCCCCTTCCGGGCGAGGGGCCGGGTCTTAGGGGAAAAACACCCCATATGACATCTCGGGACGAGGGTCCACAATCGGGGCAGATTGACATCATTCCTCATTGGCGAACCGACCTGTGCCCTCCCGCCCCGGCGGGTGCGGTTTCCCGAACCTGCGTTGGATTGCCTGCCGTCATCGGGCGGGCACGGACCCGCCGGATTCCGGGTCGAAGGCCGGTTGCGGGCAATCGGAATGAGACAGATCTGACACTTTGGTCAGCGGTTGGGGTCTTGGCCGAAAACCCGTAAACCATCATGCAAGGCGCCCCGTCGCACTGGCAGGCCTGGCTAGCCAGGCAGACACGCCCGCGCATAAACGCGGGCGACCCTCCCTTGCGCTCCGAATTGTTCAGCATCGAACAGCTCGCGCGCCACGCGACGGCTTTGGCCTCCGTGCACAGGTCGGTCATCAGACGTGGCTCCAACCGGCTGCTTGCCCGATTGGACAGGAACGAGCAGGCGCTCCGGGCATTCAATCGCGCGACGCTTGCCGTGGATCCGAGAAGGCGCATCACTCCCGCCGCCGAATGGCTCCTGGACAACTACTACCTGATCGAGGAGCAGATCCAGATGGCCCGGCGTCATCTGCCCCGCGGCTACAGCCGCGAACTGCCCAGGCTCGTCAGCGGACCTTCCGCCGGTCTCCCCCGGGTCTACGACATCGTGCTGGAGCTGATTCCGCACGTGGACGCGCAGATAGATCTCGCGCCGCTCAGCACGTTCGTCGCCGCGTACCAGGCTGTCGATTCCCTGAAACTGGGCGAACTATGGGCCATTCCGATCATGTTGCGCCTTGGGCTTATCGAGAACCTTCAGCGCGTCACCGCACGCCTCGCCCTTGGCCGCCGGGACCGCGACCTGGCCGACGCCTGGGTGGATCGCCTGCAACGAGTGGTTGAGGATAACCCCTCCCAGCTCGTCATCGCCGTGGCCGATCTGGCCCGGTCCGATCCGCCCTGCAGCAGCTCCTTTGTCGCCGAATTCAGCCAACGCCTGTCGCGACAGACTCCCGTGCTCCATCTTGCGCGCAGCTGGCTCGATCAACGGCTGGCCGAGGAGGGACTGTCCGTGGAGCAGCTCGTCCAGCAGGAAAGCCAAAGCCAGGCGGCCGACCAGGTCTCCGTCAGCCACTGCATCGCGAGCCTGCGCCTCCTTAGCGCCACCGATTGGAAGGATTTCGTCGAGGCCCTCAGCGTTGTGGACAAGACCCTGCGCTCCGACCCCGCGGGAGTCTTTCCTTCGATGGATTTTGCGACCCGTGACTGCTATCGCCATTCGGTCGAGTTCTTTGGCCGCCACAGTAAAATGCCGGAGCCGGAAGTGGCGCAGCATGCCGTCCGTCTCGCGGCGGAAAACGCCCTGAAATTGGGAGGCATGGACCGCACGGCCCACGTGGGCTATTACCTGATCGACGAAGGACGGCCCGCGTTGGGCGCCGCCGTGGGGGTTCGGTGGCCCTGGCGCACGTTGGCCGAGAGGGGCATTCATCGGTTTCCGCTCCCGCTTTACGTGGGCGCCATCGGGTTGCTCACGCTGCTCGCCACATTCGGTGTGGTGCGGCTGGCGCACGTGTCCGGGGAGCCGGCATGGAGGTCCGCCTCATTGGCCCTGGTTTTCGCGCTTTGCGCGAGCCAGCTGGCCGTTGCGCTGGTGAACAGGCTCTCCATGTTGCTCGTGAAGCCGCGCCTGTTGCCCCGAATGGACTTCTCCTCGGGGATAGCCGCCGACTGCGGCGCCATGGTAGTCGTGCCAACGATTCTCTCAAGCATTGAGGGGGTTGACCGCCTGATCGAGACCCTGGAGATCCACCACCTCTCAAACAGGGACAAGCACCTGCACTTCGCCCTTTTGACGGATTTCTGCGATGCGGCGGCGGAGACGATGCCTGAAGACGGCCCGCTTCTGGAGAGGGCCCGGGCCGGAGTTGAAAGGCTCAACCGCAGGTACCTCTCCGATGCCGAGGATCTGTTCTACCTGCTCCATCGGCCGCGGCGCTGGAATGCCGGCGAGGGGCTGTGGATGGGGTATGAGCGCAAGCGGGGAAAGCTTGCGGACTTCAATTCGCTCCTTCGAGGGTCGGGCCGCGAGAATTTTTCCGAGATCGAGGGGAATGTGGCCGTATTCCCGACTCTCCGGTACGCGATCACGCTCGATGCCGACACCCAGCTTCCGCGCGACGCGGCCCGCCAACTCATCGGTTCAATGGCACATCTGCTAAACCGCCCGGTATTCGATGCTGCGCGGGGAATTGTCCTCAAAGGGTACGGCATCATGCAGCCACGCATCGGGGTCAGCCTGCCGGGTGCGCGAAGGTCCCTGTACGCTCGGCTTTTTGCAGCCAACGCGGGAATCGATCCCTACACCCGCGAGGTCTCCGATGTCTACCAGGACGTCTTTCATGAGGGCTCCTTCATCGGGAAGGGGATCTACGACGTGGATGCTTTCGAGCGGGCCATGAAGGGGCGTTTCCCCGAAAACACCATCCTCAGTCACGACCTTCTGGAGGCATCCTACTCCCGCTCGGCCCTCGTGAGCGACGTGGAATTCTATGAGGAATACCCCTCCCGATACAATGTGGACATCGACAGGCGCCACCGGTGGATCCGCGGCGACTGGCAAATCGCCCGTTGGCTTCTGCCGCGGGTTCCGGGCCCGGACGGCCGCAGCCTGCCCAATCCGCTCTCCAGATTGTCCCAATGGAAGATCTTCGACAACCTGAGGCGCAGCCTGGTGCCAATTGCCCTGATGCTCGTGCTCCTGGGCAGCCGGGTCTTCCTCCCCCTTTTCCCGGGAGCGGGACCCCTGCTCGTCCTGACCCTCCTGATTATTCCCGGGTTCGTGTCCGCCCTGATCGACTTATTCTGCAAGCCGGCCGACATGCCGATCGCGATGCACCTGAGCGGGGTGGGCGGGTCCTGCCTTCGGCAGCTCTGCCAGACCGGACTCACCCTGGCGTTCCTGCCGTACGAGGCTTTCGTCGGCGTCGACGCGGTCGTTAGAACGCTGGTGCGAGTGCTGGTGACGCACCGGCGGCTCCTCGAGTGGCGCACGTCCAACGAGTCGGAAGGGGCGCCGCGCGCGGGAGTCCCCGGCTTCTATCGCACGATGTGGGTCGCGCCCGGCGCGGCCGTGCTTGGCGCGGCGCTGCTGGCGTGGATGCGCCTTTCGCCCGGACGTTTCACCATGGGGCTTCTTGGCCTCTGGATATTGGCGCCCTTGATCGCCTGGTGGATCAGCCTTCCCATTCGGGCAAGGGCACCGGGCCTGAACGGGGAAGAGCTCCTGTTTCTCAGGCTCACGGCCCGCAAGACATGGCATTTCTTTGAAACCTTCGTTACAGCCAAGGAGAACTGGCTGCCTCCCGACAACTACCAGGAGACGCCCGAGCCGCGGATTGCCGCGCGAACCTCCCCCACCAATATAGGCTTGGCGCTTCTGGCCAACCTTGCCGCCCGGGACCTGGGGTACGTGCCGGCGGGGGTCCTGATCCGCCGCACGCGCGACACCCTTGCGACGATGAAGCGCCTCGAACGATATCGCGGCCACCTTCTCAACTGGTACGAGACGCGCACGCTCAAGCCCCTTCTACCGCTTTATGTGTCGAGCGTCGACAGCGGCAACCTTGCCGGGCACCTCTTCACCCATGGATCGGGGCTGAGGGAGCTGGCTGACGAAAGGATCCTGACCCCTCGGGTCTTTGAGGGGCTTCGCGACACCCTGGGGGTCCTGTGCAGCCTGACACCGAGGACCGGTCCGATGGCCAGGCTCGATGACGAACTGGCGGCTGCGCCCTCGGGATTGCGGGCGGCGTTCGCGCTTCTGGAGCGTGCGGCAAGCCAGGCCGCCGGGATCGCCGATTCGATTGCGGACCGGGACGTGGAGGCGAAGACCTGGGCCCATGCCCTCAGGCGCGGCTGCGAGGAGCATCTGGAGGAGTTGCGCAATATTGCCCCGTGGCTTGCCCTGCCGTGCGCAGGTCCCGAGGGCCCTGCCGGCCATCCGGGAACGCCGACGCGACGTCCGGATGGAGGGGTGCCTGAGCCGGACGCTGCGGCCCTGACCTCCGATGACGAGTCGGCCAAGCTCGGCGACGCGCCGACGCTGCGCGAGGTCTCGGCGCTCGACCTATCGCTCGGAATCCCCTCCGAGGGTGGCGCTGGCGAATCGGGGTTCACGCAGTCCCTGCGCGAGGCCGGCGACCGTGCCCGGCGACGCATGGCGGAACTGGAGGCCCTTGCAAGGCAGGGCGACGAGATGGCCAACATGGATTTTTCGTTTCTGTTTGACGCCTCGAGGGACCTCTTCTCGACCGGATTCAACGTTGCTGAACGGCGCCTTGACCTGGGATTCTACGATCTGCTGGCCTCGGAGGCGCGCCTGTGCAGCTACGTCGCCATCGCCTTGGGGCAGGTTCCCCAAGAGCATTGGTTCTCGCTCGGCCGCCTTCTCGTGGCGTCGGGCGGCGAATCGGTGCTGGTTTCCTGGAGCGGCTCGATGTTCGAGTACCTGATGCCGCTGCTGGTGATGCCGGCCTACGAAAACACCCTGCTTGACCACACCTGCAGGGCGGTGGTGCGCCAGCAAATCGACTACGGAAACCTCCAGGGTGTGCCATGGGGAATCTCCGAATCGGGCTACAACCGCACGGACGCCGATCTCAACTACCAGTACCGGGCTTTCGGCGTTCCCGGCCTGGGCCTGAAGCGCGGACTGGCCGAGGATATGGTGGTCGCCCCCTACGCTACGGCGCTTGCGCTTATGGTCGCCCCGGACGCGGCCTGTGAGAACCTGCAGCGGCTGGCCGCGGAGGGGCGAACGGGCGCCTACGGCTTCTATGAAGCCGTCGATTACACGCCTGCGCGCCTGCCGCCGGGCGAGACGAACGCCACGATCCGGTCCTTCATGGCCCACCATCAGGGGATGAGCCTTTTGAGCCTGGTTAACCTGTTACAGGATAAATCGATGCAGAGGCGATTCATGGCCTGCCCGCTGCTCAAGGCGGCCGACCTCCTGCTGCAGGAGCGGGTCCCCAAGGCCGCCGCGAGCGTGCTGGAGGAGGACCTGGCCTTTGAGACGACGCGCACGCTCGCCGGCGAGGGCGAAAGCGTGATGCGCATCCTGACCAATCCGAACGCTCCTGCGCCGGAGGTTCACCTCCTTTCAAACGGCCGATACCATGTCGTCATCAGCGGCGCCGGCGGCGGATACAGCCGCTGGCGCGGTTTGGCGGTGACGCGCTGGCGCGAGGACTCGACCCTCGATTGCTGGGGAACCTTTGTGTACCTGCGCGACCTCGCGACGGGAGAGTTCTGGTCGACGGCGTATCAGCCCGTTTTGTGCCCGACGAAGGACTACGAGGCCATCTTCACCACGGCGCGCGCCGAATTCAGGCAAAGCCATGCCGACCTCGAGGTCCATACGGAGATCAGCGTGTCGCCGGAGGACGACGTCGAGCTCCGCCGGATCACGATCACCAACCGGGCGTCCGAGGAGCGTTCGATCGAATTGACCAGCTATGCGGAGGTTGTGCTGGCGACCGCCGGATCCGACGATGCGCATCCGGCCTTCAGCAACCTGTTCGTCCAGACCGAATTTGCGCGGGAATCCTCCGCCATAATCTGCACCCGCCGCGCAAAGTACCCCGAGGAAAAGCCGCCGTGGCTGATCCACCTCATGATGGAGAAGGGCGAGGGCAACGGGGCGATTTCCTGCGAAACCGACCGCCTCAAGTTCATCGGGCGCGGCAAGACGCCGGCCAATCCCGACGCCATGCAGGGCAAATCGCCCTTGTCCGACACGGTGGGATTCGTGCTCGACCCCATTGTCTCACTTCGGCGCGCGGTGGTGCTTCCCCCCCATGGGACAGCCGTCGTGAACCTGGTCATGGGCATGGCCGAGAATCGGGAAACCGCCCTTGCGCAGATCGAGAAATACCAGGGTTCACGGATGACCGAACGTGCCTTTGACCTGGCCTGGACACACAGCCAGGTGACCCTGCGCCAGCTCGGGGCCACCGAGGCGGAGGCCCAGATCTACGGCAGGCTTGCCTCCGCTCTCGTCTATGCGGACGCCGCCCGCCGCGCCAGCCCCGGGGTGCTGGGCCGGAATCTCCGCGGCCAAAGCGGGCTATGGAGCCATGGGATCTCGGGCGACGTTCCAATCGTTCTGCTCCGGATAAGCGATGTGGAGAAGATCGAGATCGTCCGCCAGCTCGTGCTGGCGCACGCCTACTGGCGCATCAAGGGCCTTGCCGCGGAGCTGGTCATCCTGGGCGACGAGTCCTCCGTCTACCGGCAGTCCCTGCACGAGCGGATCATCAACCTGGTCGCCTCCGGGACTGAGGCCCAGCTGCTTGACAAGCCGGGCGGCATTTTCGTCAGGCGCCTTGAGCAGATTACCCACGACGACCTGGTTCTCCTGCAGGCGGCGGCGCGGGTCTATCTGGACGACGGGAATGGGACCCTGGCGGAGCAGCTTGAGCAGCGCAAGGTGGTCAAGCCGGCGGTAGCCGCATTCGTGCGCACGCGTTCCACCCGGCGCGAGGCAGCCAGGGCTGTGCCCCCTCGAGAGCTCGTTTTCCGGAACGGCATCGGCGGATTCACAAAGGACGGCCACGAGTACGTCATCACGCTGCAGCCGGGGCAGACGACGCCGGCGCCCTGGGTGAACGTGATCGCCAACCCCTCGTTTGGCACGGTCGTCTCAGAGAGCGGCAGCGCCTACACGTGGGCGGAGAACGCCCACGAATTCCGGCTGACGCCATGGAGCGATGACCCCGTCCGGGATATACCGGGGGAGGCCCTGTACATCCGCGACGAGGAGACCGGGCAGTTCTGGTCGCCGTCGCCTCTGCCCGCGCGAGGTGCGACACCCTATGTGATCCGTCACGGCTTCGGATACACGGTGTTCGAGCATACCGAGAACGGCATCGCCTCCGAGCTGTGGATCTACGTGGCGATGGATGCCCCCGTGAAATTCGCAGTCCTGAAGCTCCGCAGCACGTCGGACCGGGCCCGCCGCGTCTCGGTTACGGGTTACTGGGAGTGGGTGCTGTGCGACCTTCGGCCCAGGAGCCTTCTGCACGTGCGCACCGAGGTGGACCTGAATACGGGGGCCCTTCTGGCGCGAAACTGCTACAACACAGAGTTCTCCGATCGAGTCGCGTTCGTCGACGTGAACGACGGGGCGCGGACCGTGACGGGCGACAGGAGGGAATTCTTGGGACGAAACGGGAGGCTTTCGGCGCCGGTCGCACTGAAGCGCGTTCGGCTTTCGGGCATGGTTGGCGCGGGGATGGACCCCTGCGGCGCCGTGCAGGTCATGATCGACCTGCCGGACGCGCAGCAGCGTGAAGTGAGCTTCCGGATCGGCGCCGGTCGCAACACGGCCGACGCGCAGAACCTTGTCCAGCGGTTTCGCTCGCCGGATGCGAGCCGGCAGGCGCTCGAAGGCGTCTGGTCCTATTGGAACCGGACGCTCGGCGCGGTCAACGTGGACACTCCCGATCAGGCCGTGAACGTGATGGCGAATGGATGGCTGCTTTACCAGACCCTGGGCTGCCGCCTTTGGGGCCGGAGCGGATTCTACCAATCGAGCGGGGCCTTTGGATTCCGCGACCAGCTGCAGGACGCCATGGCGCTCGTGCATTCTGAGCCGGCGCTTACACGCGAGCACCTCCTGCGGGCCGCCGGCGAGCAGTTCAAGGAAGGGGACGTGCTGCACTGGTGGCATCCCCCGCTGGGGCGCGGCGTGCGGACGCACTTCTCCGACGACTACCTCTGGCTTCCCTACGCAACCTGCCGCTATGTCGAATGCGTCGCCGACTCGGGCGTGCTCGACGCCAAGGTCCAATTCTTGGAGGGCCGTCCGGTCAAGCCCGAGGAGGAGGCCTACTATGACCTGCCCAACCGGTCCGAGGAGGCGGCAACGCTCTATGAGCATTGCGTCCGGGCGATCGAGCGCGGCCTCAGGTTTGGCGAACATGGCCTCCCGCTCATGGGCTGCGGTGACTGGAATGACGGCATGAACCGGGTGGGATACCTGGGAAAGGGAGAAAGCGTCTGGCTGGCCTTCTTCCTGTACGATGTGCTCAATCGATTTGCGAAGCTTGCGGTCGCTCACGGCGAACGCGCGTTTGCGGACCGCTGCCTTGCAGAGGCTTCCAAGCTCAAGCAGAACATCGAGCGCAACGCCTGGGACGGCTCGTGGTATCGCCGCGCCTATTTTGACAGCGGGGAGCCGCTCGGATCCAAGTTGGGCACGGAATGTCAGATTGATTCGCTGCCCCAGAGCTGGTCGGTGATCAGCGGCGCGGGCGAGCCCTCCCGTTCGCGGCAGGCGATGGAGGCTGTCGACTCCATGCTGGTCTGCCGCGACCTCGGGCTAATCAAGCTCTTCGAGCCCCCCTTTGACACGTCCCAGCCAAGTCCTGGCTACATCAAGGGCTATGTCCCCGGCGTGCGCGAGAATGGAGGCCAATACACCCACGGAGCGATCTGGGCCGCCATGGCCTTCGCGCTCATGGGGAATGGCGAGCGGGCGTGGGAGCTCTTTGGCATGCTTAATCCCGTGCACCACGGGGCCACGCCGAAGCAGATCGCAGTCTATAAGGTCGAGCCCTACGTCGTTGCCGGGGACGTCTATGCCGTCGCCCCGCACGAGGGGCGGGGTGGCTGGACCTGGTACACGGGCTCTGCGGGTTGGATGTATCGGCTCCTGGTTGAGACGCTTCTGGGCGTGAACCTCGAGGGCGAGCGGTTGCGCCTGGCCCCCCGCATGCCCAAGGCGTGGGAAAGCTTCAAGGTGCACTACCGGTACCGTCAAACCGTCTACCATATCACCTTCAAACGGGTGGCGCCGGACCACGCGGGGGAAGACCTGCTCCAGGTCGACGGGCAGGGGATTCCCGGCGACACCTTCGAACTACGGGACGACCATGGCGAGCATGGGGTCGAGATGAAGGTGCGCTGAGCGGTCCGCCCAGGCCCGCGGCCGCCCTGCTTCAAGGCTCCCGCGCGGCGCGCGGCGGAAGGGCCCCCGGGGTAGCTGGGGGAACCCTCGGGGGGGCGGGCGGCGCGTCCGAGGGGCGCGGCAGTTTTGATGCGGTGCCGGCGCGATACGTGACGGGCACCTGCCAGTCGGCGTACCTGGGATCGAAGAGCCTCATGGCTTTCACCACCTCTTGCCGAAAGGTCACCTCGATCAGGGTACCCTGTCCGGGCCAGATCTTGAAGTGCACCCGGACAAAGCTCCAATGGCCTCCCTGAGCGCTCTGTATCCGATTGACGACGGGAACGCTCAGGATGATGGCGCCGAATTGGGCCCACATCCCCATCGCGATGTCCTCGATCGCCTGTGTCGCCTTCTTTGGGTCGACGCCGACCGGCACCTGCGGATCGGCGTAAGCGTCGACCCCACCGTGAGGGAACCGGCTCACATTCCCGATGGTTCGATTCGGGATGAACACCTTCTGGTTGTAGAAGTTGACGATCTTCGTGAAGCGCATGCCGATTTCCTGGACGCGGCCGATCACGTTTGTGGTCGTCCCCTCGATTTCGACCATATCATTGACATCCATGGCGTTCCAAAAGACCAGGGTCAGCCCTATGACAATGTCCTGGACGAGGCCCTGGGAGCCGAAGCTTATGGCCAGGCCGAGCACGGAGGCGCTCGCAAGATAGGCGGTCAGGCTGAACCCGAACTCCTGAAGGATCAGACCAATCGCCACAAAATAGATGAGGAAGACGATCCCGCTCACGAGGAGTCGGGTTCCTGTGTCGAACTTGGGCCTTTGAACGGCAACCCCCAGGGGGCCTTTTTGACCGCGTCTCTTGACGAGGATCCATTCGCTCGCGCGCCTCAGGAGCTTTGCGGCGACATGCGCGAGGACCGCCATGATCGCGATCAGCAGGATCCGCATGCCGAGCGAGGACTCATGCAGAAAGAAATGGCTGTAGAGCCGGCTGGCCACCGTCTCGCTCGGCTCCTGCAGATGCTCCGGCCGGATGGGGACGCTCATGGGGTGATTCCTCCATGGAGCGGTCCACAGGCGGAAGCTGCCTGAATGCGGTTTCCGGGCTTGGGCCGAGCGCAGGGAGCGGTTCGCGGATTCACCGCCGGCCCGACACCGCCGCACATCGCCGGTCTCGCTCTATCGCTGGGGCGCGCGTAGGCCACCGGGATCGCGCCGCTAGGGACTTGATAAGGTTGCCGGCGTGTCGGCTGCCTGTGAAAGCGCCCCGGCAAGCTTCGCCCCCGCCTGGTTCGCCTTGTCCAATCCCATGGTGAGCGCCGTCAGGCCGGCGAGCCCGCCAAGCTGCATGGACTCCACCGCGGAGCTCGGAACGATCACGATCGTGGAATTCTCCTTTAGGCCCTCGTAGAGCATGTTCATTGCCCGGAGGTGAAGCGCGACCGGGTTGTGCTCGTAGCTCTTGGCGGCTTCCGCGAACTTTTCCGCGACCTGCCGCTCCGAGTCTCCGAGGATCACGCGGGCCTGGCGCTCCCTCTCGGCCTGGGCCTGCATCGACATCGCGTCCTCGAGCGCCGACGGGATCAGGACGTCCTTCACCTCGACCGAAATCACGTTGATGCCCCAGGGTTCGGTGCGCTCGTCGATGATCTTTTGCAGAAGTGAGCTGATCTTGTCCCGGCCCTCGAGCATCTCGGCCAGCACGGTCTTTCCGATCACGTCGCGCAGGGCGGTCTGGGAGGCCCAGCTGATCGCGCTCCGGTAGTCGGCCACGTCAAGGGCGGCCTTCTTGGGGTCGATGATCTTCCAGAACAGCACTGCGTCCACGTCCACAGGCACCGTGTCCTTGGTCAGCGTTTTTTCGGCCTTGAAGGCCGTCGTTATGACCCGGGTGTCGATCCAATAGGGAATGGAATCGACGATGGGGATGATGAAGAAGAGCCCCGGTCCCTTGAGTTCATGAAACTGGCCGAGACGCAGGATCACAGCCCGGTCCCATTGGTCCGCGACCTGGATGGAAGACGAGACGAAAATGGCGACCACGAAGGCGGCCGCCGCTGCGGCGATGGCCGCGCCGTTGGAGCCTGCATTGTGGAGGACATAGGCCAATGAGGCGCCTAGGACGAAGATCACGAGTGAGATCAACGTGGAGAATGATCGGTTTGGGCTCATCTTTGTGGGTCGTCGCTCCCCGGCTGGACGGCGTTTTGCCTTCCGGGGCCGAAAAAGGAAGCGAGCGGGGGATCAGTTTACGCCCAGGGGCTTCCCATGCCCATGGGGTGATTACCTACGGGTGCACGGGGTCCGAATCCGGCGAGGCCTAACGGCGCGGCGCATTGCCCTGGACCTCGGTGTTCTCCTTCACCGCGGCCAGCATCTCGGTCATCCCCTCCTTGATCTCACTGACCTGCGGATGGACCTCCTTGATGAGGTCGTGCTCGATTCGGGACAGTTTTTCGATCCGCTTGCCCTGTTCGCCCAGCTTGTCGAGGAGATGGTTCTGTTTCGCGGAGATCCGATACATCCAAACAAAGCAGACGCCCCAGGATACCGTCCCAAGCACGGCCATCAGAAAGGCCCAGTCGCTCTTGTGCATGCTCAGGCGAACTCCACGAGCGGCCGCCGGGCGAACGGGCCCGCCGGGAGCCGGCGCGTCGCACTCGTGGCGGGGGATTCCGCGGCGTGGAGCGGACGAGCCTGTAAGATGACCGTCTGGGTCTGAATAAAATCCGCGAGGTTGGAGATGCTGGAGAATGCCTTCCGCGCCTCCCCGTCGCCACGGATTGCGATCCCAAACTCCTCCTCGACGCACAGGGCCAGTTCAACCAAGTCGATCGAGTCCAGGCCAGGGGAGCCGCCCGCGAGCGGCGCATCATCCGCAATATCCTCCGGGACAAGGAGATCGATTCTGAACAGGTCGGCCACAATCAGCTTCAGCTGTGAAACGACCCGGACTCGATCAAGGCTTCGGTGTTTCACGTGCCGAATATAGTGTAGAACCGCCTTTGCCGCCATGGGGTGTACCCCCCCGGGGGGCATTCCGCCTAGGGGCTGATGAGTTCCTTTAGGATCTTATCCTTCGGCTGCGAGTCCGCGGCCGTGTCGGGCGACATGATTGGAATCTTCGGCTTCCAATTCAGCCACTCCTTGTCGGGTTCGGATGCGAGGGCAAATTGCGCGTCATTCGGCGCCACCGGCGCGAGCACACCCGAGTCGGGCGTGGCGAAGGCGACCCCTCCCGTGACCAGCGACTCGAGAGACGTGTCCTTGAACTGGGCTCCCCCGAATAGGCTCACGTTGAACGAGAATCCACCCGTGTTCCAAAATCTCGTGCTGGTGCGCACGAGGTCGCCGTAGGGTGCGTCCACGTGAATGCGGATCAGCACCGACGTTGAATCGTCGGAAAGTCGGCTGGCCTCCACCTTTCCGACCTTGAATTCCCGGTAGAAGATCGGGGCCCCCGAGGTCAACGAGCCGAGCTTGTCGCTTTGCAGGATGAAGGTCCGGCCCTGGTCGGTGACGTCCGGCGCCGGCGCCTTGTCCAGGCCCTTGAAGTGCCTCGAAGGAGGCCCGGCGCCCGGCAGGACGTTGATGCGCACGCCGGTGACCAGGGTGTCGAGTCCCTTGACGCCGGAGAAGCTTATCTCGGGGTGCACGATCCAGAACTGGGCACCCCCGTTGGCGAGCGCCGCGGCGCTCCTCGTGAGGCGCAGGCGAACACTGACACCCACGAGCCCCGGCCTCAGCACCACGGCCTCCACGGTTCCGGCGGCCACGCCCTTGTACTCAAGCACAGTCCTTCCCGCTTCCACGCCAGAACCGTCCGCGAAATCGATGGTGACCTCGGTGCCCCGGTCGTGCAGCTCGCGGATGCCCATCCAGGCGCCAACCGCGACGGCGACCATCGGGACGACCCAAATGAGGGGGAACGCGCGCGCTCGGGACACCCTTGGGGCGGGGGCGGCGTTCACTGCGGAGGGGTGGCGCCTTCGCGCCAGAGCACGCGCGGGTCAAACGCCTTGGTGGCAAGCATCGTCAGCACAACCGCCGCAGCGAACGCGACAATGCCGCTGCGGGGCGTCACCGTCGAGAATTCGCCGAATTGCACGAGGCCGGCCAGGAACGCGGCCAGGAACACATCGAGCATTGACCAGCGCCCGATGAAATCGAGGGAGGCGTAAATTCGCGTCAGGCGCTTAGCATCGCCCCGGCCCCCCCGCCGCGCATTCAGCAGCAGCCAGGCCAGACCCACGAGTTTGAGCACCGGAATGAGCACGCTCGCTGTCAACACGATCAGGGCCAGCGCCCACAGGCCCTGCCTCCAGAGCTCGATGACGCCAGAAAAAATCGTGTTGCTGCTGTTGCTGCCGGAGCTCTCGGTGCTCAGCACCGGAAGCAGGTTGGCCGGCACGAGCATCACGCCGGCGGCCAGCCCCAATGCGGACGCGGTGGATAGGCTCCTGAACCTGAAGGGGGCGAACAGGGGCTTCATCGCATGTTCGCGGATTCGGAATCGGCGGCGCGGGCGGACCCCGCGATCGAATCAAAGTCGAAACTGTGCTGGGCGATCAGGAGCGACAGGGCCATCGCGCAATAGCACCAGAAACCGGGGCCAATTGTGACGTCGACCACGCTGCCAAGCTTCATGAGGGCCACGAGGACGGCCAGGACCTGCACTTCGGGAATGGCCCAGTGCTCGATGAGGCGGGCCGCCCGGACAAGGAATTGGAAGCCGGTCCCTGGCAAAACCAGGCGCAACGGCGAATAGACGGCCGCCAGCGTGGCGAGGAGCGCAAGGGGAATGAGTCCGCCGCAGAGAAAGACGAGCACGGCCAGCGACCGCATGCCGCCGTCCCAGAGGCTTCCCACGCCGGTGAAGAGGAGACTGATTCGCTCGGCCCCCAGCTTTCCGGCGCTGACAAACGTGAGCAGTGCCGCGGGCGGGGCGAGGATCAGGCCGGTGATTGAGAAAACGAGCGCCGCATCAGGCCCCAGTCGCGAGCGCTGCGCGAGGATGGCGTCACAGCGAACGCACAGGGCCTTCTCCCCGGACTCAAGGTGAATGGCCCGGTGTTCCTGGCCACATAGGTGGCATGAGAGGCTTGAAGAGGGACCCATCGTCGGAAGGGGACGCCGGGCATGGTACCTCCTGGGCCGGCGGTGCGGTATAGGGTGTAGACAGGATATGCGGGTCCATCCGGCGCCCCTCCCACTATGGCCTCCCGGCGCCTTGAACCGCTGCTCGTCCCCGGGGCCTGAGGAGAAAACCGTCGGTCATCACAAAGATGCCCATCGCAAGCAGAATGGAAAACGCACTGACCCAGAAGAACTTGCTGTGATGAATGCGCTTCCAGTAGGGCCGGTGGGGCTTGCCGCCGACCGCGTAGGGGCCGCCGGCGGGTCTCTCGTATCGTTCGGTGTCGTTCATGGGTTTTGGCGCCATTGTAGGAGGGGCCTACCTAGGCAGACACCCGCAGGCCGCCGAAGTCCCCGGGGTATTTCACCCACGCATGGCGACTCGGCGCGGGCCGCCGCGGTCTCAGGCGCATGTCCGGGTTAAACCCCATACCGTTATCCGGGATTCGGGCCTACCCTGGGGCTCCACTGTACTTGGGAATGCAACATTCAAGAAGCGAAGGACCCTCATGCCACTCGTCACCGTAGTTCTCACATTAATCGTCGTCGGAGTGCTCCTCTGGCTCATAAACACCTACATCCCGATGCAGGCTGCGATCAAATCGATCATCAACATCATCGTGGTGGTGGCGGTCGTTCTTTGGGTGCTTTACGGTTTCGGAATCATCACGCACGGCGGCGATATCAAGATGCCGGTCGTGAAGTAGGGTATGAATGCGGCCGGCGTCGGCGGCGCAAGTTTGGGCCGGGTCCCTGCTCGACTTCTTCGCCGGGATCCGAGGGCGGCCACGGATGGCGGGGGTCGCCTTCAACAAAACCGAATATGGACCTCGAAAATGACAGGCTCTCCGTCGCAGTCAAAACGAAGGCAAATGCGTTCGGTACCTTCGGTGGACTCAATTTCGAACGAGGATCCGCGAATGATGGCCGGGGTGCTGATGGCGCAATCGGCGCCCTCGTCGCACAGCCAAGATTTTAAGCCGCCGGCGAGTATGTTGGTCAGCTCGCCCACGACATCGTTGACCTCGGGCTCAGCGGGAAGCTCGGACGGTTGCTCGAGGCCCAGCATTGCCGCTGCGGCCCGAGCGGCAAATCCGGGCGACAAATGCAGGTAGACTGCACCGCTTACGGCTTCGCCCCCGAAGCCCACCGAGCCGCTAACCCTGTCGGCGCGCGGGAGATGCTGGACTCTGCCGGTGTAAACCGGGTTCATTGAAAACACCGTTTGGAATGCTTCAACGAACCGAAGAACCATGAGCTCGGAGATCTTGGTTGTGTCGAGGGTTGCTGGCATGGGATGGGCGGGCTTTCAATTCGAGGTCGGCCCTCACGAATTGATCTTCACGGCACGGGTCTCGTCCGTTCGGTGAACCAGGCCCGAAAGGATCGCCTCGGGGATTCGCTCCAACGGCAGGATGTGGTCGACAACACCCAGCTTGACGGCCGCTTGCGGCATTCCGTAAACGACACAGGTGGCTTCATCTTGAGCAATTGTGCACGCTCCCCTCAGTTTGAGCTTCTGCATGCCGTAGGCCCCGTCCGACCCCATGCCTGTCAGGATTACGGAAACCGTGCCGGGGCCCGCCCAAGGGGCGGCGGAATTGAAGAGGACATCGACGGCGGGGCGCGTGAAGTTGAGCGGGGGCCCCTGCTCGAGGTGCACCCGATAATGGGTGCCTTCGAAGGCCACGCTCATGTGATAGTCGCCAGGGGCTATCAAGGCCAATCCAGGCTGGACGATGTCGCCGTTCCGGGCCTCCCGGACGGCGAATCGGCAGCAGGAATTCAGGCGGTTGGCAAAGGCCGCTGAGAAGACGGGGGGTATATGCTGGACGATGCAGATCCCAGGGAGGTTGCCGGGAAGCGCGGTAAGCACACTCTTGATGGCCTCGGTGCCCCCGGTGGAGGCGCCGATCAGAATCAGCTGCCTGGGATCGGCTCCGCGAACGGGGCCATTTGGGGCATCGGAGATGTTGTATTGCCTCGCCGGCGGAATCGGGCGCCAGGGCCGGGCGCGGGCGGCGCCTTTTACGCGCTGCGGCAACTGTTCGCGAAGGCCCCCCAAGCTCCACGAGGAGCTCGGTTTGGCCATCACGTCCACGGCGCCCAAGGCCAGGGCCTCGAGGGCGTTTTGCGATCCGGCCTGCGTAACCGCGCTGATAATGACCACGGGAATCGGGCGGTGCGCCTGGAGCGTGCGCAGGAAGGTCAAGCCGTCCATCCGTGGCATTTCCACGTCGAGGGTCAGGACGTCCGGATTCAATTCGAGAATCTTGTCGCGGGCCACGTACGGGTCGCATGCCGTTCCGACCACCTCGATTTCCGGGTCGCTGCTCAGCGCGTCGACAATTGCGCGCCGGACGACTGCCGAATCGTCAACGACCAACACCCTGACCTTTGGAAGCGGATTCATGGCGACTCCATGAGCTGGTCGACCCGGCCGAACGATTCGCGCCCGGCTATGATCAGATTATCCACCATCTCCGGGGTGAGCCCCAGCAACATGACGAGTTCGGGGTCCATCTTGATGGCATAGGCTTCCCAACCCGGCGCCGATCCGGCGAGATGGGCGATCGAGTTTGCGATGCAGGACACCGCGGACAGGCAAATCTGCGGGTGGGTGACCGGCTTGTGGTGGTTGGCGACCGCCTCGATGATCCTGGCCGGGAGCTTCCATTCCGAGAGCAGGTAACCGCCCACCTCGGCGTGGTCCGTGCCGATGATCTCCCGCTCCGCCTCGATTCGTGAGAGCCCGTGTTCGGCTATCTGGTAGCGCACCTTGGCGAGCAGGTCTGCGGCCAGGATCTGGGCAAATGCCAACTTGCCGACGTCGTGCAGGAGTCCCGCGGTGAAGGCGGCGGATGGATCCGCATCGGGGACGAGCCCATCCTTGGCGATAATCTCGGCAACCGCGGCGGTGGAGAGCGAATGGCGCCACAGGTCCTTGGACTCGAACCCATAGGCTTCCAATGGAACGGCCATTGTGTCTCCGAGCGCGAGGGGCAGGACGATGCTGAGCAGTTGCTGGTGACCGAGCAAGAGGACCGCCTGGTCCACCGATTCGATGCCGTCCCTGAAGCCATAGAAGGGAGAATTGCACGTCTTGAGCACCTTCGCAGTGAGCACGATGTCATACTTCAGGCACTCGATTATGGCGTCGTTGTTCAGATCCGGTTGGTCGAGCAGCCTCATGAGCCTGAAGCCGGATTGAGAGATGGGGCGCAGGTTCTTTATCCCGGCGACTATTTCGCGAGCGGTCATAATGAATAGGTGCTAGTTCCAGGACTCGTTATCTGCACTTTGCCGGTATCGAGACTCATGCGAAACGTGCGCGAGCAGATGCCGCCAAAGCTTTGCGCATGAATGGGAAATGAGTTCTGGGCAAGGATCTCCAGCAGCGCCTTCTGGTTGCGGCCGCCTATGTTGAAGACGCCCGCCGCATCGAGAAACTGGGCTCCTCCTGCCGCCTTCATTATCAGCCGAGCCCTTTCGGCGCCCAGGTTGTACATCGCATGAAACAACCGGGGGACGCCCGTATCCACGAACATGTAGGGCGATTCGGAGGCTTTTGCCGGGTTTATGCTCGAACTCGGCAGCATCACATGGAGCAGACCGCCGATCTTCTTGACCGGATCGTACAGCGCGATCCCGATGCAGGAGCCCAGCGAATACGTCACCAGATCCGCGGTTGGGTCGTTGCTCACGACCATGTCCGCTACACCTACCACGAGGGACTTCTTTGGCGGTGGTATGACCCATTGTGATGTCAAAGCCATGGTTTAGACGCGCTGGTAGATGCTCGGCTGCACGCATTTCAGGCCGTGTTCGATGCCGAGAAGACTCTCTGAGTGCCCGACGAAGAGATAACCCTTCGGCGCGAGGTGCTGGATTAGTTGGGGGATGAGCTGTCTCTGGGTTGGATTGTCAAAATAGATCATCACATTTCGGCAGAAGATGGCGTTGAACGCGCCGGAGAACGGGTAGGGCGATTCGATGAGGTTAAGGCGTTCGAACGTGATGTGTTCGCGGAGCTCGGACTTTACACGATAACTGCCGTCCCATTTCCCGACGCCCTTTTGAAAATAGTTGCGCAGCCAAGATGGGTCGGGGAACTTCACCTTTTCCTCACTGTATATCGCCTGGTTTGCCGTGGATAGCATCCGAGTGCTGATATCGGTGGCGAAAATCTGCCATGCCTGCCGCTGGGGCTGGGCCCTGCGGCGGAAATGGTCTGCGAGAAGAATCGCCAGGGAATAGGGTTCCTCACCCGAGGAGCATGCCGCGCTCCAGATCCGCAGGGCGTCCAAAGGACCGCCAGGGGAAGTGCCTTCCCATTGTGGCAAAACGGTGTTTTGCAGGAATTCGAAGTGTTTCCACTCCCTGAAGAAATTGGTGAAATTGGTGGAGATCGCGTCGAGGAGGGCCGTGACCTCCGCGTCGCCGTCCTTGCCGTTAAGCAATCGGCAATAGTCGTCGAGACTCGACAAGTTGAGGGCGCGAAGGCGCTTTTGCAGCCGGCTTCGCACCAGCTCTTGCTTGTCGGGGCCCAGGTTTATCCGACTCCGATCATAAACCAGCTTTCGAATGAAGTCGTATTCTTTGGTGGCGATCAAGCCGGGGCCCATGATTTGTAGGTGGATGCGCGCCGGTTTGGATTAAATCGACGGCATTTTCTCATTCGGTACGGGCGGCGCGGGACTGAAGCGTGAAAAGTTATCGATAAGGGGGTGCTCCGGCCGCGGCGGAGCCTCGAAGCGTTGAGCGCTCAGGACCCTCCAGTGTCCGCGGTTTGTACCGATATACAGGGCACGCTTCCTATGATAAGGCGGCTGCTCCGATCCACGTGCCCAATGTTATTTATTAATAATGAGTGACTTAAATCGCTTGAAGAGCCTCTTGACGAGCCTGGGGGCCGAGATCCTGACCGCTCGCGGCGGTTCGCCAGAGGGGCAGTTCCCGATCCTGGACCTGCTCGAAAATCTGAGAACCGAGGCTCGGGATGATCCGGGCCTAAAGGACCTTTTCGCCCACGCCAACTCGGCCTGGGAGCGAATGGCTGAGATCGTCGAGGGCGGCGCGCCGTTTAGCCCCGCGCAGGTCGAGTGGCTGAGGGAATTACTTGGCAAATTGCAGGGTGCTGCCGAGCCGAGGACCGCGGCGCAGCCCGGGGATGCGGCTGGAACCTCAGCCTTTGTCCCCGCTGTAGGAAAACGCCCCGAAACAAACCCGCCTGAGGAAAACGAGTCACGCCTGGTTCTGAATCTGCCGGAGGACGAGGATATGCTTCGTGAGTTTTGCGCAGAGTCTCGGGAGCACCTGGACAACATTGAGCACGGCGTCCTGGTGCTAGAGAGCAAGCCCGACGACAGCGAAACGCTGAACACCGTTTTCCGCGCGTTCCACACGTTCAAGGGAAGCGCCGGATTCTTGAACCTCGTTCCCATCAACCGCCTTGCCCACGTCATGGAATCGCTGCTCGATCTGGCACGGCGGCACAAGCTGACGATCGACAGAGGTGTGATCGACCTGATCCTGCGCGGGCGCGACACCTTGAAACTGTTCCTCGACCAGATCGAGGAGCAGCTGGCCGGGCGGGAAGGCTTTCAACCGGTTGAGATTCCCACGGCCGACCTGAAAGGTGAGGTCCAGGCAATGATCGATTCGGTCCCGGCGGAGGGAGAGGGGCCGGCGCCGTCCGCCGCGAAGCCCGCCCGCGGGCCTTCGGGTTGCGGCGCCTCCGCCAAAGAACCCGCGAACAAATCCGCCGGTGGTGAAAGGGAAGTGGGAGCAAGCACTGCGCCCGTTGCCGGCGAGTCCCAGGGTGCAAGTCCAACAGCCCAGGCGCCATCCGATGGCGCCGGCCCCGCTCGCGTCGAGCACAGCGCCGTGGTCAAGGTCGATACGGGAAAGCTGGACGCGCTCCTGGATCTGGTCGGCGAAATGGTGATATCCCAATCGCTGGTGTCCGGCGACCTCGGCGGCATCGCGAAGCTGAACCCGAGGTTTGCCGCGAACATGACGCAGCTTTCGAGAATAACGAAGGAACTTCAGCGCGTGAGCATGTCGATGCGCATGGTGCCGATTCGCGGGACGTATCAAAAGATGGTCCGCGTCGTGAGGGACATTGGGGCGAAACAAGGGAAAAGGGTGCAGCTCGTGACAAAGGGCGAGGATACGGAGCTGGACCGCGGGGTGGTGGAGCAGCTGAACGATCCGCTATTGCACCTCATCCGGAACTCCATGGACCACGGGATCGAGACCGAGGAGGTCCGTCTCGCAAAGGGCAAGCCCCCCGTCGGGACAATCTGCCTTAGCGCCTACCACCAGGGTGGCAATATCGTCATTGAGGTTTCCGATGACGGCGCCGGCCTCGATCGGGACCGGATCCTGGCCAAGGCCGTCGAGCGCGGGCTGGTGAGGCCGGGAGCGCAGCCGAGCGATCAGGAGGTGTTCGAATTCATCTTTTCCGCGGGCTTCTCGACCGCGGCAAAGGTAACCGACATCTCGGGGCGCGGTGTAGGACTCGATGTTGTCCGCAGGAACCTGGAGATTCTCCGGGGCCGCGTGGAGATCTCATCGGTTCGAGGAAATGGGGCGCAGTTCAAGCTGTCGCTGCCGCTCACGCTGGCGATCATCGACGGCCTCGTGGTGGGAGTGGGTAATGAGCAGTACATCATTCCCACGGTTTCGGTGCTTGAATCAATTCGTCTCAATGCCGGCATGATAACCTCGGTTGCCGGTCGCGGAGAGGTCGTCAACGTCCGAGGGCGGCTGATCCCGCTGCTTCGCCTGTACGATCATTTTGGCATCAGGCCGGTGTCGACTGACCCGGCGGACGGAATTGGGGTCGTCGTCCAAGCCAGCTCCAGTGCGAGGTGTTTGTTGGTCGACTCCCTGGTGGCCAAGCAGGAGGTCGTCATCAAGAACCTGAACGACCTCATGGCGCACAAGAACACGTACCTGGCCGGGGCGGCAATCCTGGGCGATGGCCGTGTGGGATTGATTCTGGACATCAACGCATTGGTCCATCCGGATTCGCAGGTTTACGCCAAATCCGCCTAGGCACGTGGGCGGTCGGGATGCCGGTCCTCTTCGGAAGCGACGCGTTCGGCCGCGCAATTCTGTTGGCTTGGAAGCGGTGCGCCGGCAAAGCGGCTCTTGAGGGCGTGGGCCTAGAAATCCTTGAAATCGCCGTCCATCGGGATCTCGCCCCTCCTGGCCGCAAGGCCGGCTGGCGCAGGCGCGGCATCGGCGGGTCCCTTGCCATTTGAATGGGGGCTTGGAGGCCTCCCGGGCTCCGTCCGGACCGTCCGCCCATTCCTGGGAGCCCGGACGGCGGCCGGGGGCTCCTTTGCCCTCTGCGAGTCGCTGCCCGAGTCGCCACGGCTCTGGCTCACAAGCGCCAGAAGCTCTCCGATGGATGCCTGCATTCTCTTTGCCTGTGCGTTCAATTCCTCAGCCGCCGCCGCGCTTTCCTCAGCGTTTGCGGCATTGCTCTGGGTGACTTTGTCCATCCGACCTACCGCGGTGTTGATCTGCGAGATCTCCTCAGTCTGCTCGCGCGAGGCGCCGGCGACCTCGGAGACAAGCTCGTCAACCCTGCGGACCTTGGTGAGAATCTCATTCAGGGTGCCCGAAACCTTCGTGCTTATCTCGACGCCCTGCTCGGACTTGCTGATCGCGCCCTCGATCTTGGACGTCGTCTCCTTGGCCGCCTGCGCGCAGCGCTGGGCCAGATTGCGCACCTCGTCGGCGACGACGGCAAAGCCCATTCCGGCTTCTCCGGCGCGGGCGGCCTCCACCGCGGCGTTCAAGGCCAGAATGTTTGTTTGGAAGGCGATCTCATCGATGGTCTTGATGATCTTGGCTATGTCATCGCTGCCGGCCTTGATGGCTTTCATCGCGTTGGACATCGCCTCCATATCGGAGGCGCCTTTGTCCGTTGCGGCGCGGGCTTGCCGGGCGAGTTCGTTGGCGTTCTGGGAGCTTTCGGAATTGCGCTTGGTCATCGAGGCCATGACCTCCAGGGAGGAGGTGGTTTCCTCCAACGACGCGGCCTGCTCGCTCGCTCCCTGGGCCAACACCTGGCTTGCCGATGACACTTGGTTGGCTGCGGATGCAACCTGCTGGGCTCCCTCGTTCATCTCCGCCGAGATTCGCTTGAGAATCCTGTTGATGCTGTGAAGGAGGAGCCAGGCGATCGTGCATGTCGCGAGTACATTGAGAATGACCGCGATACTTACGCCGTTGAATCCGGCGCGCACGGAGGCGTTGATGTTGCTCAATGCCTTTTCGGCATTGCCGCGGTTATACTGGACAAGCGGGCGAAGGTCTTCGTCCGTGATCCTTGCGATCATCGGGATGAGGCTCTTATTGGCATTGGCGACGGCTTCGTCGTTGTGCCCTGAGACACAGAGCTGATTGATCTCGTCAAACGTGCTGGAGAATTCGTCGCGGTGAGCGGCCAGGGCTTCGAACATCGCCTTGTCGTCCGGCGACGTTATTCTGGCCTCATAGTCGCGGAACGCGGCATCGATATCCTTCTTTGAATTCGAGATGTCCGCCGAGATTCTAGCCCTCTCGATGCTGGGCGAGATCAGGTAGGTTTGGGCGCGCCCGAATTCGCGCATCAGCTGGACCTCAATCTCATGGATGGCGACCAGGCCGGGGTAGGGCTCGGTCGCCATGTAAGCGGCCGTGCGCTTGATCGAGGTAATGTCAAAAAGGGACAGAATGCCGGCGGCTACGACGAGCGAGACCGTTGCAGCAAAGGCGGCTACCAGTCTCTGGGCGATGTTCCAGCCTTTCACGGGGGTTAGCTCTTCGCCGTCACTGGGGCGATGTTGGAGGTCGATGCCGCTGCGCTGCGAAGGACCTCATGGCCGTCGGTTGCAAGTACCCGGTCAATGTCCAGGAGCGTCTTCACCGCTCCCTTGATCTTCGCCATTCCCAGGATGCATTCGGTGAAGACGTCCTTTCCGAAATCAGGCGTCTCTTCGATCTCCGAGGCTGCGACATTGATCACCTCCTCCACCTTGTCCACGATCAGTCCCATTTGGCTGGTTTTCCCGTCGGGCAACTTAACAAGCACAACGACGATGCAGGTCTGCTCCGTATTCTCGATTTCGGTGATCCCGAACCTGAGCCGGATGTCCATCACGGGTATGATCTTGCCGCGCAAGTTGATCACCCCCCTAACGTAATCAGGCATCCTCGGCAGGGCCGTTATGTTGGTCATGCGAATGATCTCGCGGACCTGCAGGACGTCGATTCCGTAGGATTCCCGCCGGATCGCGAATGTAAGGTATTTCCCGGCAAGCCGTTGGACTCCTGGGGCGGCACACTCTGCTGACTTGGATGGCATTATAATTGATGTGTTGAATTCTGTACGATGAGGCGAATTGGGGTGTTCGCAGTCACTTAGCTATCGGCATGTTTTGAGGGGCACCTGAGGGAAATCTCTTCCCCCGGGATCTTGGCTGTTTGAGCTCCGTGGATCACCCCGGCCCGTCAGAGAGAGCGGGGACGACTGAGGCTTTGCCGCGATTCGCGAGGTGGACGCGCTGCGCGGGGCAGACTGATTGCGGATCGACGGTCTGGAGGGCGATCCGGGCCCCGAGCCGATTTGCGGCCGGCGGATCGCAAGCCGCACGAATGGCACCGGAGAATCGCCTCCCTGCGGGATTCCCCGTGCGATTTCATCCGGTTAAGGCGGGTGCGGGGGTCTCCGAATAGGGTCCCCCTAAGTATTCAAGTCTTCCTCCAAAGTGCCGATCAATGTGCCTGCACCAACGTCTATGATGAAGTTCACCCCATCTATTTTTATGGTCTGTTTGCTCATGGCCGCGACCGCGGCCTTTGCCGAGACAAAGGAGCAACCGGTCCCGGTGCGGACCGTGGCGCCGGATTATCCGACCGAAATGCACCGCGCCGGAATCTCGGGGCTGGTGACCGTGAAATGCACCATTGACGAGCACGGGGACGTCGTCGAAACGGAGGTTGTAAAGTGCAGCGACCATGCCTTTGAGGCGCCGGCGCTGGCTGCGGTGCAGAAGTGGAAGTTCAAGCCTGCGACGCTGGACAACAAACCCATCACCGTGAAGGTGCTTATCCCCGTGAAGTTTGTATTTGAGGGTTAAAAACAACTCGTACGATGACCCCGAGCACTGCGTTTAAGAGGCTCACGATCGGCAAGAAGATCACCCTCGGGTTTGGTTTACTTTTCGGGCTTCTTGGCATCATTGCCGTCATTGCCTACACCGCCCTTGGCGTTGCGGGTCGGCGGCTGACGCTCTTTGCAGACAGCGCACAGGAGACCTATGCGGCTGCGACCCTGGAGTCGTCGATGCAGGCCCTAAAGCTCGCGGTGAACGAGTTCCTGGCTACCGGATCTGACGATAGCATAGCGGCCTGTGAAACGGCGAAGAGCAATCTCGATGCCGATATCGCGAATGCCAATAGGCTCATCGTGGACAGCGAACGTTCGACCCAGATCGCGAAGGCGAAAGAGCTGCTCGCGGAATACAACGCGGCCTTCACTGAATTGGTCGGCATCCACAGGGACCAGGTTGCCGTCGAAACAAAGGTGCTGGCGCCCCAGGAAAAGACGATCACGGACGACCTCCAGCAGATGCTGGGGCAGGCGAAAACGCAGGGAGACATGAACGCCGCCTTTCAGATCTCCGTGGCGCTGCAGGCCTTCTACGAGTGTTCCAGCCTTGTGAACGCCTTCCTGCTGACCTCCGAGGTCCCCAAGGCCCACAAGGCCATGGACGCCCTTTCGGTCACGGAGACGCAGGTACGGAAGATGGAAAAGGACCAGGTTGAGATGGAAAAACTGGACGCGAGCCTAAAGGACGACGGAAGAAGGGCCCTGCTTGGGGCGCTGAAATCCTCCGCCGAGCAATTTAGGGAGGGTCTGGGTCGTGTCGTGGCGGGCACCCAGGAACGCGACAGGATCCTTGCGGAACGGATCAACAAGGTGGCGCCACAATTCACGGCAACGCTCGGCAAGGTCAGGGCCTCGGTTCACGACTACCAAACGAGCCTGGAAGTCCGCACGCGCGCCGAGCAAAGGCGAAACGAATACATCGTCCTCGTGTTCACCGTCGTGGCGATCATCGCGGGCGCGATCTTTGCCTGGATCATCATCCAGAGCGTCACCATTCCCATCATGCGAACGGCCGAACACCTGGCCGACGAGTCGGGACGGGCCAACGAGGCTGCCCTCCGGGTTGCGCAGGCCAGCCAATCGATCGCGGAAGGAGCCTCACAGCAGGCTGCCTCGCTTGAGGAGACGAGCTCCTCGCTTCACGAGATGGCGACCATGACCCAGCGCAATTCCGAAAATGCAAAGAATGCGAAGGGTCTGGCCAATCAGGCGCGGGAAACGGCCGAAATCGGCGCCGCGGAGATGGCCCAGATGAAGGTGGCCATGGGGGCGATAAAGGATTCTAGCGCAGAGATCTCCCAGATAATCAAGCTGATCGACAACATCGCATTCCAGACAAACATTCTTGCCCTGAACGCGGCCGTCGAAGCCGCGCGGGCGGGTGAGGCGGGGCTCGGATTTGCGGTGGTCGCCGAGGAGGTCCGCAGGCTAGCGCAGCGTTCCGCCGAAGCCGCGAAGGAGACGGCAGACAAGATCTCGATGTCGACGGACAAGAGCGAGCAGGGAGTCCGGATCAGCGAAAAGATGGCCAATAATTTGGTCGCGATCCTTGAGAAGACCCGGCAACTCGACGAGCGGATCGCCGAGATTGCAGAATCCTCTGGCCAGCAGAACGAGGGGATCAACCAGATCAGCAAGGCCGTGACCAGCATGGACAAGGTCACCCAGGAAAACGCCGCGCTTGCCGATGAATCGGCGTCGGCCTCGGATGAGCTGAAGTCAGAGGCGGAGCGGGTCCGCAGCGCAGTCGACCAGCTCATGCTCATGGCTCATGGCGGCGCGATGGCCGCCACGGCGGCCCCGAATTCTGAGTTCCGCGAGGTGTCGAGAAACGGGGGGACGCCGCCGGCGCCGAGGCAGCGAAACGGCTACGACTCAAAGCGGAATCAGCACGTGCCGGCGTCGACGAACTGAGCGTCCCGCCGGGGGGCTACAAAAAACGAAACCCCCAGGGTTTCCTCTCGTGGGCATGGATAGAGGTTGCCGAGTCCGTGGTGCCGCCGTGGGCGACATCCGATGGGGACGGAATCCGACCATTCGTAGATGAATCAGTGCGGGAAAAGGGGTGGGGCGCATAGTGCGGTCTAATCAGCGTCCAGAGCAAGAAATGCGCGGCATTTGGCATGGAATGACTATGTCCCGGCACCTTGACTGCCGATGCTTCGGGGTCAATCGCCACCGATATAAATCGGGATGTCGATGATCCTCGTGCATTAACCGAGCCGCGATTCAAAAAATCACCTACTGAAATCAATGAGAATGACGAACTGGACCATTAAGAAGGGAATCACCGGCGGATTTGCCTGCGTGATCTTTATCGCCCTGGCACTGGGCGTGTTCGCTTACATGCGGTTCATCGCCGTAAAGGGGCACTCCGACAGGATAACGAAGGTGCAGTTCCCAGCCATAGAGCGGGTTTATCGCGCGCAGGAAAATGCGAAGGATGCGGAGCAGGTCATCTACAAGATCATTGGCAGCAGCGATAAGGAGGACAGGGAGCGCCTTGAGGCCGCGCTGAAGGCCGATTCAGCGGATAACGTCGTCGTCTACGGCGACCTCGAAAGACTCATTACGGATGCAGCCAGCCGAGAGCTCATGGAAAAGGTGAAGGCGTCGCGGGCAGCGTATATCCAGAGCAGGGAGCAGGTGCTCGCGGCGTCCCGGCAGTCTGCGGACAAGGCGGCCGTGTATGCCTTGGCCCGGTCCCAGCTCGATGCAGCTACTGACCGATACCTTGATTCGTTGGGGGCCCTAATAGACCATGTGAAAGGCGATTCAGATCGGGCCAGCAGCGACATCCAATCTGCGGTCCAGGGCTCGCTGACGGCCATTCTGGTCGGCCTGGTGATGGTGTTTGTTGCGGGAATTGGCCTCGGCATTCTCATCATCTGGGGCACGTGCAAGGTCCTGAATGGGGTCGCCAATGATCTCAGCAAGGGAATCAAACAGGTGAATAGCACCTCCGGGCAGGTTTCCGACGCCAGCCAGACCCTGGCAAAGGACGCGAACGAGCAGGCGGCTTCATTGGAGGAAACCAGTTCATCCCTCGAGGAAATGGACAGCATGACCAAGCGTAATTCTGAGAATGCCGAAAAGGCGGATGAGCTGGCTAAACAGGCGCGCTCAGCCGCCGAAAGGGGGGTCGTCGACATGCAATCGATGTCGTCGGCGATGGAGGCGATCAAGGTGTCGAGCGATGACATCGCCAAGATCATCAAGACGATTGATGAGATCGCCTTTCAAACCAACATCCTCGCCCTGAATGCGGCCGTGGAGGCCGCTCGGGCCGGCGAGGCGGGTATGGGCTTTGCCGTCGTAGCTGACGAAGTGCGCAATCTGGCCCAGCGCAGCGCTCAGGCGGCGAAGGAGACGGCGGCCAAGATCGAGGGGGCGATAGCCAAGTCGGGACAAGGCGTGGAGATCAGCGTCAAGGTGTCGGGCACCTTGAACGAAATCCTCACCAAGATCCGCGGCGTCGACGAGCTGGTCACTGAGGTGTCCGGCGCCTCGCGCGAACAGGCCCAAGGCATTTCGCAGATCAACACCGCCATCAGGCAGATGGACAAAGTGACGCAGAGCAATGCCGCGAGCGCCGAGGAAAGCGCGTCGGCGGCGGAGGATTTGAATTCCCAGGCGGATTCCATCCTGGAGTCCGTTGGGGTGCTCCTGAGGTTCGTTGGCGCCGGCAGCACCGCCGTGGCAGGATACTCGGCCCATGACGCTGGGATCGGGAACGCTGACGCGAACGGGGCGTCGGACGGGCCGACGGATTTCGGTCGCGGAGAGGGAAACGACCACGTGAAGGCCGCACGCCTGTTCGATTCGCCCCGATCCCGGGCGAACGGCATGCCTGCGGGAGAATCCAATAATGGGTTTTCAGCCCCGGGAAGGTTTTGAGGACATTTTACCCGGCGGGTTGGCTTCAATCGCCCTTGTCGCAAACCTGGCTTCCAGGGCCCGTGACTTCCAAGCGGTCAGGGCAGACCCGTCGGCCGATGGGCCGTTAAGTTGTAGGCTTTCATGCAGTTGGGGAAGCGCTACTCCCCAGGAAGGCCCCGAGCCCTGGGAACCGAGGGCCGGCTGCAGCGCCGAGCTCCAAACGTCGGAGGGGTCTCGTCGCCCGGTTGCAACGCCCCGGAGCGCATCTTTACCGGCACGGCATGGATTCTCGCTAAATCGCGCGCGGATTGTTACGAATATAGGTGTTGTGACCGGTCTGCCCCGGCCAGCCTGGGCTTCGCTGCCGAGGCCCGTTGAATCCTGACGAGAATGCCACCCCCTCCCTCCACCGCCGGTCCAGAGCAGGTTCCCGAACAGGAGCGTGAGCCCTTTCAGGAAATGCCGGGATGCATGCATTGGAAATCCAGGGTGATTCAACGCGGGGGCAGGTTGGATTGGGAGGACTTTGAGGCACCCCCCAGCGAACTGGCCGAGCGGGTGTTCGGAATCAGATCGGCGACAAGGGCGAACGCGTTCTGGGACCTTGTGACGGTGCCGGACCTGGAGACCATGAACGCCCGCAGCCGACAGGCGATCCTTGGAGGGCGCTCCGGGTACGAGCAGGAATTCAGGGTGGTTCGCGATCGAAGGCTTTTTTGGCTCCGAGAAAGCGTCAATATCCATCAGGTCGGAGCCTGCGAATGGGCGATGGAGGGGGTGATAAACGATGTCACTCCGGACCGCGAGGCCCTCATTGTCCAGGCGGCCAGCGAGGAGGATGTCCAGAAGATCCTCAAGGTCGCCGACTGCCTCCTCTGGCGCGCCCAGGTCTTCCAACGCCGGGGGGAGATCGATGCCGACTGGGTTCTCTACATACCCCGATCGAATCTCTACCGAAAGCTCTTCGGAGGGGATCCCCCCGAACATCCGACCGAGCTCTGGAATTCGCGAATGGTGCCCGAGATGGCCGAAATGAACGCGCGAAGCAGCGAGGCGATCCTATCCGGGAAGACCGGATATGAGCAGGAGTTCCGGGTTGTCATCGGGGAACGGGTCCGGGTGATGCACGAGCACGTGTCGATCCAGGCGGTCGGCCAATGGGAGTGGTCGCTGACGGGAATCCTGATGGATGTCACCGCTTCCCGCGAGGCCGAGGAAGCCCGGCTCCAGAGCGAGGCGCGGCTCCAGCAGATTCTGGTCCGCGCCGACTGCATGATCTGGCAGGCACGCGTGGTCCAGCTCGACGATGATTTCGTCAATCTGAAGTGGTCCGTCTATCTGCCCCAGTCGGACTTATCCAAGCGCCTTTTTCACCCGGCCCCGGGCGCGGTGCCCGAACTCGAATGGGAGAGGTTGCAGGTCCCCGAATATCCAAGGATGAAGACCCTCGTCCGGTCGGCCCTCCGCGCGGGCGAGGCCGGATATGAGCAGGTGTTCCATGTGCCGCGCGGCGAGGAACCCGCGGTCTGGCTCAACGAAAAGGTGAGCATTAGGCCCGCCGGCAAGGGACAGTGGGACCTGATCGGAGTCATTACCGACATCAGTGCCAGGAAGTCGGCGGAGGAGGCGCGAAGGAAGAGCGATGCCCAGCTTCAGCAGATCCTCACGGCCGCCGACTGCCTCATCTGGCAGGCCGTTGTCGCGGAGGATGGGTCCGGCGACTATACCTGGGATGTCTTCGCCCCCAGGTCGGTCCTCTACGCAAAACTCTTTGGCGAAAGGTCCATGGTGACCAGCAACGGCAGGCTGGTCCTCGACTGGTGGGCCCTTGGCGTGCCGGAGCTCAAGGAGATGGAGGCCCGTTACAAGGACGCGATAAGGCAGGGCCTGCCGGGATACCGCCACGAGTTCAGGGCCTACGTGGGCCAAAGGGTCTTCTGGCTGCGGGAGGAGGTGTCGATAAGGAGCCTTTCCCCGGGGCGCTTCGAATTTGTCGGCGTCATCACGGACATCTCCGACCGGCGGGAGGCCGAAGAGGCCCTTGCCGATGAAAAGGAACGCCTGGTGGTCACGTTGCGGGCGATGGCGGAGGGGGTCGTCACGACGAACCGCGAGGGCAGGGTCCAGTTCATGAACCAGGCGGGAGCCGCGCTTGCGGGGATCGAGGCCGAGGCTGCGGTGGGTCGGCCCATTTCCGAGGTCTGCGTGCTCGTGGACGAACGCAGTGC
>Ga0181517_10000724_pt1 | contig 42206 bp, 43 predicted proteins | sample PEATcosm2014_Bin_31_FD_119748 | JGI IMG/M metagenome (GOLD analysis project Ga0181517, IMG submission 119748) | Peatland microbial communities from MTU Mesocosm Facility, Houghton, MI, USA - PEATcosm2014_Bin01_30_metaG | ecosystem: Environmental > Terrestrial > Soil > Wetlands > Peat | place... | reverse complement strand
CGTACTCGGACTCACCCGCGTGCCCTACAGGGCCTGCGTGATGTCCTCGACCCGGCGGACGGAGACGTCGGCCAGATACATCTCTACCAATGCTTCCTCGACGCTTATCTCGCGTCGTTGGTACCGATCAATGATCGCCGTTTCGAAGGGCAGGTTGCGAAGCTTCGGCATCTTTCGCGGCACCTCTCCGGCCTTAGTGTGAAGCTGCCGCTCGTAGTGGCCCGCCCGAGTGTCGATCCGGTCTGGGGAATGTTCCTAGCGTTTGGCACCGCAGAGCTGGTCTGCTTCGGCGTCCAGCATGGCATTTAGCGTCTCTTCAACGGTCGTCTTAACGATCTTGTCGAGGTGGTCCTTGATCAGACCTTCGTTGATCCTAGATTCCGCAGTTGGAAAATCGGTTTTCAACGAGGCGATCACGTCACCAAGGGGCTTCGTTGGGCTGCCCGCGGCAGGCGCCGCAGCATCCGAGGGTGTGCCTTCGTTCATGGGAGGAGACCTTCCTCCGTAGTAACCGATCAGAAAATGTGCGCAACAACTCGGACGTTACCCCCGGATGCGCCGTTGACGAAACAGAGAACGACGAATTCCACCTCTGTTGACGGCGAGATCCCCATCAAGAAAAGAAGACGCATCCACCCTCTGACGGACAGATGCGTCTTGATCACTACGAGGTTAAAGAGGAATCGAAGTCTGATTTAGGAATCAATAATTGAACCAAAGCTGGCTCCCGAAGATGTCGTCTCGTATGGCGCCATTATCTATCGACGTGGCATATGCAACGACTGGAGGATATTTCCCCGCAACGCGACAGGAGGTAGCGGACACCGCGGTCGATCAACCGGCGTTTCAAGGGATGGATGTGCTCGTCGCTCGTTGCGGCATGGCCCCGGGCTCCGCGCACATGCACCGCGACCTCCTCCATCCTCAGGTTGAAGATCCGGATCACGCGCGAGTCCCCGCGCACCCACACCTCGCGTCCCACGTATTCTGGGGGGACCGAGTAGAAGGACTTTTCAAACTCGACGTGGCCGTCCCGGTGCACACCCCGTTTCCCCTCCGTAAAGCTCGGGAAGATCCCCGCCGGCAGCGGCAGCAGCACGGGCTGCTCCGCCGTCAGGAAGAAGGGGCGCACCTGCTGGTGGATCGTCCCGTGGATCCGCGTGTCGGCCACGTTTCGCTCCCACTCGGCCAGGTAGATGTTCTGGGCGCCCAGGCTTTCGAAGCGACGGCCCTTGACCGCGTTCTCCTGGGCGTAGTCGACTCCGGCCTCGCACTTGCCCTTGTGCCGCGGCATCCCCGGTTTGCACGGCAGGATCACCGTCCCGTAAAACCGGGCAAACTCGGCCAGCTTCGGGTTGAGCTCCGGATCGTACCAGTCCGGATGGAGGACCGCCGCCTTCAGGTTGTCGCACACCACCGTCCGCGTGACGCCACCTATCGCCCGGAACGCGTTCTCGATGCAGCGCAGGAAGGATTCCGTGTCCTGGCGCCACACGACCTCCGTGTAGCCCTTTCTCGAGTGGCTTAAGACCGCTCGGAACAGATGCGGACGGCGCTTCCGGCCGTCCTCCTCGACCACCCATGCTCCCTGGCCAAAATCCACCTGCAGCTCGTCCGCAGGCTCCGACTCCATCCGACGATACGGAATTTCGGTCTTCGCTTCGAGCCGTCGGGCGAAGCGCTTCACCGACTGGTAGCTCCCAGGAAAACCGTGATCCGAGACCAGATCCTGATGGATCCGCTTCGCGGATAATCGTTGCTTGAGGCCTGCCTCGATCGCCTCCCGCCACGGCTCGCACAGGCTCACGTTTGACCGTGCAGCTTCCAACGCTCGGTCCACTTCCAGCTCCGCCATCTCGTCCTCGGACCCGAGGGTCAGGGTGGCTGGTTTTGATTCGACCTCGGGTGGCCCGGCCCCAATCCCGGGCTCATTTTCCATCCCAGAGCCGAGGGTCGGGGTGGCTGGTTTTGCCGGACCCTTCTTCAGGTATTTCCGCACCGTCTCCCTATCAAACCCCAGTTCCCGGGCGATCCGGCGAGCGGACCAGCCCTGGGCTTTCAGCGTTATAATCTCTTCCAGTTGATGCACTTTGAGTTGGTTCATCTGCTCCGTTGTGCGGCATCCGCCGCTCAACGAGCAAATCGATCCCACTCACAGTGGCTGGTTTTGAACTACCCCCCGACCCGTCGTGGCGGGTTTAGGGTGACCCCTGACAAGCGAGACGAAGATCGGGATGATCGAGGACACAGAACAATCCCGGGAACTGATTGCGGGCATACTCTAGATCCCCCGGGTTTCTCAACAGGTCATCGTTGAATGATCGTTCGCTTCGCATGTTCTTTTCGCGGGACATTGAGATTCTTCAAAATTTGCTAAAGACTACTATTCGAGGTTCGGTGAAGTACCTTGGTCGGTCGCTGAGTAACTCTAGAGGACGTTCTTCAAATTGGTATAGAAGCTGATTCGCCACGGAGGTTCTATAGGCACTCGGAATGGGCAGGTTGGACGTTTGTCGTAAGGAGAGTTGTCTTTCCACATCCGGAAGGCCCCTTGAGGACAACTCTGGGCGATGAAGTCTGAACGCTAAAATCCTTGAATAGAAGCTGTGGTCCGTATCCGAAGTTAAGATTCTTTACGAGAGCGCGCATCAACAATTCGAGGTTGCCAAAATTTACATTAATGCGAATCGATAAAAAGAGTTTCTGGCGTTGGCTTATAACGAGGACGGGCTAGATGAAATACAATTTGCTCTTTGCCTTGGAGTGCCATTTGTGTCATTAACGCTACCAATGGACCCGGCTAACGTTGTGACAGTATAAGTCTTCGGAAAAACCTGGGGCGCAACAGGCAGAATGGAGCACAGCAAGAGCGCAATGGTTAATCCAATCCCATAGACGCTCTGGACATTTCTAGAGCCAAGTTGGCCTAACATCGTTGAATTCACCGTGAAGGGCGGGCTAGAATCGTCTGACGAATATTTTGAAAACGGTTGAATCGATCATGCGGAGACCTCTTGGCGCAAGGAAATCGAGTGTTCAATGTTCCGGATATCTTGGTAAAGGGTGCCTGGAATATCTAGAAACGTAATGATCTGCTGGAACGCCAAGAGTACTGGTGCTTTGTAACTATATAAACTACCACCGTGAAATCTAAAGGCCAGGACACGAAACCATAAAGATACCAACGACATAGCATCTATTTTGGCGAACAGCCGGATGGATGTCTCTAGACTCGAAGTTTGAATTTTGCATCTAAGCGAAAACACGTAGGTGAAATTCGTGACTCACCCGACTCAAGAGTCCAAAAAGTCGATTTGAACTGACTTTGAAAAAGCCTTGAAGATGCACCTCATTCGAATGTCGGCCATTTAAGCAAATACCTACGGTCGATGTTCACGCTGCATTCAAGCGTGATGAGCAGATTATGCGAATCCTATTTAAGTTTGACACTACCGAACGGAACTCTCCGCGCGGCTTTGATTACTGCAGCATTCCTATCGGGGATGTCCACTCCCATCGTGGCGCAGACCGTAGACACCGTCAGCGGTGGTGACGGAAACACCGCCATAGTTCTCAATTCGGGAAGCGAGTGCTACGTCTTTGGTGCCGGCACCGGCGGTGCTCCTTCTAACCCCCTCACGAGCGGCCAACCGGTCGGTGTGAGCAGCGCAAATGGGAATGTGAATGTCGCCCAGCTCGCGGCCACGACCTCAAATAGCAACAGTTTTTCGTCCCAGGCGGCCTATAACGTTATAGGTGGAATTGGAGTGTCGAACTTCAGTTACGCACAGGGGTTCTATTCGGCCAATGGGGCGGCCGGAGAAACGTCGACCGCCTCAGTGTCATTCACCCTCGCTGCGCCGGCTCTAGTCGTCGTGGTCGGGGTGGGAGGGGGACAAATCGACGAAAGCCTCATTGGCTTGAGCAGCCCAACAATCGACGTGGCGCCAGCCAACACAATCGGAGTCGGGCCTCCAATTGAAATCGTTCATCAAGCTCTCACCGCTGGCAGCTATACGATCACGGAGAATACCGACAATTCGACCCTAAGCCAAAATGCTCAAGCCACGGCCGATATGTTGGGTGTGTTTATATTTTCAAACACGGCTAGTAACGCTTCGTCGTCGAATGCGACGATCACGATCCCAACACTGTCGCCGACGCCCTCGCCGAGCCCCACACCAAGTCCTACCCCCACGCCGAGTCCGTCACCTACACCAAGTCCGACCCCAAGTTCAACTCCCACGCCGAGCCCGAACCTAACCCCGACACCCAGCCCAACGCCGACACCGACCATAACCCCAACTCCAACGCCAATACCTACCCCAACACCAACACCCACACCAACCGCTGTGCCGACCCCGACTCCAACGCCAACAAGTTCTTCGCCGCCTGCGCCCCAAATATTTTCAATTACGCCCGGTCCCCTTGCCGGCAATAACCTTTACCTTGTAATCGCAGGAAGCGGCTTCGGAAGCCAACCCGCATACAGTGGTGACTCACCTTACATTACAATCAGGGACATCACCAAAGGATGGAGTGCTGGATATACACCCTCTGCCGGCTCGTTGAGTGGAGACAATGTGATACTCAACGTCACGAATTGGACGCCCACAGAAATCGACATCGGGGCCGGCCCAACATCCAATGGGGGGCCAACCACCAATGGCTTTGGGGGGAATCTCACCTCCTTATTTGGAAACTACTACACATTTGGCCCCAACGATACTCTGCAAATCCAAGTGCAGAACCCAAACGATCCAGCGGCAGGTACGGCCACCGGTACAGTGACCCTTCCTGCATTCCTTCAGATATTCATCCAACCTCCACAGTCTATGGAAGTGAACGACATTCCGGAAACGTCGCCTATAGTCCTCTTTTTCGATGTGGATGAAGATACAAAACTGCTTACCGATATTCTGACGTATCTGACCAATCAGAATCTTTACACGAAATACGGCGGTCATATCTCTCAAGTCGTCACGCAGACTGGCGTGGAGAATTCAGGGCATGCACTCATCTCGAATTTCGATTTCGCATACGGATTAGTGTTCGAGACACCCGGGGACATAGCAGATTTCCTAGAGGCAGGCGCTGAAGCTACCACGACCGAGCTTAGTATACAGCTTGGGACGGGCTTCAGCGACCCAGTCCCAGACCCGCTTTCAATCGCAAATGATGCCGTGAACCAAACATTGAACACAGTTTACGCTTCGTCCGACTATGTGATACAAGCCGAACTTCTATCAGTACCACCTCTATGGACGCTTGTTAATGGTGCGACGGGGCAAAGGGAACAGGTTGTGTTCTTTTTGAACCTTAATGAGACAATGCTGATCCGCATCCCATTATCGGCTCTACCGACAAGCGGCACATCACTAAATCTCACAAACATTTTGTTGAACGAGCGTTTTGGATACTACTCAACTGGATATGGCGCCTTGCCACAACTATTTGGCTCTCTCAACACAATCGCGGAGACCACTTTCTCCAGTCTCCCTCAATATTTTTCATTGAACAATGTTTTCGATGCCGAAGTAGTGGACATGTGGGGCAATGCCACCGGAATCCCTGTAAGTGTCCCCCAAGCTGGGAGTGTCGTGGGCGCCCCGAATATAAACGTGCAGCCCCAAAGCCAAACCATGGCGACAGGGTCGACGGCCGTTCTGACGGTAGGCAGCAATGGAGTAATATCATCCGACTCGCTTTCAGCCGTTGCTCGAGTCGGATCGATCGATTCAACGAGCTATCAATGGTATATGAACGGGGTCGCAGTATCAGGGGCGACGAATTCAACGTTGGTGCTTCAAAACCTGAGCGCGGCGAATGCAGGAAACTACAACTGTCTCGTTTCCAATTCAGTTGGAGCGACGCTATCCAGCACTGCAATGTTAACAGTTATTTCGACACCCAATCCCGGTCGCATAATCAACATCTCGTGCCGCGCCCAGGTTGGCACTGGCGGCAACATACTCATTGCTGGGTTTGTGATCGGTGGCGCGGCTGGCTCCGAACCTGTCCTGATCCGCGGATCTGGACCGGCGCTCATTCCCTTTGGCGTAACGGGAACGCTACCGGACCCGCAGCTTTCGCTTTACTCCGGCTCCACAATACTAGGCACCAACAATGGTTGGGGTGGCAGCTCAACGATCTCAAACGAAGCCTCAACAGTTGGGGCATTCATTTGGACAAACCCGTCGAGCCACGACTCAGCGCTCTTCGAAACGTTGCCGTCAGGCGCCTATACCGCACAAATCGTTGGGCAAAGCGGCGACACCGGTGTGGCGCTAATTGAACTTTATGATGCGACGCCCGCGGGAACGTATACGACGGCTTCCCCCAGCCTCGTCAATATCTCGACGCGCGTACAAGTAGGCACCGGCAGTGACATCCTGATCGCCGGGTTCGTAATCGGAGGCTCCACGTCCGAGACAGTCCTCATACGGGCATCGGGCCCGGCACTCATGCCGTTTGGCGTCACGAGTACATTACCTGACCCACAACTCACGCTTTCGTCCGGCTCGACTGTTCTAAGCTCAAATACCGGCTGGGGTGCCAATCCGCAGATCGCGGCTGCGGCCGCTTCCGTTGGAGCATTCTCCTGGGGTACATCCGCTACGTCAGATTCTGCGATGCTCGTTACCCTTCCGCCAGGGGCCTATACTGCGCAGGTCGCAGGAGCGAGCGGCGACACCGGCGTCGCGCTCATTGAGGTCTACGAGGTTCCCTAGTCTGGCTGCGCGACGACAAGCGCAAAAAAGCCAACCCGCTGCATAATGTGCTGCGGGTCCCTGACTTCCTTCGGGGAATGGGCGGAATGAGCTCCCGTTGGGGCAAAGGAACGGCATTTTTTCATTAGTGTCCAAATTCCTGATCCGAGCTGATTCTACTGAGAGCCCGCGAGGCCCATATCTAATGTTTTCTCGAGGACGAGCCTTCCCACATGACGGCCGGCTATTCGTATCGCAAATCTCCTTGTCTGTTCCTTGTCGCCGAGGATGTCATCCTATCATCCTACTTGGCCTATGCACTCGCTCGGATTGCCGCCCGAGCCGCAGATCCCCTTGCAATCAAACTCGATGCTGCACTCCTGACGCTGATGGGAATTAGCTCTGCGTCGTTTGTGGGCTCGCCTCTAATTCTCAGCACCAAACGCGACAGAGAGCCGGACGACGGTGTGATCGACAAGGCGACAGCTTTGGCGGACGATCCTCAACTCGCGGCCAACCGCCAGGGCACCCTATACGCGAACCCCAGTATCTCGGATGCTCGTGTCACAGACATGTTTCAAGGTGACGAAGTGGGGAACACGATGCAACTCGATCTGGCCAAGGTACAAATGTTTTTCTTCACAATAGTATCAGCCCTCGCTTTCCTTGCCCTTGTCGTTGCAAATCTCGTGTCTGGCAATCCAGACTTTAGTACGCTCCCGGCACTTTCCCCTGGTATAGTCACCGCCCTCGGCATCAGCCACGCCGGCTACCTTAGCAGTAAGGGCCTAAACCACACCCCGACGCAATGAACCCGAACCTGGTCGTTATCCTGCACGGCTGGAACGACACCTCTGCTTCGTTTCAGCCGCTGGCGGCGTGGCTCCAGGGCCAAGGCTTCCGAATTATCCCCATCTATCTCGCCGACTATCTGACTCTACACGACGAAATCACTATCCATGATCTCGGTTCGGCCTTTTCCAATGCACTCAGCGCGAACCACATTCCCAAAGCTCCTCATGCCTTTGACTGCATCGTACATAGCACCGGCGGGCTTGTGGTCCGCGAGTACCTCCGTCAGGTCTGCGAGGGAAATCCTCAGGACACTCCCATCCAGAACTTGCTCATGTATTCCCCGGCGAATTTCGGCTCACCGCTCGCCGCTATGGGGAAGTCCGTTTTAGGGCGGATGCTTGATGGCTGGCATCCGGATGCTCTCCTTCAAACCGGGACCGCCATTCTCAATGCCCTTGAGCTCGCGTCGCCATACTCGTGGGATCTGGGAATAGCCGACCGCCTTTCGCCGAGCACGAACGACATCTTCGCTCCTCAGAACACCCTGGTCACGATCGTCACTGGTACCGCAGCCTATCCGCTGCCAGCGTCACTCCTTCACGAGAACGGCTCCGACGGTACGGTGCGGGTCTCTACGGCGAGTCTCAATGTTGCGATGGTGAAAATCGACTGCAACAACATCGATCCGGCAGCAATTCCATCGGTCGAGTTCCCAGGCAGCCGTATTGCCCTGGCGGTCCTCAACAGGGATCATAGCGACACCCATAATCCGAGCGATAAGCTACCTGACTTCGACGATTGGAAGCGGCTAACCCTCGCCGCGTTAACGGGAAATCCGTCCGAGTATCAAGCTCTGTCAAAAACATGTTCGGAGGTTGCGGCAGCAACCTTTGCGCAGGGGCTCACCTCAAACACTCCGCTTCGCTACCACCAGTACCAGTCTATTGTCGTGTTCGTTCACGATCAGTTTGGAAATGGGATTCCTGACTATGTCGTCGAATTCTACCAGGAAAACGGCGACGACCAGGACCATGTCTTTACCACAATCCACGGCGACATTCTTGTTAAGGTCACCACCAACTCCACCGACGCCTCCTACCGCTCTTTCCTGATAGACTTTGATGCCTTAAATGGATTCCTCGCGGCCAATCCCACTGCACAGATCGAGTTCAGTGTCTCCGCTGCTCCTGTATCGAGCAACATAACTTACAACAACCCCTCCAGGGGTATTCCCATCTTTACGGGTGCGGGCGCTGCATTGCTGCTCCCCAATTCGCCCCTTCTTATCGACGTAACCCTTTACCGTGTCTCTTCGTCAGACGTGTTCGAACTGGCAGCGGTTGCCCAGCCCCCAGGGCCTGCCGCTGCTCCCTAGGAAGAACCCTATCACCAACACGAGGGCGTTTCACGAAAAACTCATGGCCATAGGTTGATGTGATGATCAGACGGTGGACATTTAGAAGGATTTACATTCAGCGCCTCGAATAAGCCGCGTTTCCAATTAAGATTGGAGTTCCCAGAATGATGACCTACCAGCACTACCGTTGGCGCGAGTACTTGAACGCAGCGGGCGCCAACCCATTCGATATCCAAATCGATGGCGACGCCTGCCAGAACGCCGCTATGGCGGCGCGATCTTGGCGACCCTTGTGACAATGGACGGAGATGCGCTCAAGGAGATGGTGGAACAGCTGGACCGGACGGAGACATCCGTTATGGTCGCGGTGGAGAATGGCCTTTTCCTGGACACCCCGGGTAAGATAGCCCTGGCTGAGATTGTAGCCCTTTCAGATGGCGCCCGAGCGGCCGCGAAAACGGGCGCAGAACAGATCGTGAACATCGCGGCTCTGAAGATCCAGGCCATCCTTTCCACCGAGGTACACCGGCCCGACCGGCTCGGGTGGCGGCTCGTATACGTGTACGGGCTTCCCAACTTCGTGGGTGGGACCCTGGCGTATGTCGTGGTTTGCTGGATTCTCGCCCAATACGGAGGCGAGGCCTCGTCGGTGACCTATAGAGCCCTGTTCTGGGGCGCCACCGGGGGATACGTGCAGGGGATGTACTTCACCGTTCAGAACCTGTTCACTGAGCGCCTCCGCCAGGCGTGGATCAGCTGGGCCCCGATCACGCCGCTGATCGGAGCCTTTCTCGGCCTGTTCCTGCTCCAAGCGGGCCTCGCCGGGGCGGGCTTCCTGAACCTGAAACCCACCGTGTCCGAGGATTCTGTCGAATACCTCGAGGCGACTGTGGCGGCCTTCGCAGGATTCCGCTGGAAGTGGGCCATCGAGAAGATTTCGGGGGCTATCAACTCCCTGGTCGGCAAATAGCGGAAGACGGCCATCGCCATCCATCCCCTTTGCATCTGTGCCTGGCAAGCTGGTGCGCAGGGACGGGAACTCGCGGCGAACGACAATCGCACCATTCCAAAATGCCCGGGATTTAGACGCTTACCCTTAGAAACCCTCCAAAGCATCAATTCGCGTAGACCTTCTTCGCTGCTATTTTTGACGAGCTCGACAACGACGATCATACCAAGGGAAAGCCATTCCGCACGGCGCTCGTTATTACCGAAGAGACGACCTATCCAGGCGATGGATTCTGGGCGATGGTGCTGCGACTGAGGTACCCGAAGAAGAAGAGATTCACGGAGAAGGAAATGCAGGTGTTCTATGCGAACGAGCTGCAGGACTTGGTGCGCACCTACCCCCTAGCCCTCTTGAGTCATTCGCTATGTGTATTTACCACGTCGGCTGAAGAAGCTTTCTAATTGTGAGCTGTGCGCGAGGGACACCGACTCAGTGGCTGCTCTGCTTCAACAGCTTAGGTTGCCTCCATGGTTAGATTGTTGGGATGGAACGGCAAACTGCTCGTCATACAGACTGCCGTATCAATGGCTTCCTTAGGCGTAACGGTGCTTCGTTTTGATCAGTGTCGAGCCGGCGCGATACTTCACATGGGTTCGATCGGGGGGGCTAGCCTCGAGCAGGGATCAGCAGCTTTGTGCGGATATGGATGCCGACCTCGGCTAGGTCGTAGTACACAAAGTGTCCGATACGGTGATGGGGTATGCGGCGGAGCTTGGTCCATTCTCTTAGGGTGCGAATGGACGGTTCCTTCCCCTTTGGGAAAAGTCCCCCAAGGCGCAGTCCGTTGATATCCGTAAGGTGGCTGCCGTTGGCAAGTGTTGAAGGCGTTTCCATACACTAGGCGGTTCGTCAACTTAGGCGGCCCGAGTATGGCGGGGCAAGGTGACGGTCAATTTCTCTCGCTTCGTCTGGGGGCGCACCGTTTCGCCGGCCGGGAAATTCTGATGAACCCGTTTGGGCATGATTTTGAAGAACTCTTCGGCCTCCGACGCTGTCTTTAAATCGAGGTAGTGTTTGCGGATTATCGCCTCGGAGTTGCCCGCTTGCAGCGCTGCTTCGCCCATTGACCGGTATTTGGCGACAAACATCGAAATGAATGTGTGCCGGAGCACGTCGTGGGTGAGGCCAAGCCTATTAGCGAACTTGGCACGCCGTTTCTGGAAGTCCGCCACCACAATTGGGAACCTCTCAAGCGGATATGCTCGGAGCCACGCCGCGAGGTTCGGCTGAATGGTCACCCTCCGGGGTTCGCGAATCTTAGAGACTTCGGCTGATACAAAAACCGTCTTGGCGATAAGGTCCACAGCATCTGGTCTGATTTTCGAGATTTCGCCATCAGGTACGCCAGGGCGTATGCCCGCGAATAGGCAAAGAGCGAAATAGGGCACCCACCGTCCCCCCTCGAAGCCTTCAAAGTGCTCCATCAGGTCTCGCGCCTGGACGGCGGAAAGTGAGCCTGCGGAGCCGCTGCGTCGGCGGATTCGGTGATGGGGAATCCTGGGTATGGGATTGTCGGCTATCCAGTTTCGATGAAACGCGAACTTGAGGAAGGTCGAGAGTATGCCCCGTCGATTGTTGTAGGTCTTCATGGCGGGCCTCCCGACCTCAAGAAAGGCCACCAGGCGGGACACCGTCAGGCCGGCTACAGTTTCGTTAGGGAAATGCCTCTGAAGCCTCTTTAGATCCCATCGAATCCGTCCGAACTGGGGTCGCGAGATGTGGTCCTGTTCGAATTCATGCTCCTTTGCGGCGACATATTCGGCGATGGCGTCGGCCAGAGGTTTCTGGCGCTCCGGCGCTCGGTAGTTGGCCATTGCATAGTCGACGCAGAAGGAGAGCGATTGCTGTTGGCCATCGAGTCGCCGAAAGGCTGCTTCGGCTTCCCTTAGTTGTTCGTCAGAAAGGCGCGTGACGGCAGCGCGAACGTTGCCTTTGGATTGGAGGCTCCCGACTTCGAAGACCTGGCGCTCTGCCTCAGCTTCGGCACGAGTAGGGAAGTTCTTGCGGATGCGCTTGCCGTAGAGCCAACCGGAGACTCGGAAGACGACATCTCCTGAGGGATTTTTGAACTGCGAGACGACGAACGACCTGAGTGGATTCATGCTAGATTTGCCACGTCAACTGGCAAATCTGCGTTCGGACGGCGGTCGACCGCTGGTAGCCAACTACTTAGTTGGCGTCCCCACGGGGATTCGAACCCCGGTTTCTCCCGAGCCATATTGGTGATCAGGTGGTTGCGGGATTTCACTCTAAGAACGAGCAGTAGTTGCTTCTGCAAACAACGGATCTGTTGCCAGTGGTGTTGCCAGAGGCCGGTGACTCTCTTGATGCCCTTTAAGCCATTTCCTTTGCGATGGCTGGAAGAGCCAAAGGGCTTGCTTTGGTTGAAAACGAGCATACGTTATCAAAAGTGAAATTTGAGTGGGACCCTGCGAAGAGCGCAAGCAACGAGGCAAAGCACGGCATCAGCCTCGAAGCCGCTGCAGCTCTTTGGAGAGGCCCAGTCATATCGATCCCTTCGAAACGTCCTGGCGAGTTACGGCAGCTCGCGATAGGCCGGATCAATGGTTTGTCTTGGACCATCGTCTTCACAACTCGTGGTGATAAACTCCGTCTAATCTCAGCCCGCCGCTCCCGTGAAAATGAAAACACAATCTACGAAAAATCCCTCGGCTAAGTCCGCGACCACCGCATCCAACCTCGAGGCTCGTTTCGATGCCGGCGATGATGTGCTCGATTACTTTGACGTCACCCGGGCTACTGTGACGCACGGAGGGGCGCGTCGAGGGGCGGGTCGCAAGCCGACCGGCAAATTGCGCAAGACGGTTAAGCTGTCACCGGCCACGATACGCCGCTTTCAGGCCTATGCCCGCATCAACAAGCTTCCGAACTTCTCCGCAGCGATAGAGGCTGCCTCGTGCAATCTATAGGGAGCAGGATGTTAGCTGACAGAGATCGAGACCAATTTGATCGCCGGCTGTTGCAGTGGTGGCACCAATCCGAAAAGCGAAGACCCTATCTTATTGATGGATAGGGTCTAGAACCGTGGCGTCCCCACGGGGATTCGAAACCCGGTTCTCAAGGGGTCTCTGCGCCATTCTAGAGTTTTTGACCCATCGGGCGCCCGTTGATCCTTGCAAGCGGCAATGCTGCAGTGCAGCATAGCAGTATGGCAACTACTCTTCCTGTAAGCAAACGCGGAGCGCTCACACTTCCACCCGAGATGCGCCGGCGTCTAGGGCTTGACCGATTGTCGAACCCGATGGTCATCGTAGAAGAGTGCGAAGGCGGCCTTTTCCTTCAGCCAGCCGCAGCGGTCCCCATGCGTGATATTCCGAAGGAGACCATCGAACGCTGGATCGCACGGGACGAGGCTGAGATGGCAGAGTTCGCGAGCGCCGGTAAGCGCAAGCGGAGGTGAAGGTATTCATCGACACCAGCGTTCTTTTGGCAGCGGCCGGCTCAGAAAATGGGGAATCCAGTTTCCTATTTGAGCAGGCGCCTATCCGCGGGTGGGTGCTTATAACAACCCATTACTGCCTGGAGGAGGCGCAGCGCAATGTCGCCAAAGTCGGGCGCAAGGCTTCCACGACCTTGAACGAGTCGTTGCTTCCCAAGCTCGTCTTTGTGCCGACCGAACTCACCCTCGACAAGGTGCTCGTGTTTCCCAAGGCCAAGGACCGCTCGGTTCTGCTTTCGGCGCTTGGAGCGGAATCCGACTACCTGATGGAGCCAATTGGAGGTGAGAATCTCATAGTAGCCCACCAATCTGCGGGGAGCAGGTGACACGGTCATCATGCAGATGAGCAGTAAACCCAAGACTCGCCCCTACGCCTACTAGGTTACTCCGCCGCTTGGATCACTTCGTAATTCAGCAAACCAGACTTCACTGCCGGATCTTCACGAACCAATGCCTCCACTGCTGCACGATCAGCAGCAAACACTACTAGTGAGGACGAGCGGTAACTCGATTCGGGCGGTGAAGTCGTCGTGAGATCGACAAGCTTTGCCGCCAGCAACTTCGCAGCATACGCTTCATGAGCCTGCCAAGCTTGTTCCTGCTCGGACGCCAGCGCGGCACCGGCCGCGCCGATCTTCGTCCAGAAATTTACCGCGAAGCCCGGTCGCTTCTGCGAATCCGTCAACCAGTCCGTCCATATGCCCCGCTCGGGCGCAATTGGTTCGGTTACGAACAGCAGCCCCTGCGTATAGGATTCAGGCTGACCAGCAGCATGACGCACGTTGGGCACGCGGTGGGATTCTAAGCCGCCCTTGACCAATCCGTCGGCTTCCAACCGCCGGGTAAAGACGCCGATTTGTTGTCTGTAATAGGTCCATTCGTTCTCCGCTGAAGAGATGAAGACGCGCGCCGTTGTTATCCGGTGCTCGTCCGCGGCCTGGCGCTCCACATTCCACACTGCGTCAACCCATGGACTGTCGGCTACGTAGCCCTGAAACAACTCGGGTCTCGTCAGCATCGCATAGAGCGCGAAAGCGCCCCCGGCCGAGCACCCCATGAGGTATCGGTGCGCTGGGTCGGCGCGGTAGTCCTTCTCAAGAAGGGGGATCGCGCTCGTCTCAATCATCGCCAGAAACTCCTTCGCGCCAGCCCCGTCGGTCTCATAACTCCCGTGCGAGGTGACAGGTAGCAGGTCGGTCCCTCGCAGCTTATCGTAGTCGGGATTGTCCCCGGCGTAGCCAAGACCAACCACAAGCATCGGCGGCACATTCTTGCCGTAGGTAAGATTGGCGCAAATCGCGGCCACAGTCGTGAACGCCCAGTAACCATCTGCCACAAATACAACCGGGTATTTCATCTCCGGATGCTTCTTAAAATCCGCCGGCAATGCGATCTGCAGCTGATACAGCCGGTCTGGCCGAGTGCGTGGCAGGACGCGCAGCTCCGTGTTCGGTACAACATGCGGCGGATATGCCGGCGCCGAAGCTGCCTCTGCCGGGACGCTGTGCAAGAATGCTCCGGGTAGCAGAAAGAAAATGATCGTTGCAGATAAGAGCGAAGGCTTCATGGGTAAGTTTCCAGGCGATCGCGCGTTCGAGTGCTTGTGGACACATTCAGCGCGTATCGAGCAATTGGCGATTTATTGTCACCAGTAGTGTCACTTTGCCCAAAATCTAAAATGAAGAACCCTATCATGTTACTGATAGGGTTCTTGGAAATCTGGCGTCCCCACGGGGATTCGAACCCCGGTCTCCACCGCCATGTATTGATAAGCAGCGGGTTACGTTAATCTCGAATGGTTTATGGATCTCTGCGACATCGGCGGACATCCACGCTATTCTCACTTTCATTCTCACATAGAATCGCAGGCGCCGTAGGGATTATTCTGGCGATTTTCCAACCGCTTCGCCGCAGGGCGACCCGGAACCCGAATTCTTGACAAAGTACTCCAATGGAGTACGGTACTTAGGATGGAATTCATCCGATTTCCAACCTTTGAGCGACACAGTGCCAAACTCTTCACCGAGGATGATATTTTGGAGCTCGAAGTCGCATTGGCGGTCAACCCAACTGCGGGAGATTTGATCCCTGGCGGGCGTGGCCTACGCAAACTGCGTCGCCCATTGCGCGGCCGTGGCAAACGCGGAGGAGCTCGAGTGATTTACTACCATGTCACGGTTCAAGGTAAGATTCTCTTGATAGCTGCCTTTGCAAAGAATGTTCAAAGCGACCTCTCCCACGATCAACTCCAACAGCTCTCTCAAATCGTAAAAATCGAATTCCCATGAAGGACTCCGAATTCAAAGAACTCATCCAAGGCATCCGTGAAGCCGGCTCTTACCTGCGTGGCAACAAGGCTGGGGCGGCGAAGGTGGACCGTATCGATCCCGAGGGAGTGGCGGCTATCCGTGCCAGCTTGAAGCTCTCTCAGCCGCAATTTGCCCGCCTGCTTGGTGTAGGCATTGGAACCTTGCGACATTGGGAGCAGGGCGAGCGCCAACCGACCGGTGCAGCGCGTGTTTTGCTGCGGGTTGCTGCCAAACACCCTAAGGCGGTCTTGGAAGCAGTGTAAGCGTCCGACCGGGGACCTCCTAGCGGGCTGAGAGTGGTTCGGGTAGGATGCTGGGATGGGAATGATCTCAGCGGAGTTGGTGGCGGGAACGGACAAGCGCGACAGCCGTGGGCGGCGACTGGCCGGCGAGGAGCGGCGATTGGCGGTTTTGGCGGCGTACGATCGCACCAGCCTAACGCAGCGAGCGTTCGCTGAGCAGGAGGGTGTGAGATACCACACGCTTGTTACGTGGCTGACCCGGCGCCGGCGGGAGCAGGTGGCCAAGGTGCCGACCCCGGAGACGGTCCGCTGACGCGCTCGGCCATCAACCACCAGTCGGGGGCGGTCACGCGGGTCTCGGGGCTCTTTGCCGCCGCCACGGTCGCCGGAGGCGTGCTCCTCCTGGCCCCATTCGCGCGCTTCGTGCCGAAGGCGGCGCTGGCCGGCCTTCTCATCGTGACCGCGGCGCGGCTCATCGACTGGCGCCGGACGGCCTACGCGCTCAGGGCGTCGCGCTATGATGCGGCGCTCGTCCTCATCACGGCCTTCTCCGCTGTCTTCATCAGTGTGGAATTCTCGATCCTCATCGGCGTGGCGCTTTCGATCCTCCTCTTCGTGCCGCGCGCCGCCCGCCTGAGGGCGACGGAACTAGTGGTCGCGCCGGAGGGCGTCGTCCAGGAGCGGCATGCTGGGGACACCGCGTTCTCGGACATCCTGATCTACGACCTGGAGGGAGAGATCTTCTTCGGGGCCGCGCCGGAGCTCGACCGATACCACCAGGAGATCTCCGACAGGAGCAGCGAGGCGGCGACACGCTTCATCGTCCTTCGCGTGAAGCGCACGCGCAATCCGGACGTCGTCTTCCTTGAACGCCTGCAGCACTTCCTCAAGGAGTCTGAACGCGCCGGCGTGACGGTCCTCCTGGCGGGCGTTCGTCCCGACCTTGCGGTCGCGATGCGCAACGTCGGATTCTCGGACTGGTTCCCCGCGCACCGTGTTTTCCAGGAGGACGACACGACCTTCTCGGCGACGCTCAGGGCGGTGCGGAGCGCGCGTTCCCTCCTCGGGACCGCGGGGACCGGTACACCGTCCACGGAGCCGCTCTACTACCTGATCTAGGCGCCAGGCCTCAGATGCTCCAGTCGAGCTCCGGCCCGCGGCTTCGCGCCGACTTGTCCCGAATAACCAGCTGCTTCTCCTCGTAGAAGACGAGGGAGTTGGGAGGGATGCCGTGCAGGATGAAGACGTTGGCGCCGATCGTGGAGCGGGCTCCGATGACCGTGTCGCCGCCGAGGACCGTCGTATTGGGATAGATCGTGACGTGGTCCTCTACGTCGGGGTGGCGCTTGATGGTCTTTATCGCCGCGCCCTCCTCGTCCTTGGCGATGCTCCGCGAGCCGAGCGTCACCCCGTGGTAGAGCTTCACATGATCGCCTATGACGCAGGTCTCGCCGACGACAACGCCCGTTCCGTGGTCGATGAAGAAGTAGCGGCCGATTCGGGCGCCGGGATGGATGTCGATGCCCGTGCGGCTGTGGGCCCATTCGGTCATCATCCGGGGCACGATGGGCGCCCCCGCGACATGCAGGACATGCGCGAGGCGCTGGATGGCGATCGCCTCGATGCAGGGATAGGAGAGCAGCACCTCCTCGCGGTGAAGCGTCGCGGGATCGCCGAGGTAGGCCGCCTCGATATCGGTGCGAAGGGCCTCGCGGACCGCAGGGATCGCGTCAAGGAACGCCTTGATGATCGGGGGCGTGCGCCCCGTGGACTTGCGCGGGTTGCCCACGCGGACGCCGCGGCGCACCTGCTCCTCCAGGCGGTGGGCGACGCTGACGAGCCGTGACCGCGTCAGGGAGGGCAGGGTCTCTGGCGAGACCGCGTCATCATCGTGAAAGCCCGGGAAGAGAATCTGGAGCAGGTCCTCGCAGACCTGCGCCACGGCGCGCTTTGAAGGAAGGTTGACGGACTCCCGCTTGTTGAGGCCGCCGAACTTTTCGTAGGAGTCCAGCAGCGCCGGGACATAGTGAGCGTAGGCCGTGCCGCTTCGCGTTTCCTTTGGAGCGGCGGGCAACGCCTGGGCTGCCGCGGTGGCGGGGCTGGTTCTCATCGGGACTCAGCCGCGGCCGCGGACGGGGAGCTGGCGTATCGCCTGCACCAAGGCGTCGACCTCGGCTTGCGTGTTGTAGAAGGCGAGGGAGGGACGCACGGTCGTCTCGAGGCCGAAACGGCGCAGGGAAGGCTGGGCGCAGTGGTGGCTCGCCCGCACTGCGATTCCCTGGCTGTCGAGGTGCTTGCCGATCTCCTCGGAGCTGTGTCCGGGCAGCGTGAAGGACAGGACGCTCGCCTTGCGGGCCGCGGTGCCGATGAGCCTCAGGCCCGGGATCTCCTCGAGGGCGTGCGTCGCATAGTCCAGAAGGGAGTGTTCGTAGGCCGCGATTGCGGGCAGGCCCACGCCCTGCAGGTAGTCAAGGGCTGCGCCGAGCCCGATCACGTCGGCGATGCTCTGGGTGCCGGCCTCGAAGCGCTGCGGATAGTCCTGGTACTTCGTCTTCGTGAAGGTGACGTCGGAGATCATGTTGCCGCCGCCCTGCCACGGGGGAAGCTGCTCGAGCCACGAGGCCTTGGCATAAAGGGCGCCGACACCCGTGGGCCCAAAGACCTTGTGCCCCGAGAAGACGAGGAAATCGACGTCGAGCGCCTTCACGTCGATCGGGATGTGCGGCGTCGACTGCGCGGCATCGACCAGCACCGGGATGCCGTGCGCATGGGCGAGCGGGATGATGGCCTCGATCGGGTTGATCGTGCCGAGCGCATTCGCCACGTGCACGACGCCGACGATCTTCGTGCGCGAGTTGAGCAGGCTTGCGAACTGGTCGAGGAGGAGCTCGCCGCGGTCGTTGATCGGGACGACGCGGATCACGGCGCCGACCTGCTCGGCGAGCAGCTGCCACGGGACGATGTTCGCGTGGTGCTCGAGCGTCGTCAGCACGATCTCGTCGCCTGCACCGATGAATTTCCTTCCGTAGGTCTGGGCGACGAGGTTGATGAGTTCGGTGGTCCCGCGGGCGAGGACGATCTCCCGTGCGCTCCCGGCTCCGAGGAAACGCCTGATCTTCTCGCGGCCGCCCTCGTAGGCGTCCGTGGCGCGGGCGGCGAGCGTGTGGGCGCCCCGGTGGATGTTTGAATTGTCCCGCGAGTAGAAGTGGGCGAGGGCGTCGATGACGGCCTGGGGCTTCTGGGTCGTGGCTGCGTTGTCGAGCCAGATGAGGGGTTTCCCGTTGACCCGCTGGTTCAAGGCGGGGAAGTCGCGTCGGATCGCCTCGACGTCGAGGCCCCGGGGTGCGGCCGTGGCGAGGCCGTTCAAGCCCGGCGCCGGGGCGGCCGTCGACTCGGCCGCGCTGATGAAATAGTACGGCGGGGTCTCGAAGCCTTCGGATCCGTTCAGGAGCGAGGCCGGTGCGCGAGACCCGGTTGACGGTCGCGCCGTCTGCGGGAGCGCGGCGCAGCGGGGCTCGCCGAAGGGATAGGAGCCGTCAGCACCCGCGCCTCCGCTCGGGGCGCCCTCGGGCGGGACGTGTGCCCCCTGCGTCGGCGGGTGGACCGGCGGCGCATAGTCGGGCGTCGACGCCGGGTAGGCTCCGGCAAGGCCCGGGGCGGCTGCCGGCACACGGGACGCGGGGACAGGCGCCGTCAGCGTGGGCGAGATTTCGCGCCAGAGTTCGCCCGCCAGCCTGGAGATCAGATCGGTGTCGGGATGTCCGGCGGCCGCTCCCGCGGGATCAAGACTTGGTGCTGCCATAATCTTGGTAGTGGTCGACGCGGACGTTGTCCAAGCGTGCGATGGCATCCTGCGTCAGGACGGCCGCCGCAAAGTAGCGGGTCACCAGGTGCGAGGCGATCGAGAGTTCGCTCGTGCCCATGTACCGCACGGAAAGGCCCGGCTCGACCTCGCCGGTGACGCCGGCCTTGTGGAGGCCGACGACTCCCTGGTCGGCCTCGCCGACGCGCAGGAGGAGGATGCTCGAGGTGGCGTTCTTCGACCCGCCGTGGATCTCGAGCTTCTCGCTCGGGAAGAGGGGAACGCCCCGCCAGGTGAGGAAGGGGGAGCCGAAAAGGTGGACGGTGGGCGGAGGCACGCCGCGGCGGGTGCATTCGCGGCCGAAGGCCGCGATGGCGCGGGGGTGGGCGAGGAAGAACGCCGGCTTCTTCCAGACGAGGGAAAGGAGCTCGTCCAGGTCGTCGGGCGTCGGAGGGCCGGAGCGAGTCTTGATGGCGCGCGTGGAGGCTTCCTTCAGGAGGCCGAAGTCGGCGTTGTTGATCAGCTCCCACTCCTCGCGCTCCTTGACACCCTCTATCGTGAGGCGGATCTGCTCGCGGAGCTGGTCAATCTTGTTGCTGTAGAGGTCGGTCACCCGGGTGTGGGTGTGGAGGACCGTCTGGATCGTGCTCAGGTGGTATTCGCGGGGATCCACCTCGTAGTCGACATACGTGTGGGGGAGCTTCACCTCGCCGCTGTTCACGGTGAGCACGTCGACGCCGCTTTCCTGCCCGTCGGCCTCCTGGGCCACCCGGTTGACCCGGTAGGTGCCGCCGTCGACATGGACATAGGGAAGGATGCGCAGGAGCCACCTCGGTGTGATGCGTCCCTTCTGGGGAACGGTCACCGTTGCATTTGCGAGATTGCGCGCTGCGGCGGCGGAGAGGCTGAGGTTGAGCTTGGCGGAAGGCGCGGTAGGCGTGGGCATGTTCGGTCGAGGGTTGCTGCTGGGAGGAGAGTCATGACGCGCGGCGCACGCAGCGATGCACCTGACGTCGTGGGAAGGGAGGCGGCGGACCCGTCTTGGGGGAACCGGCCTTTCTGAGAGAGTGGCCTTGCTCGGGCCTGCCGTGCCGTGTGTCGGCTCCGGAGCCGCTTCCAGTGGACTGGACAGGGCGCCCATGAATCCGGAGAACGCTTCCGGTTCAGTCAATAATGAACTTCATAATCTACTAGTGTGGTGTGGTTTATATCGAGGGTCAGAGGGCGGACAAAAACCCGAGGTCCGTATGTTTCGGCGAGAGCCCGTGCTCCTTGAGCCACACGGGGTTAAAGAGTTTCGAGGCGTAACGCGCTCCCCCGTCGCAGAGCACGGTCACGATGACCTGGCCCGGTCCACGTTCCCGGGCGATTTTTACGGCAGCGGCCACGTTGATCGCGGCGGAAAGGCCGAGGTAGAGGCCCTCGGCGCGCAGGAGGTGGTAGACGAACTCGACCCCGATGGCGTCCGGGATGCGGTAGGCATCGTCGACCAGTGCCGCGGCGACGTTCTGCGTCACGCGGCCCTGGCCGATTCCCTCCGCGAAGGAGTCGCCGTCATCGATGTCGGTGTGCCCGTGCTTGAACCAGGACCACATCGCCGCCCCGAGCGGGTCAGCGCAGACAATGCGGACGGCTGCGTTGCGCTCCTTGAGGAAGCGGCTGACGCCGGCGATCGTCCCACCGGAGCCGATCGACGCCGTGAAGGCCGTGACCCGGCCTTCGGTCTGCTCCCATATCTCCGGTCCGGTCGTGCGGTAGTGGCCCGCAAGGTTCGCGGTGTTGTCGAACTGGTTGGCCCACCAGCCGTCGGGTATCGACTCGGCGGTGCGCCTCGCGATGTGCTGGTAGTTCTCCGGGTCCTTGTAGGGCTTGGGCGGCACCCTGCGCACTTCGGCGCCGAGTGTCTTCAGGAGGTCGGTCTTCTCATGGCTGAAGTTGTCGGGCACGATAAAAAGGCTCCGGTAGCCCTTGGACAGGCCGACGAGGGCGAGCCCGATTCCGGTGTTGCCCGCCGTACCCTCGACGATCACCCCTCCTGGCCTGAGGGCCCCGGAGCGCTCCGCGTCCTCGACGAGGGCGAGGGCGGCCCGGTCCTTCACCGAGCCGCCTGGGTTCATGAATTCGGCCTTGCCTAGGATCTCGGAGCCCGTGGCCTCGGAGAGATGCCGCAGGCGGATGAGCGGGGTGTTGCCAACGGCCCCCACAAATCCGGGGACAATCTTCGGCGCAGGGTGTGTGCCTGGAAGTGACATGGCGGCCGCTAGGGTGGGGGAAAGGAACTCAGCAGGTGACGGAGGTGTTTAACCGAGGGGGAGAGGATGGCGAAGAACATTGCTTCCCGCAACCGGCGCTGGGGCGCGGACGAGTCGATGAATCCGACCGCGCCGGCGTGGAGCACGGCCGATTGCGCGGCCCGGAGCGCGAGGTCGGCGAGTTCCAACCGCAGACGGAGAATCGCCTGGAGTTGCCCCGGTAATTCCTCGGCCGGAAGGAGGCCGAGCCGGAGGGCCGGCTCATAGAGGCGCGCAAGCTCCTCCTCGATTTTGTCCGGACGATCCGGGAGAAACTTGTTGGTCGATGCGGCCGAACGGTCCGCCGCCTGCATGTCGTCCAGGGAGCCGCGGACAATCCCGGCCCCGATGCCCACCTGCAGCAGCACGAAGCCGGCCTGGACCCTGCGGAGGAACGGCTCGCCCTTCTCCGCGAGGAGCGCTGCGTCGGGCACGAACACATCCTGGAGGCGAAGGGCAAACGTTGCGGTGCCTTCGAGCGCCGCAAAAGGGGCCGTTGGCACGAGCGTGACCCCCGCCAGGTCGCAATCGATGTACGCCATCGTGCTTCCCTCGTCCGTCGTGAACAGGGCCGCGAACGCGTGTCCCGGCGCCACATTAGAAACCCAGCGGAGCGTCCCGTTCACCCGGTAGCCGCCGGGTACGCGCGTGCCTGAGAGCCTGAGCGGTTCGATTCCCGCGATGTGCTTCACGGCGTTCGAGAGCGCGGTGGCGCCGAGGCGCCTGCCCGCGGCCAGGTCGCCAAGGCGCTGGTCGCGCAGCTCGTGGTTTTCGGTGGCGAGAAGGTACCAGATCGGCGCGTTCTGGCACCAGGTGAGGAAAGCGGTCGAGGCGCATGCGTGCCCGACGATACTCGTCGCCTCGAGCGCCTCGCCGAGGCCGCCCCGCACGGAGCCCGGCTGCAGGAACCCGCCCTCGGCGCCCAGCTCGCGCAGGAAGTCCGAGGGATAATGGCCGTCGCGGTCGATGGCCACCACCCGGGGCTTCAGGCGCTCCCGCACGAGCCGCGAAATCCTCTCGGACTTCGCGTTGGCGGACGGCGGCTCGGCCGGGGCGCGAGCGGACGCGGCTTGGGTTGAATTCATGCGAGAAAGAGTGCGGCGCTCAGGCCGGCTTCACGGAGATCGGGACCGGCAGGCGGAGCGTGTTCGCCACCGGCGACCAGCGGTCGGCGTGGGCGATCAGCGCGTCCAGCCGCTCCCGAGGCGCGTCGCCTTCGACGCGCGCCCGCACGCGAATCGCGCTGAATCCGACGAGCTTGTCCTCGGAAAGGTCGCCCGTGCCCCAGACGGCCGTGATATTGATGTCGGCCTCGAGCTCGAGCTCCAGGCGCGTCAGATGGATCCGGTTCAGGACCGCGTTCGCGTGGATCCCCACGGAGATGCACGAGCCCAAGGCCGCGAGCACGGCTTCCGAGGGGTTCGGTGCGGTGTCGTCGCCCAGAAGCCCCGGCGGCTCGTCAATCACGTGGGGCGGGAGGTCCCTCACGTAGTTCAGGTGGCGGAATTTTTTCTCCAGCACGGTGCGTACTTTCAGCGTGCGCACGGCACCGGGGTTGGCCTTGCCCTTCTCGGCAAGGGCGACGAGGCGGTCGCGGTCGATGGGCTCCAATACGGGGGCGGGTGTCTGGCTCATAAGGTTTTTAATGGGTGATGGCCCAGCGGCGGTGTGCCGTCCTCAGCACGGAATCGAGCGCGTAGCCGACGAGGCCGATCACGAGGATGACGGCGACGAGCTCGGCGTAGTCGAGCCTGTCCCGGGCATCGAGGATGTAGTAGCCGAGCCCCGAGCGGACGCCGAGCATCTCGGCGGGCACGAGCACAATCCAGGCAACCCCGATGGCGAGGCGAAGGCCTGTCAGGATGGGGCCGAGGATGGACGGGACGACGACCTTGAGGACGGTCTCGGTCGGCGTCGCGCAGAGGCTGCGCGCGAGGAGGAGGCGTTTCGGATCGACGGCGGCGACGCCGGCGGCGGTGTTCAGGAGCAGCGGCCACACGGAGGCGACCGAGATCAGGAAGACGACTGGAAGGTCGCCGAGGCCAAACGCCATGACCGCGAGCGGCATCCATGACAAAGGCGAGATCATGCGTAGGAACTGGAAGAGGGCGTGGGTAGACAGCTCAAGCGGCCTCCAGACCCCGATCAGAACGCCGAGCGGGACGCCGACGACCGAGGCCACGCCCAGGCCGAGGAGGACCCGCTTCAGGCTCGCAAGGAGGTGGGGCCAGAGTTCGCCGGTGCGCACAAAGTGGGCGAGGGCGCCGAGTGACGGCACAGGGCCGAACGCGGCGAGGAGCGGGTCACCCCTCCAGAACACGGCGGCGACGGCCCACCATGCCAGCAGCGCGGCGCCGACCCCCAAGAGGGGCAGCGCACGGTTCAGGGGGGTTTCGTCCACGGGGGCCACGGAACGGGTTCCTATACGGCGATGCGCTCCGTGCGCGTGAGCGCCGGATCCAGGCTGAAGGCGGACGGACCCCCGATTTCGCGGAGCGCGGTGCGCACGAAGGAGTCGTCGACAAGGTCGCGGGAAACGAACGCCGGATCGAGCTTGTCCAGGAACGCGCGGTCGCCGGCGACCTGCGTTCCCTGGACGCGGCGGACAAGTTCCTCCGTGTACGAGGCGTAGGGGTAGGGCTGGAAGCCGATGCGCGGGTCATGCCACTCGGGGTGGCGGATCGCGCCGGAAGCGACATAGGCCTCCTTGCCGCTCTCGGTCAGCACGCGGTCGACAACCGCCTCCGGGTGGGGGGTATAGCCCAAGCCGCTTTCGCGGGAGAGGATCCGGGCGACCTCGGGGCGGTTTGCGTTCGACCACTGCTGGGCTTTCACGACGGCGTTTGTGACGCGCTGGACCCACTCGCGGTTTTCGACGATGGCGTCCTCGCGCACAAGCACGACGCAGCAGGCGTGATTCTCCCAGACATCGCCCGTGAACCGGGCGATCTTCCCTATGCCCTTTATTTCCGCCGAAGCGTTGAAGGGCTCGGCGACGATGAACCCGCCGATGCTCTTGTTCGCGAGGGCGGAAATCATGTCGCTGGGCGCGAGCGTGACGAGTTTCACTTCGTCCGAGGCGGCCGTCCCGTCGGGCTTCAGGCTGTAGCGAAGCCCCTCCTTCCGCAGCAGTTCCTGGACGACGACGTTGTGGATCGAGTACCACGAGGGCACGGCGACCGTCCGGCCCGCGAGGTCGTGGACGCCGGCGAGCTCGGGCAGGATCGTGAGCGCGGACCCGTTCGTGTGGTTCCATGCGACCACCTTCGCCGGGAAGGCGCGGCCGTAGCGGAGCGTGAGCGTTATGGGACTGAGGAGATGCACCACGTTCACCTGGCCCGCGACGAAGGCCTCGACGATCTGCGCCCAGGAGCGGAAGAGTGCGGGCCGCTCCGCAGTCAGCCCCTCGGCCTCGTAGAGGCCCCGGGCGTGGGCGATGAGGAGCGGCGCGGAGTCGGTGATCGGAAGGTAGCCGACCCGGACCGGGGTGTTGACGCCCGTGGACGCCGCTGACTGGGCGCGCAGGATGTTAAAGGGCGTAAAGGCGGCGAGGGCGGCTGCAGACGTCTTCAGGAAGCGGCGTCGGCCGAGCGTGTTTTCAGGGCGGTGGGTCATATGCGTTGGGGGGGGGTGGGAAGGGGAGGGGAAGGCTTCAGGCCGCTAGAGTTCGCGACAGGGCGCCCAGGATTTCGGCGCGAAGCGGGGCCAGCTCCAGCGAGCGTTCGAATCTCGGGCGCGGGGACGTGACGGACCACTCGCCAATGATCCGGCCCGGCGAGGGCGCCATGAGGAGAATCCGGTCGGCGAGCAGGAGGGCTTCGTCGAGGTCGTGGGTTACCATAAGGACCGCGGCTCGGTGGGCCCCGACGACCTTGAGCAGCAGGCGCTGCATTTCCATGCGGAGGATGGCGTCCAGGGCACCGAAGGGTTCGTCGAGAAGGAGGAGCGCGGGCTCGCGCACAAGGGCTCGGGCGAGAGCCACCCGCTGCGCCATGCCTCCGGAGAGTTGGTGGGTCGCGGCAGCGCCCGAATCACTCAAGCCCACGTCGGCGAGCGCCCCGTGCACGCGGGCGAGCTGAGTCGAGCGCGGCAGCTCCGGGCTGTGGCGCAGGTTGAGGCTGAAGGCCACGTTGGACGCCACGTCGAGCCAAGGAAGGAGGACGGGTTCCTGGAAGACGTAGCCAATGGCGGGATCAGGGCCCGTCAGGCGTTGGCCCCGCAGCCGGATTTCGCCGGCGTCCAAAGGTTGAAGGCCGGCCACGGCTTTCAAGAGGGAGGATTTGCCGCAGCCGCTCGAGCCCAGCAACACCACGATCTCGGACTGACCCACATCGAATGAAAGCGAAGCGAACGCTGCGACGGACCTGTGGCGCCCGGGATAGGTCTTACTCGCTCCGACCACGGAAAGGACCGGGGACACAGGGCGCAGCGCGGAACCTGGGAACGGAGCTGAGGCGACGGGGGACGGCATTGCGTTCACGCTGTGTCGCACCGGGGCAGGCGGTGGCGGGCGGGTTCAAGGGGCACGGTTTTTCTTAGGGTTGGAAAAGACTTGCTAAATCGATATAGGTTTAATGTACATTAGAAACGTAGTGAATCTAATGAAGATTTTCTCGCCCAGTCCGCTCGCTTCGTTTCTTCCAAGCTTCCTGGGAACGCCTTTCTTAAGACTCCGTGGATCCTGCGCCCCTGTTCGGGGCATGGATCGGGACGTCTGCTGCTGTCCGTAGCCTGTCCTGTGTCGAAAGCGGGAATTTACCCGCATTCGAGCACACGCCCGACGACGACCAGCCCCCCTGGAGTCGATGGGCAACCAGTCCTGCCCATCCATGCCCTTTTCACGCGCCCCCATCCCCTTCAACCCCTTTGCCGTTCGGCCGTTGCCGGCCGAAAGCGCAGGGGTACCGACGACCTTTCGCCTCATTTCGACCCAGAAGCTTCGGTCGCTGATTGCCGATGATCCGGAGATCGCCCTCCTCGACGTGCGCACGCCCGATGAATTCGAGGAGGCCCATATCCCCGGGGCGCGGAGTGTCCCGCTCGGGGGCCTGGATCCCGCAAGCCTGCTGGCCAACGAGACCCTGAGCCGAAGCCGGCCGGTCTTCCTCGTCTGCAAGACGGAAAACCGCTCCCGAATCGCCGCTGAGAAATTCGTGGCGGCTGGCCACCTCCGGACGTTTGTCGTCTCGGGAGGCACACTCGCCTGGATCGAGGCGTCCCTGCCGGTCGTTCGCGGGCCGCTCGGTGGGGCCCGACCCGCCCGGGAGCGGAGACCAAGCCGTTCGAATTCACCCGAAAGCCCGAAGCCGCCCCTTTTGGCGCGGGCCTCTTGAGGCGCCTCCCCCTCCGCAAAGCAAAAATTTCCTGACCTAAAATCCAAGCACCTAAAGCCATGAAAAGCAGAGCCCTTCCCCGCATCGCGGCAGCGACGTTCGCCCTCGCCACGATTTCCACTTTGTCCGCCTCCACCGAAGGCGACAACCTGATCGGTATCGGAACCGTCTCCCGATCGCTCGGCGGCAATGATATCGCCGCGCCGCAGGACGCGATTGGCGCCATCGCGCAGAATCCGGCGGCGCTCAGCTTCCTTCCGGGGAATCCGACGTCGGAGGCGGAATTTTCCCTGACGCTCTTCGTGCCGCACACAAGTGCCAGCGTCGACGGCCTGAAGGGGGACAGCGCGGCCAAGACCTATCCGATCCCCGCGTTTGGCTATTCGGGACAGCTCGGCGGCAAGGGTAGTCCTTGGGAGTTCGGGATTGCAGCGTATGGGGCGACCGGCCTCGGCGTGGATTACCGCAATTCCCCCTTGAACAGCAACCTTGGGCCCACTCCGTATCCCCTTGTTGCGGCCCCCTACACGCAGCTTGAAGTCCTGGAGGTGGCCCCGTCCCTCGCCTACAAGGTGTCACCCGAGTGGTCGATCGGGCTGGCCGTCGACATTGACTACGGCCTCCTCAATCTCGGAAACGGTGTGAAGACCGGCCTCGGGGCCGGCGTGGAACCGGCCGTTGAATACCGGCCCGGCGGGGAGCCCTTCTCGTTCGGGGCCAGTTACACCTCCGTCAAACCGATAACCTACAAGGCGGTTGTCGACCTCGATGGCAACGGGCTCGACAATCTCGAGCTCGAAACTCCCCAGCAATTCGCCTTCGGCGGGGCCTATGAACTGATCCCCGGCCGGCTGCTCGCGCTCGCCGACCTCAAATGGGTCAACTGGAACGGCGCCGTCGGCTACAAGGACTTTGCCTGGCGAAACGCCTGGATCTACGGGTTCGGCCTCCAGTTCGAAGCGATCCCGAAGACGCTGGTGCTCCGCGCCGGCTACACTTTTGGCGAGAATCCCGTGACCGCGCACAACAACTTCGTCGGCGCCGGTTCCCCGGCGAACGTCACCGAGGTCCAGGGCAAATTCGTCAACAACTACTACTATGAGACGTTCCGGATCGTGGGCTTTCCCGCGATAGTCGAGAATCACTTGGCCCTGGGGTTCAGCTACACCCTGGGTACCCAGGCCTCGCTCGACGTCGGCTACACCCATGCGTTCGGGAATTCCCTGTCCGAACAGGGCACGAACCTCCTGGGAGCGCCCACCACCCTCGCGACCCACCTGAGCGAGGACAGCTGCGAGATTGGCGTCACCTGGCGCTTCTGATTTATCAAGCACCCGGCCCCGACTCGCTACAGGCCCACCCGCGTATCCCATGATCCTTCCCGAACACAATTTCGTCCACGCGTTCCTCGGAGGCACGCTGATCGGGCTTGCGAGCCTGATCGGGCTCCTGGCCTCGGGCACGATTCCGGGGATTTCAGGCCTGTTTAGCCGCCTGCTGCGTCTCCAGGGCGGCGCGGGCGGGTGGAGGCTGCTCTTTTTCGCAGGCCTGATAGGAGGGGCGGCGCTCCTGTTCGCCACCGTGGACTCGGCGGCAATCTACCGTCCGGTGCGCTCCATCGCCTGGATTGGGGCCGCGGGCGTCCTTGTCGGCTTTGGGACGCGTCTCGGCGGCGGGTGCACAAGCGGCCATGGGATATGCGGCATAGGCCTCGGTTCCGTGCGGTCGATTGTCGCCACCGTGGTCTTCATGGGCGCCGGCGTCGTGACGGTATGGGTGTTCCACAACATCGGCTTGGCCGTCCCCAGATGAGCACCCGCCCCCTTGTCCTCTTTGCCGCCGGGGGCCTCTTCGGCGCGGGCCTCGCGCTCTCCGGGATGACTGATCCCGGACGGGTGGTGGGCTTCCTCGATGTCACGGGCGCCTGGGACCCGTCGCTCGCGTTCGTGATGGGCGGTGCCTTGGCGGTCTTCGGTGTCGGAGCCCTTGCTTGGAGGAAGCTCCACGGCGCCAAGGGTCTCTACGGGTCAACGGTCCCGACGCGTTCCACGGAGCCCATCGATGCCCGCCTCATCATAGGGGCTCTCGTCTTCGGCGTCGGCTGGGGCATCAGCGGGTTCTGTCCCGGCCCGGCGATCGCCAATCTCGCCTGGGCGCGAACCGACGCCCTCGTCTTCGTTCCGGCCATGGCGGTCGGCGCTATTCTGGCGCGAATCGGCTTTGGCGCAGATCGGGAATGACCGGGATACCGCCTTAGGCTGTCCGGCCGTCAAAGGAGAAGGCCTCGGCTTTTCCAATCACGGCCTTCGCGAAGTCAGGATGGAGGGGATTGAGGATGTAGCAAAACTCCCCGGGCGTCACGACACTCGGCACTCTCAATACTGCCGAGGTGCCCTTGGCGAACCAGTCGCCTCCGAATTTTCGGGTGGCCTCCGGGGCCGGCACCTTTTGCCAGTTTGCCGGGAATCGGCCGGGCGTGGAGACCAACGACGGATCAAAACGGACCGGAATGATGCACCACTGCGCGGCGACAAGCAGTTCCTTGTCCTCCGCATGAACGAGCACCTCGAGGGCCGCCAACGACCGGTTCTCTGCGGCGTACACCGCCCGTACCCCAGAGGGATTCCACCTGCCGGGGTACTTGGCCGCACTATGCCCATCAAAGGCTGTCGACGCTCGCGCGGCGGCACAGATGCGCCAGGCCGTGATCAAGCGAAGACGCCGTTTTCCAACCGGCCGAGAACCTGTTCCACCTCCCGGGCCCCTTGTTCCGAAGCCATCAGTGAAAGAGGGGTCTTGCCGCCCAGCACTCTGAGTGGGCGGGCGAGCCACCCTTTGGCTTTTTCCTCATCCGCCAGGACCTCGACTGCGCGGACATAGACCCGCATCAGCCGGGCCACGCGCTCGGACTCGTCCGGCTTCAGCTTCCCCCGTGCGGCCACCCGGCGCAGTATGGTCTTCTCCGAGATGTTCACAAACGGGGCGATCCCCGACGGGGGAAGCCCGAAGACGTTCGCAACGGTCCTGAGTATCGTGACCGGCAGCCCGGCCGAGACCAGCTCGGCCATCTTCAGGTCGTTGCCGAGCGGGTAGGAGGGGAAGATGGAATGATATGCAGCGGCGGTAGCCATTTGTCCCTAATGAATGGACAAATGGACGCGCTGTCAATCCCGGCCCCCGGAAACCGGTCCGGCAATGCCCCCCCGGGGGGCTACTGGACCTTGTCGCTCGCGTTCTCAAGGACGACGCCCGAGAGCACGGTCGTGTCCCTCGTGACGGGAAGGTGTGAGCAGAATCCGATGCCGACGTAAAAGGGGGCGTCGAAGTGCACGGTGGCCGTGGGCCCGACCTGGTGCATGGGCTCCCCGTCCATGCTGACATAGAGGGCAAAGGCGTCCCCGTGCTTCTCGATCCCGATCCGCACGGACTTGGCGCCTTGTGTCGGGCTGGCCACGATGCGGAACGCCTCCTTGATGTTGGCGTTTTTCTCGGGGCGCTCGGCGAGGTGGATCAACCCGGCTCCGTGGAGGGCGACCATCGCCTCCTTGGAATCGTCATCCAGGTCCTGGCGAAAGATGAGCACGGCCTTCCGGTCGCCGTAGCCGTTCGGATTGGGGAAGGTGACGGTGGCGGCGAGGGACACGTCGCCGGACATCCTCTTCCACAGGTAGCGGAACTCGTCGCGGTTGTACCAGATGTTGTAGCCTGCGGAGGTGAGGGCATACCGCCCGGTGGCGTCGTCGTAGGCCGCGCCTCCCTCGACCAGTGCACCGCCGACGTCGGACATGCCGTCAAAGATGCCGATGCGCGCCGGAACGTCGACATTCCGGCTGGCCCTGTGAAAGCCCGCCGGCGGCTGCACGACGTCCTGGCTGACCCAACCCAAGGGGTCCAATCCATCGAGGTGGCCAACATGCTTGTCCTCATTCGGAAATATCTGATGACCCATTGCACCCCGCGGGAACGCTTCATCATGGCCTCGCTACACCCCGAGAGCCTGTCGGAGGAGGTCGATAGCAAAGCACTTCGAGCTGGTCCCACCTACGCGACGGCTGCGGAGCAACTGGGGCTATCCAGGGAGCGCGTTCGGCAGATCTACAACGAGGTCAAAGGTCGCCTGCGGGCACATCTGAGGCGCGGCTTCGAAGCGTAAACCGGCCTGTGCAGAATCAAGTTTGCTAATGCCATCTTGAGCGTCTGCGTCGTCCTCGTCGCTCGGCGTCTTATTGTCACCTACATTGTCACTTTACCTATTTTCTAAAGCACCGAACTCACATCTCATTGGATCCTAGTTCCTTAAATTGCTGGCGTCCCCACGGGGATTCGAACCCCTCGGGCCCAACAACCGAAGGGCTTTCTTCTTCCCGCGGCCCTTGCTGTATTTGGACTTTGCGCGGGTTTGACGGGAAACGCGGCTGTCGACAACAGGTTGACATAACGGAATCAAAGTAAACCCACCTTCATTTTAACTTCATGCGGTTATGTCCGTAACAGATAGACAAACGCCTGTTCATTCTTAATGAGAATGGCCCAACGGCGCGCGGCTAAGGGCAACACCCCATCGCGGACAGGGGCACAGAATGCGTACAATTGGTAAGTGAAACAATGTCCCCCAAGAGTTCGAGCCTCGTCGTCCAAATCAGCCCCAGCCGCAAAACTCCGCTTGCTCAAGAAATGTCTTCATGAATTGCAGGCCCTTTACGCCGAAGCTATCAGCATCCTCAACGAACTATTGATCAGGCCTTCGACTGAGATCGTCCGCGATTTGTGTGCGCGTTTTTATGTTCTTCAAGAGTACTTTGCCATGCGTTACCACGAAGCGAGAGCCCATGCCATTGCCGCATTGGGGCATGTCGAGGCCGCTTTATCCTTCCCCTGATCTGCCGCTAGAGCCCTTCCGATTTCGACAGTCTCGGATTGGGTTAGCGTAAGAAGCCCGGCAGTTATCCGCGCCCGGCTCTGCCGACACTTCCCTTTGACTCTACAAGCTGAGCAGCGGAAGTGCGGGGCCGCACGGCAGCGGTGTTGATCGGGTGTCCGAGCGACGAAAAACGCCTGCCATTGCTCTCGACAACGGCGAAGTCTCGGCAAAACACCTTGCGCTAGAAGCCGCACAGGCTACCCTGGAAGCATGAGTTCCGTCGAAATAATCGACCAACTTCGCGCCATGCCTTCCGCCGAACGCCGGGAGGTCATCGAGAAGATTTGGGACGAGTTTGCCGACCGCGACTTAGAACTGACGCCGAAACAAGCGGCGGAACTGGACCGCCGTCTGGCGGAACATCGAGCTGATCCGAACGACGTCGTGTCGTGGAATAGGGTCAAGGCGGCAACGGAAGCAAGATATCGCGGGAAGGGATGAATCGCGAGGTCGTCTTTCGGCGCGTCGCTCGTAGTGAATATGACGAAGCCGAGGCATGGTATGAGGGCGAGCAGGCCGGCCTCGGCTTAGAATTCAAATCGGCAGTAGACGACTTACTTTCGCTGGTCGCGCAGCAACCCATGCTGTTTCGCCGAGTGCGCGGCCCCGTGCGTCGGGCCGTTCTCAAGCGTTTTCCGTATACGATACATTTTCTCGACGAACCCGAGCGCATCGTCGTCCTCGCGGTTTTTCATGCTGCGCGCGATCCAGGCGAACTACGGCAGCGTCATCCGATCTGACGCCGAGTGAGCGTGATTGCCGCCGCGGCCAACGCCAACAACCTTACCGTCGCAACCCTCAATTCCCGCGACTTCGCGCGTACCCCTTTGTCGGAGTCGAGGATGGGTCGACCTGACCCGACATCCGATTTTTCTACTATCAGCCATGCCCGTCACAAAAACTGATATCGAAACCCTGCCCGAACTTGCCACGTTTCTGGCCAACCCGGCGCGGGATTGGTCCAAGACCATTCTACTGGGCCTGGATCTTTGTTCTGGGCCGATCGAGCAGGATCTGCTCAAGGAGACACCGACCGGAGCCGTGCTAATCGGCTGCATCGCGCAGCCGACCTTGGCCGCGCATTTTGCCAGTCATGGCGCGCTGATCGTCCCGCCGCCTCCGGATTCAACCGGTTTCGATCCGTTCCGCACGAAACTCTACAATGCCGGCTCGCTCTTGGGGGGGTTCGATCCGACCAGACCGGACGCCAGCTACCGTAAGACTTATGACTGGAAGGCCTACCTCGTCTCGATGGACCCAAAGACGAAGCTGCCGCTGGCTGACCTTCCCGCGGATGCCGTTATGTTTGAGCGCCTCCACGACTTTTCGATTGAATACGCGCTCCGTGAGTTTCTCCGGCCGGCGTCCGGCGCTCCTCCAAAGGTCGTGGCGATAATGGGCGGGCATGAACGGCAACGGGCCGAACTCCTGGGTCCGACCGACTCGCCCTACATGCAGATCGCACTCCTCGCATGGCGCCTCGCCCGAAGCGGCTTCACGATTGCCACCGGCGGCGGCCCAGGCGCGATGGAAGCGGGTAACCTTGGCGCGTGGTTCGCCGGTCGCCCGGAGGAGGAACTCCGAGCCGCCGTGCGCATGCTGGCCGCCGTTCCAACGGTCCAGCCGATTCCCGGATCGGATTTTTGGAGCAGCGGTGATTGGATGGCTCCCGCCTTCCGGGTGATGGCCGCCTATCCCCTCAAGCCGACTCCGGCGGGCACCGAAAAGAGCCTGGGCGTCCCCACCTGGTTCTACGGACACGAGCCGCCCAATCCGTTTGCCACCCACATCGCGAAATATTTCCAGAACAGCATCAGGGAAGACGGCCTCTTGACCCTGGCCAACCGCGGCGTGATCTTCGCCGAGGGCAGTGGAGGCACCATCCAGGAGATTTTTCAGGACGCCTGCCTGAACTACTATGCAACCCCGGCCAGACAGGCTCCCATGGTTCTGTTTGGTTCCGACTACTGGAACCCTGCGTCAATCTCCCCCGATCCCACCAAAGACAAGCGCAAGCCCGTCTATCCTCTTCTCCTCAAGCTCGCTCAGGAGAAGAAATTCAGCCACTTGCTCACGCTCACCGACTCTATCGACGACGTCGTTGCCTTCATTACGAGCCCGCCGACCTCTTCGTAGCCTGGCGGGAGCGTTCGGCAGGGTAGGGGAGTGATCGCCAGCGCGGCGGGCTATGATCTCTTCTTCGCCGGCCGTCCACGGCCAGGTCGCCCGGGGACCGAACGGATGATCCTCGACAGGGTGTCCAATGAAAGGCCGGTCTTTTCGCGGATCGCGCGAAGCGAAAGCCGCGGGTTGTCCTGGGCCGCCAAACGACGGGTCTCGTCCCGCAGCTTGTCCGACACCGGACGTTGACCCGGCTTGTTTGGGGCCAGACTCAGGACGGCTTCGGGTCCGCCGCTACGGTATACCTCGATGGCCCGGGAGACCGCCTTCCTCGACACGAATTGCGCCTTGGCAACCTGGCGGCGGCTGCTCCCAGGCACCACGAGCGCCAGGAGGAGCTTCGCCCGGTTCCGGCCGGCCGGAATCGTCGATGGGCGCCGCACACCGGCCAGGAGCAGCTCGTGATCATGGGCGGGGAGCTCAAAGCGAGCTCGGGGCTTTAGGGAGGTTCTGGCGGCCATCTTCTGGGGGTGATAGTAATGTTCGGCAACTGGGGGCCAATGCAACCGCCAAGTGCCCCCCGATGGCGGAAATGTTCGCCAAATGGGGGCCGTAGCCCTCATATTGTTCGGCAAATGGGGACCACGCTTTGCGGCTTTCTGCTTGCTAGTGCGCACTTGCGGACTAGACAGCATAGCCATGGTAGCCCCAGCGCGGGACCTTACGGAACGGCAGCAAAAGGTCCTTACATTCATTTGCCGGACCTGGTTCACGAAGCGCGCCATTCCAAGCGCGCGTGACCTCGCTCACGCCATGGAGCGAAAAACCTCGAATCCGCGGGCGTTCCTGCAGCCGCTGGTTCGGAAGGGCTACATCACGACCATCAAGGGGCAGGCGCGGAATATCCGCATCACCGACTTGGGCCTCCAATGGTACGAGATGAACCGGCCTTTCGTGCAGCCCGAGCTGTTGATGGAAGACGCCGAAACCCCCAAGGAGGAGCAAGTGGAACTGCTCCTGGCTCCGTAGGTCCTGTCGCGATGCCTTCTTACCCAGAGACGATTGGTCACTCGCTGGAGCCGATCTGCGGCGGTGAAAATGCCGGCGCCGCGCGCGCATGCCCCCAATGAGTCTTCCAGCCATAAAAGCCGATTCGGCCGAACAGCTGGAGCTTTTTAAGGAGTTTCAACTGGGCGCCGTCCACCTCTCGCGCATCCTTCCTTCCTGGGATCTCCTGTTTCCCTTCCTTTTCACGAAGAAAAAGGTTCTGCCCCCGGAGACGAAGATTTCCGAGATCCCTTCCCTGAGCTACGAGTTCGCCACGCCCGGCGCGACAATCCGGATCACCGTTTCGCCCGCCTTCATGGGGGAGAAGGGCAAGCAGCCGACCCAGGTGATTTACGCCGGCGAGCGCGAGGAGCTGGTCGCAACGGCGCTTCGCGCCCTCCTGACCCGGGGGGAGATCAGTGCGGTCATGGATGAAGTCCCGTCAGCCAGGACGGGGGAAACCCATGCCGTGATCGTTCTCGCGTTTTACGTGCGCCAGCTAAGCAAGGAGCTCGCCCGCACCGACCACACGTTCTCGCATACGGAGATTGACCAGGCCCTTGAGGTCCTGGCGAAAACCCACTTCTCGCTCGAGAATTTCATCGAGGGCGAAGACTCCGAAAAGGCGCCTTCCATCCCGTATTACCAGAAATATCTTAAGAAGGGCGACAAGCGGGTCATCTACCTGAACGAGATCGAGGCGAATCAGCTTATCCGCGGCGCGTACCGCGCGATCAACAATGACCTGATGCTGCGCCTGCGGTCCGGGCCGGCCCGGTGGATCTACAAGTACATCCACTCCGAACATCGGAACGCGCAAAAGCCGAACCCCGACGAGCTCCCTCCTCCGTGCAACATCAGCTATTCGCTCCTCACCGAGCGGGGCGTTGTCCCGGCGACGAAGCGCATCAAGGACACCGTTTTTCGAATCCGCGCGGCCCTCGATCAGCTCGGCAAGCAAGGTGTCCTTCACAAGACAAGCCAGGCGCCTCTCGGCTATACGGAGGAACAGATCACGGCCCCCACCAAAGGGCGCCGGCGCCTGCTCGACGTCATCTGGCATGTCTACTCTTCGCTTGAAGAGGTTGAGCAAATCATCGCCGAACACTCCGAGGCCAAATACCGGAGCAAGCAAAACGAGTACCGTTTCAGTGCGGCGCAGCGAATCGGGATGACGGCCGACGCCAGGAAGGAACTCGGCAAGAGCCGCCTGGCGGCGCCCGAGCGACGCACGGCCGCAAAACTTATCCCCGACCGCCTCTTTTCAACGCAGCCCTCGAAACCTTAGCCGCCAAAACCTCGCACCCCCTCGGTCCCGCCCACGGGAGACATCCCGTGGGCGTCTTTTCCCACTCAGCGCCTCGACCTCGGGCGAGGCTTTGCTGTCCCCTCCATGCGAGGTTTGAGCGGCCAAGGTTTGGGGCGGATCCCCGCGAGGTTTCAGCGGCCGAGGTCTCGGTGCTGCACCAAAGAACGAGGTTTGAAGGGCCCAGGGCCGCGTCGGATGCGAGGTTTCAGCGGCCGAAGTTTTTGGCGGTCAGCAGGTTTGGGCCCCTAAAGCACGAGGTTTCAGCACCTAAAGGGGGAGGTTACAGCGGCCAAGGCTCGGGAGCGACCGCCGGGATGCGAGGTTTGAGCGGCTAAAGCGCTAGGTTTTGGCACCGAAGGCCCAGGAGTAGGGGGCGACCAGGTGCAAGGTTTGAGCGGCTAAGGGCCGATCGGGTGCGAGGTTTGAGCGGCCAAGGCTCAAATGGACGAGAGGTTTCACCGGCTAAAGCCCGTTTGACGGGCGCTCAACTTCCGCCGGGGTGCGAGGTTATAGCGGCTAAAGGGGTCTCCGAAGAGGTTACAGCGGCCCATGTTTCTGGAAGGAGCTGAGCGACAATCGCTTAATTTTTGCTCCCCTTTCCCTCCTCTTCCATAAATACATCAGGTTTGGTTCCCCCAGACCCCCTCCCTGTCGGGCGGGCTTCGCCCCCCCGCACCCCCCGGGAGGCTTCGCCTCCCCTCGTCCGCCAAGCCGGACGAGCCTCCTCTCCACCAAACCATTGAAAGCGCGCGGGCGCGTTGCGCCTCGCGCCACCGCCCCAAGCCGATAAGGGCTACCGCCCTCGCGCGCCCAAGGCGCGCTCACCCACCGGGGGCGACTGCCCCCGGAACCCCCGGAGGGCTTCGCCCTCCCGCCCTGCGGGCGGCCCCCTCCCTTACCATGAACTAAACAAATCCGGCCGGTCGACGCCCAAGCGGCCGGCGAAGACCCCAAACCCGGCCGTCTTAACGCCCACGGGCCGCTTTTGCGGCCCTATCTGGGGGGCAGAGCCCCCCAGCCCCCCGAAAAACCCTCCTTGAGGCTTCCTTGCGTCAGGTGGCACCGCCGGCTTTTCGGCCGCAGACCTCATTCTTACCTTAAAGGGCTCGGAAAGCCCCAAGGTGGCCTCTTCGTCAGAAGCCGTCTTTTGCGAGACGGGCCAGGACGGGCTCGACCGTCTTTAGGAGCGGGCTCTTTCGGTCGATTTCCCAATTTTGCAGGGTATCGATCTTTATCCGGAGCTCCGCCGCCGCGCCCGATTGCGAAAGCCCTTTGGCTTGGCGCCAGGCGATGAGACGGGAGGCAAGAGCACTCTTCTTTTTCATGGACCCGACTGAACTACCGGAGCGCGGCCCTGGCGCGCGAGCCTGAATTGCACAACGGCGGCATAGGCGCTTGCCGCGTTCAATGTCAGGCTGCGGAGTTCGCCCAGGGTCAGCGTGTCGACCTCCCGGCGCCGGGTGTGCAGGTAGTCGTTGACCAGATCCAGGAAGATCTCGCGCGCCTCGGGGCGAAAGGTCGCACTCTCGAAGGCGTCGGCAATGGTGCCGGCAATGGCCGTCCACGGGCCGGGCTTCTCAGGGGCTTCGTGTCGCATGCTCCCATCTCCCGAAGGTGAGGGGAGGGCGGAGGGCTTTGGGCCCCCCGCCCCCGATTTTTCAGGCAGTAACCAGCTTCCGCGCGGCCACAAATGCCGCCGCTTTCATCGCGGTGCCGGATCCGCCCAGGGTTGAGGAGATGAACCGGCGTTCCGCCTTCTGGTCGTCATCCCGATAGCTTTTCCTGTGGTCAACCCAATCGGTGACGGCGTTTACCAGGTCGAAGGCGTTCTTGCCGGCGTTGCCGTTGCCCATCCGGAAGAGCTCGCTCATCGTGTCGACGGCGTGGATCTCCCCGTTTGTCGGCCGCTCGGCGACCTTGTAGACAAGGCCCTTGAACGTCGAAACCGCTTTGTCGGTCGAAACCGGCGTGCGCTCGAGCGCCGCGTAAATCGCGAAGGTGGAGCGCGAGGCCTCGTTGGCCCAGCCGAGCGTTTCCAGAGCCGTCGCCACCCGGGCCTCGACCCCGCGAGCGTGTGAGACGTAGAGCGGCGAAACCGCCCTTTCCGCAAGGCCGAGCGTGTTGGCGCAGACGACCCGGACATCCGTCAGCGTGCCGCGGAGCGCCCGGAGGCCGTCGTGCCCGTTTGAGAGGAGGAGGTACGTCCGATGCACCGAACCGGCAAATTCGCGCTCTCCCGTGCGCACGAGCGCCCAAACGATGCGCCCACCCTTCAAGCTGCCGGCCGTCTCGATCACCGCCTTAAAGTCGGCGTCGTCGACCTGGGCGATCGATTCGGCGATCTCGAGGAGCCGATCATTTTGCACGGGCTGCCAACCCTTCTTCACGACGCCCAGGACCTCGCGCGTGTCGCTGCGCCGGTTCAGCTGGTGGGTCGCGATGTTCAGCATGTCGCCGTCAAACACCGGCTCCTGGCTGACCTCCCAATCGAGCTTCGCCGCCTTGACAGCCTCCGCGGCCGTCAGATTGCCCGCAACGATCGTCCCCAGGCCGTGCCAGGGGGTGACGTTGGAGCCGCTTACCATGTGATCATTTGCTGTGATTTCGTGTGCCATGACTTTTTTTTCTGAGGGTTGTTTGTTCTGGTTTCGAAAGAGGATCCGCAAATGCGGGGCCAACTAACTTGCCGACACTATACGCCCGGCGGCGTATAGCATGCAAGGATAAAGATGCTTTTTTCTAATATTTCTTGGGGCCACACCTGGTTCTCGTTTGGGTCGCCCTCCCAAAAAACCGCCGAAGTGCGCGTTGCACGCACCGCGGGAGAGAAGGCCGAAAGGCCTCGAGCGGGCGGCTTTCGTGTCCAGGCCGCCGGCGCCGGCCCCTGGCCGCGGATCCCCACGGCCCGAAGGGCAGGGGAGCGGGCCTGTTGCTGCCTCATCGGGCCTTGCAAGCTGGCCGACGCCACCGCCCTTTAGGAGTCGCCGCGCATTTCCCGGAGTTGTCTCTTCAAGCTAGCTCGAAGACGACGGCTATGAGTTACCTGCTTGTTGATGGCCTCGACGAGATCCTTGTGGCTGAAGTTTTTTTTGGCCTCGATGAACTGGCTCATGGCCCACGACCGGTCTCTCGGACTGGAATCCTTATCGAGGGATAGACGAAAGAGCTTGATAGCTTGCACGGCCTTCAGGTTGCCGCGCTCGGGAAAAGTTGGCATTTGGGTCTGTCGCGGTCTCCGAATCGTTTACGGCATGTTGTGCCGTTCTTAGAACGGAGGCTTTACGGCATGATGGGGCGTGCCATCAATCGAAATTTCGCGTCAGCTGAGAGTTCTCGGGGCGAATCTGAGGCGTGAACGGATGCGGCGAAACGTCACGCAGGAGAGATTGGCTGAGCTAGCAGATCTTAACATCCGTACGCTGCAAAAAATCGAAGCCGGAGAAACCAATATTTTAGTTACGACCGCCGTCCGGCTGCGAAGGGCTTTAGGCTGCCCTTGGGAAGAGCTTCTTCAACGATAGCTCAAAGGCTACTTTACTTCCTTTGCCCGTCCGTCGCGTTGCAGCTGTCGGAACATTCCAAAGCTGGGGCGGCTTTCGCTGGTGACGCCGTCGCTGAACAGCTTCCTTTCAAAGTCCACCTGCTTTCCAGAGGTTGTCAGCAGGTAGGCGCTGTAGCTCCCCGACCTCTCGCACTCGACGTCGACCGCGAAGAGCCGCCATTCCTTTGAAACGGACTCTTGCTCCACCTGAAAGCGGTATTGCTTGCCCGCCCAGGCCACCTGTAGCGGCGGCGATGCGAGCAGGACAAACCTGCCGTTAAGCGGCGCAGCATGGCCCCGGGGGGCCATTACATTCTGAACTTTATCTGAGTAGCTCAAAGCGTGAGCCCTCTCGGACTGGCCGGCGTTTGGCAAGGCTTCTTATGCGCGTGCTCTATGCCCCCCGTCGATATTTGGAAAGAAACTCCGGAGCTGCTTCGAGGGGAAGCTGTCCAACAAGTTCTCATCTTCGCTGGCGATGCCGTATATGCTAACGACGTGAGCGAACGGCTATACTAATCTGAGGCGCCAACCTCAACGGCGCGGGGACGCAAGCGGGTCGGTGACTCGACAATCTCCTAGTCAGGAGACAGCCTAAGAAACCACCATGGACGAAATCCCCGGAGATTACGTGGGAAAGGCGATCGATGAAATCGTCGGCGTTATCGGCATCAAGGAGAACGTGAATCATCGAGTCTTGGTTGCTCAGGTTCGGTCCAAGCATATCGAAGAGTGCATCGAAAACATCGCTCGGTATTTGGCCTTACCGATCAAGGTTAAATTGGAGTACGTTCCGGACGGATATAGACCCGATGCCACCGATGGTTTCGAGAGCTCTAATGTTGTAAAAACAGAGAAGGATCACAGGGGACACCAAGGAATTGCCGCTCAGGTTTCGATCCCCGTGAATTTGCCCTTCTACGGCAGCAGCAGCCTCGTAAATCTGCCCATCCAAGTTCGGATTACCCAGAGCTATGTGCATTACCCGGAGACGTTGATCTGTGTGATGGCACATGAACTTTCTCACATCGTTCTCCGTGCGATCGGTCACGAGCAATGGGACAACGAAATCTTTACTGATCTAACGGCGATGATCCTTGGTTTTTCCGAGGTAACAAGGATTGGCCGAAAGAATGAGAGTTTCTCCGTCGGATACCTTTCCGATGAGAATTTCGCTCTAGCTCACAAAAAGATAGCAGGAATCTTGTCAGAGAAGGCGGCTCTGAAAAAGGAAGCCATTGCGGGCATTGGTCGATTGAGACAAAAGGAGAATAAGTCCAAGAGGATGGCTAAGCGGTTTCAACGCTACCTTGAGTTCGTTGATCAACACCCGAATCAGAAGTTTTCTCGAAACGATGCGGCGACAATATCAGCACTGCACCATTCTGGGCATCTAGATGCCTATTCCGCCATTCTTTCGTCGAATCAGAATCTCTGCGAGAGAATCGAAAAACGGCTTTCGAAGGTGATCGCCTACACGGGATCAAATACAGAATTCATAGTGCAAAGCGGCCGCGAGCTGGAGGCCGCCGCAAACAAACTGGAGGAACACTACCAGGCGCTACTAAAACAGGCAACGACCCTTCGGAAATATGTGGCTTTCTGGTTCCAAATTACGACTGCATTCTCGATGCTCTCCGCAGACACATGACTCCAGAGCAAAAGATTCAACTACATGAAAACAAAAAATCGCAGACGAACATCGTACATTTCAGCAAAAGACCTTCCGCTTTCTAATAAGGCGTTGAAGATATGGGGATACTCCAAAGACAAGAAATTCGTTTGTCGGCTTGAAGTGAGTGCTGCTGGGGTCGCCGTTTTCGTTGGTGAAAAAGGAAAAGAACCGAACGCATTTCTGCAGTATCTCGTGATGAAAATGTCCCGATAGCCGATGCTACCGGGACCGTGTTACAAGGTCAGAGCCGAGACAGTAGCGAGCATCTACCATTGCAAGCAGAT
>Ga0181517_10000719_pt1 | contig 42366 bp, 36 predicted proteins | sample PEATcosm2014_Bin_31_FD_119748 | JGI IMG/M metagenome (GOLD analysis project Ga0181517, IMG submission 119748) | Peatland microbial communities from MTU Mesocosm Facility, Houghton, MI, USA - PEATcosm2014_Bin01_30_metaG | ecosystem: Environmental > Terrestrial > Soil > Wetlands > Peat | place... | reverse complement strand
CCGCGGTCGAACTCCACGCGGGCTCCTCGGCAACCGAAGCTGACCTGATTGAATGGTGCCACCAGCGCCTCGCCCCCTACAAAGCCCCGCGCCGCATCTGGATTCTAGAGCCCGGCGGCCTGCCCCACAACAACACCGGCAAGCTCCTCCGCCGCGAACTCCAGGAACGCTTTTCCGCCGAAATCGTCAACGGCCCAGCCACCCCGCAAAGCGCGGAAACCACAATGTCCAGCACCACCCGCTAACTTGCCAACTCGCCATCTCCGCGAAGCGGAGGCCAGCTCGCCAAGCAAATTCCAAAGCTCCATCTTTGAAAGAGCGTACCTCAGCCCCGAGGAAATCTCCGCGCCCCTACTTACCAACCCCAAGCGCCTCCGCCAGCCCCTGCGGCGTAAACAGTTTCTCATCCGGCTTCGTATTGAACTTCACCGAATCAATCGTCAAGACCGTCCGCGTCCCATCCTGCACCGTGCGCATCTCCGTGTGCCGCGCGCCCCACACGCCGCTCTCCCGCTTCAAGTCCGTAGCGTGAAGCACCCGCACCTTCTGCCCTTGCGCGTCGTACATCTCCGCAAACAGAATCACCGGAACATCCTGCGCCACCCAGTAATAAACATATTTATACTGCGAGCGCGATCCATCCACCGGCGTCGCTTCAATCTTGTAAGTCTTGTGCCCATCCACGGTTTCGCTGTCGCCGATCGTGCGATAAGCGAAATCGCCAAGCCCCCGCTCCCCAATATCTTCAAATGTAAAATCCGTCCCAATGAACCGCGCCGACCGCTCCTGCGCAACCACGCCGCGAACCCGATCCGTCGCCGGCGTATAAATGTACTGAAGCTCCTGCAGCCCCGGCTGATTCACTTCGAGCAGCGCAACCCCGCGAATCTCCTTCGGCGCCGTAAAAACAACCTCCATCTTGCTGTCTCCCGCCGAACCGATCCGCCGAAATATAAACTCCTTCTTCACGCTGTGTCCCTGCGCATCGAACACCAGGAAACTCGCCTTCATCACGATGTCGTGATTGGTGTCCTGCCGGTACACATCCTCCATCACCTTCTGCGCATCCGGAGTTGTATCGGCCGCAAAACCTCTCGCCGGCAAACACAGCGTCAGCCCTAGGCAAACAGCCAACGCCTTGCTGGGTCCAGAAATCCTATTCATACCCAATCGCCTCAATCACCGGTGCCTTCATCGCATGGCGCGCGGGAATCCACCCGGCCAGCAGCGACACCGCAACCACGGCCGGAAACGTCTCCAGAACCAGCAGCCACGGAAAAATGAACGGCACATCGTAGCCGGCCAGCACCGTCGATACCGTGCGTGAAAGGAATTGTATGTTGAACAGCGCCGCCACCGCGCCCACAAGCACGCCCACCACGGAAATCGAAAAAGCCTCCAGCAGCACCATCTTGCGAATCTGCCTCTGATAGCCGCCAATCGCCCGGATAATGCCGAACTCCCGCCGCCGTTCCGCTACCGAGATGATCAGCGTATTCGCAATCCCCACCACCGCCACAATCACCGCAACCACAAGCTGCATGTAATTCAACATGAAAAACTTGTCCACCAGCGACCCAATCCAGGTCCTGAACTCCACGTTGGTGTAGACCAGCGCATGTTCCGATCCCGCCGTCATCTGCTCGATCTCGTGTTTCACCGCGATTGCGTTTTGTCCCGGCTTTAGCATGATGTCCAGAAAGTCCACCGCGTCGTCATTCCAATAGCGCTTGTAGACCTTGCGCTCCATAAAGATCGTCCCTTTATCTGACCGGTAATCCTCCACCATGCCTACAATCGGCAAATCCAGCGGCCCCGTTGGCGTGTCGAGATGCACCTGGTTCCCGGCCTTCAATCTCCAGCGCGCGGCAAAATTCTTTGACACCAGCACGCCCGCGCCGCTCGGCAACAGCGCCTCCGCCGTCTTCTTGTTACCGTTCAAAATCGCATTCTCTGAGCGCACCAGAAACGTGTCCATCTCAATCGCGCATATCGCAGCCGTGTCGCCATGATAAGGAACAATCGTGAACCGCACATCCTGCACATGCTTCACTTCCGGCAGCGTGGCAATCCGCTTGCCCAGGTCCTCGCTGAAATGGTAAGACGTAGACCGCAACAGCGACGATGTCGACACCATCAGGTCGGCATTCAGCATCTGGTCAGTCCAGCGATTGATCATGTTCTTGTAGCTCTGAATGTAAGCGGCCGTCGAGTACACAAACATCAGCCCCACCATCAGCGCCCCCACCGTGGCCGCGCTGCGCCGCGGCGATTGGATCATCGCGTCCACCGCCAGCGCGCCTTCCGACCCTCCCACCCGATCCATCACTGGTCGAATGGCGCGCGCCGACCAATGCACCATCAGTGGCAGCAGCATGGTCAGGCCAAGCAACTGCAATGCGGCATACGAGAACTGGAACTCCATCCCCACGCCGAAAGGAGAAAACTGAATCAGCAGCATACTGATCAAAAGCACCGTTGCGCCCAGCGCGACGCGCCCCCAGCCAAGCGCCGACTCCTTCTGCCGCGATTCAATGTTATGCAGCGCCAAAATCGGATTGAGATACGACGCGGCCCGCGCTGGCATCCATGCTCCGCCCAGCGAGGCCGCCATGCCCAGCGCAAAAGCAGTCAGAACCAGGTCGGGATGGAGTCTCGGCGCAACCGCGATCGTGACAATTCCATAAACCGAAGCTGCAATCGATCCCATCGCCCTGTTTGCCGCGGCCGCTACAAAATATCCAAGAACAATCCCCGCGCCCGAGCCGATCACGCCCATCAGCAGCGCTTCGCCCAGAAACATCGCGTTGATGTTTCCCCGCTCCACCCCGACGGCGCGCAGAATCCCGATCTCCTTCCACCGCTGATTCACCGCAATCGTGAACGAGTTGAAGATGATGTATACGCCCACCAGCAACGCGATAAAGCTGGTGATCGTCATGCCCAGCCGCATCGCGGTCACCGCGTTTTCCAGTTCCTGTCCCTTCATCTCCGGCCGTGCCACTTCAATGCCCGCCGGCAAACGCGCCTTCAACCGCTGCTGCAATTCATTCACTGAAACCGAGGGCGAGTTCGTCAGGTCGATGCGATCGAAGTTATGCCCCCGATTGAAGACAACCTGCGCGGAATAAATATCCATCACCGCGATATTGCCGCCGAAAACCTCTCCAACGCCCGTCGGCTTGAAGATTCCTTCCACGGCAAATTCCTTTTTCCCGTGCGACGTGAAAATCGGAAAATGATCGCCGATCTTCAACCCATGCCGCTCGGCAAACGCCCGCGAAAGCAGAATCGAATTCGGCTCCGCAAGATACGTCAGCGGATCGGCGATCTCGGTTTGCGACTTGTCGAATTCATATTGCCGCAACTGCTGGTCCCCGGTCGTATCCACGCCCAGGATCAGCAGATTTCCTTCATCCTGGAAAGCCGTATGCACGATCGTTTCAATCACAGGCTCGGCCAGTTGCACTCCAGGCGTGGCCCGCACGGTGTCGAGCGCTTCTTCAGGGAAGCCGGCCTCGCCGGCAGAAACTTCAAGTGTGGATTTGCCCGCCAGCCGCTCGACGGTCAGCGTCAGCGAATCCAGCAGCGCCGCGTTCGCCGTGCGGATCGCGAAAAATACAGCCACGCCGAGAGCAATGCCCAGCGTTGTCATCGCAACCCGAAGCCGGTGTGTGCGCCACTGGCGCGACGCCACTTGCCACAGCGCGCCAATCATGCTTTATCTCTGGCTGGTCCGCGACCGCAGGCCACGTCTTCTACGATCTTGCCGTCATGCAGGGTAACAATTCGATTGCAGAACTCCGCCGCCTGCGCGTTATGGGTCACCATCAGCAGCGTGCTCTGGTACTCCTGTTGAAGATCGTCGAGCAAGCGAAGTATCTCTTCGCCCGTCGCGGAGTCGAGATTCCCCGTCGGTTCATCGCCCAGCAGCAGCGGCGGACGAAAGATCAGCGCCCTCGCAATCGCCACTCGTTGACGCTCGCCGCCTGAGAGTTCATCGGGCCGATGAGCTGCTCTATCCGCCAGTCCTACTCGAGCCAGCATCGATCTCGCGCGGCCTTCAGCCTCCTTCTTCGAGAGACCCTGCAGCCGCAGCGGCAGCGCGACGTTTTCCAGTGCCGTCAACGTCGTCAGCAGATTGAACGTCTGGAAAATCATCCCGATCTTTTCGCGGCGCAGCCGGGTGCGCGCGTCGTCGGTGAGCCCGGAAAGTTCCACTCCCTCCACTTTCACCGAACCGGACGTTGGCTCATCGAGGCCGCAAACCAGGTTCAGAAGAGTGGACTTCCCTGAGCCCGATGGCCCCATTACGGCCACCCGCTCCGCGGTACCAATCTGCAATGTGAGGTTGTTCAAGGCCAGAACAGTTCCACCTGTTCCATAGCTCTTGGTAACGTTTGTCAGTTGTATCATTCACGATTGCCTGCCCCTGCAGGCTATCACATTCGGCGTTCCTTCCACCTCTTCCCAAGCCCCTGTCTACTCGCCAAACCAGCCGCCCTGAAACGCCCGCATCCAAATTTACGACCGCCCGCATTTCCGTGCCGCACTTCGATCCTTGACCTTCCTATGTACACTGTTTGCGGCATTCAACTCGCCGTTCAGCCAACGCCCAATTGGAAATAAGCTGGCAAACTGCCCCTCAGAGGTCTTATGGGATCGAATCCTTCTTCATCCAGCCCCGCGGCGCCCCAGTCCGCGGGCAAGTCTGTCACTGGCTCTTCGATCGTCATCTTCATCGCAGGGATTCTGGTTGCCGCCATCGCCGCAATCCATCTCTTCAAGACCAATCCATCCGCTGGACTCTGGTCTCAGGGATACGACCCCATGGGCCACTGGTGGATCTCCACCACCTTTGCGGCGCTGCCCATCGTTGTGCTGTTGGGCGCCATGGCCGTTCTGCGCATCAAAGCCCACTTCGCCGCCTGCGCTGGCCTTCTCACTGCCCTTGCCGTCGCCATGCTCGCCTTTCACATGCCCCTCCGCCTGGGGCTCACCGCGGCCACCTATGGCGCAGGGTACGGACTCTTTCCCATCTGCTGGGTCATTCTGCCTGTCATCTTCCTCTACGACCTCACCGTCAAAACCGGCGCCTTCGTCACGCTGCAGGAGAGCCTCACCAACATCACCGACGACAGCCGCCTGCAACTGCTCCTCATCGCCTTCGCCCTGGGCGCATTCTTTGAAGGTACCTCGGGCTTCGGCACCCCCGTCGCGGTTTGCGGAGCCATCCTCATCAGCCTTGGTTTCCGCCCTCTCCAAGCCGCCGGGCTCTCCCTGCTCGCCAACACGGCTCCCGTAGCCTTCGGCGGCCTTGGAATTCCCATCGTCGCGCTGCATGGCGTCACCGGCCTCGATCTCCTGCTCCTCTCAAAGACCATCTCCGTCATCCTGGTCCTGTTCTGCCTCATCGTTCCCTTCTGGGTCGTCTGGGTTTACGCCGGCTTTCGCGCCATGCTTGAAGTATGGCCGGCTATTCTCGTCGCCAGCCTCACCTTTGCAACTGCGCAGTTGCTCATGGCCACTTTCTTCGGTCTCACCCTTGTAGCCATCGTAGCTTCCACTTCCACAATCTTCGCCCTCGTTGTTTTCCTCCGCTTTTGGAAGCCCAAACGAGTCCTCAACGCCCTCAACCAGGACATCACCGGCCACCAGCGCAAGCGCTTCGATCACAGCACCGCCAAAGTCTTCAAAGCCTGGATGCCCTGGCTGGTGCTCAGCGCGGTTGTCTTTGTGTGGGGAATCCCTCAGCTCTCGCACTTGCTGGATACGGCATCGACGCTCAGATTCAATGTTGCCGGGTTGCACAACTTCATCCAGCGCATGCCTCCCGTCGTCGCCAAGCCCACCGCCGAGCCCGCGGTCTTTACTCTTAACTGGCTCACCGCCACCGGCACAGGAATCCTTGTAGCCGCCATCATTGCCGGACTCTTGATGGGCCTCGGCCCAGTCACGCTCTTCAAGTGCTTCTTCCGCACCCTCTTCAACATCCGTTTCGCAGTAATCACCATCGCCGCCATGATGGCCATCGGCTACGTCACCCGTTTCTGCGGTCTCGACGCAACTCTCGGCCTCGCCTTCGCCCGAACCGGTTCGCTCTATCCCTTCTTCGGCTCGCTGATCGGCTGGCTGGGCGTGGCCAGCACTGGTTCCGACACCTCGTCCAACGTGCTCTTCGGCAGCCTGCAGGTCATGACCGCCCGCCAAATCGGCGTCTCCCCGGTTCTGATGGCCTCGGCCAACTCCGCCGGCGGCGTCATGGGCAAAATGATCGCCGCGCCCAGCATCGTGGTCGCCAGCACCGCCACCCGAGCCTACGGCCAGGAGGGAACCATACTCCGTTACGTTTTCCTCCACAGCGTGGCGCTGGCCGCCCTCGTAGGAGTCGTCGTGTACCTCATGGCCTACGTGCCGCCATTCACCTCCCTGGTCGCCCGCTAACACCATGTCGCCGGAATCGCGTCCTGTTTGTCCCCTGCGGACGGTAGGTGCTAGCATTACCCGGTCTGCGCGAATGAAAACGTTTTAAATGCGAAAAGGATGAAATGCGAATCTGTTTCCTGCTCAAAGTCCGCCCTGAAAAACTGGCGGAGTACAAGATCCGCCACGCCCAGGTTTGGCCCGAGATGCTGGAAGCTCTAAGAGAAACCGGTTGGCGAAACTACTCCCTCTTTCTAGCGCCCGACGGACTCCTCGTCGGCTATCTGGAAACCACCGACTTCCAGAAAGCCTGTGCGGAGATGAAAAACCACCCCGTCAATGCCCGCTGGCAAGCGGAGATGACACCCTTCTTCGAGTCCAACGGCGACCGCGCCGCGGATGATAATATGTTCCCGCTCGAAGAAGTCTTCCACCTCGATTGATCTGCCTCGATTGATCTATGGCCAGCCGAGAATAACAAGATGCCTCGTATCGGGGCATGGCTTCAGTCATAACGAAAGTCACGAAGAATGACGTAGGCTTTCGAGGTTGAGGAAAGACTCTTTTGGGCCGGGATAAGTGTCAGGGCACGACTTCAGTCGTGCCGGAAGTTGCGAAGAAAGACGTGGGCTTTATTGAGGACTGCCTAAGTACTGTCCGGGCAAACGCGCCGGAGGCGCAGAGTTTGTTAGCCCCGCGCTTCAGCGTGGGGAAAAGGGATTCCACAAGTTCATTACGGAGTCCCGCAGGGACGGCGCAAGAACATTATTTATGCAGGAACCAATAGCCCTTGCAAGCTGCCCCTTTCCGCCCAATTACCCAAATCCGGAGGATTCGTTCATGAACACATTCAATTCCCTTCGCCGCGACTTTTTGCGTACCGGCAGCCTCGGCGTCGCCGCGGCCGCCATCCCCTCCATCTCCCAAGCCGCAACCAAGGAAAAGCCATTCCAATCGGACGGCCTCTTCAATGTCCGCAACTACGGCGCAGCCGGCGACGGAAAAACGCTCGACACCACCGCCGTCAACAACGCTATTGATGCCGCGGCAGCCACGGGCGGCGGCGTAGTCCTCTTTCCTCCCGGAATGTATCTTTGCTTCTCAATCCATCTCCGCAGCCACGTGCGCCTGCACCTTGAGGAAGGCAGCGCCATCGTCGCCGCCGGGTCCCCCCTCCCCGGCCAAACCACCGGCTATAACGGTGGCGTCTACGATGCCGCCGAACCCAATTCTGAGTGGGACGTCTATCAGGACTACGGCCACAATCACTGGCACAATTCCCTGCTCTGGGGCCAAGACCTTCACGACCTCGGCATCACCGGCGCCGGCCTCATTTTTGGCAAGGGCCTCAGCTTCGGCGCCAACCGAGCGGCCCGCGGCAACTACCCCATCTACGTCGCCGAGCAGCCCGGCGTCGGCAACAAGGCCATTGCCCTCAAGAACTGCCGCAACGTCGTCTTTCGCGACTTCTCCATCCTCAAAGGCGGCCATTTCGGCCTCCTGCTCACCGGCGTCGACAACCTCACCATCGACAACCTCAAAATCGACACCGACCGCGACGGCATCGACATCGATTGCTGCCAGAACGTGCGCGTCTCCAATTGCACCGTCAACTCGCCCTGGGACGACGGCATCTGCCCCAAGTCCAGCTATGCTCTTGGTTACCCTCGCGCAACCCGCAATCTCACCATCGACAGTTGCTGGGTCAGCGGCTACTACGAATTAGGCTCCGTGCTCGACGGCACCTTCAAGAAATTTGCGCCCGATGCACGCCTGTCCCACAACGGCCGCATCAAGTGTGGAACCGAATCCAACGGCGGCTTCATCAATATCACCATCTCCAACTGCATCATGGAAGGCTGCCAAGGATACGCCCTCGAGTCCGTCGATGGTGCCCTGCTTGAAGACATCGCCATCACCAACTCCACCATGCGCGACATGTACACCGGGCCGCTTTTCATGCGCCTCGGTTCGCGTTTGCGCGGCCCCAGGGAGACCACCAAAGTCGGCACAATGAAACGGATTCTCATCGGCAATCTCGATTGCTTTAACGCAACAAAAAACCAGGCCTCCATCCTCACCGGCATTCCCGGCTATGCCATCGAAGATGTGAAACTCTCGAACATCTATTTTGAGTCCGCAGGCGGAGGCGCCGCTGAAGATGCCAAGTCCCACCCCACCGAGCAGCAAGACAACTATCCTGATCCCGGCCGCTTCGGCACAACGCCCTCCTCGGGCTTCTTTCTGCGCCACATGCGCAACCTCGAAATGAGTCACGTCGAAATCGCCAACACCGTTCCCGACGCCCGCCCCGCCTTCTACCTCAACGACGTCGAGCGCGCCGACTTCTTCGCCATCACCGCGCCCCGCACCACCGACGGCGCCTTCGTCCTTCAAAACGTGAAGGACCTCCGCATAGGCTGGAGCCGCGCCGCCGCCGACACAACCCTCGCCACCGTCGACAACAAGACGCTTTAGCCGACACAAGGGGTCATGCCTCCCCGCATAGCCCCTGCACCTTTCTTTACAATTGACAACGACTACGGCCTAGCCGTACTCTACCTTCATGCGGTATGAGTGGGATCCAGAAAAGGATGCCCTGAACCGTCGCAAGCATGGTTTGTCCCTTGAAGAAGGAGTTCCTGCGCTTGATGACCCACGTAGCATTTCGTGGATCGATGACCGGTTCGATTATGGAGAAGAACGCATTCTTACCTTGGGGCTGAATGAGAATCGACTCCTTTTTGTGGTTTCGACCGAACGCGATGAAACCTTGACACGAATCATATCCGTGAGAAAGGCAGAGGAAGATGAAATCGAACAATATGATTTCGCTCAACCATGAACCTGGCGACCCTTACCGCGAAACCGACACGGATTGGGCCGCAGTGGACGCACTTACCAATGAACAGGTTCATGCCGCAGCCCTCGCCGATCCGGATGCGCAGCCGATACCTCTCGGCAGCGACGATGAACTGGCGAAGCTGGGTTTGCACCGTTTGGTGAATGTCAAAAGGCTCCGCGAGCGTCTCGCGCTCACTCAAGAAGAGTTTGCCGCCACCTATCGGATTCCCGTCGGCACGCTGCGCGATTGGGAGCAGTGCCGGAAGAATCCCGACGCCCCCGCGCGCGCCTATCTGATGGTGATCGACAAGAATCCACAAGCTGTAGCCGAGTGGTTACGGCCTGCGGCGTAATCGTGTCGCCCCGCTACCCGCGCAGCCAGTCCTTGGCCTTCTGCACCAGCACGTCGCGGCCTACGTCCGAGATAGCCTTCGTCAGCGGAATCTGCTTCGGGCAAGCCTCCACGCAGTTCTGCGCAAACCCGCACTCCTGAATCCCGCCGTCCCCCGCCAGCGCCCGCAGACGCTCTTCCTTCAGCACCGCGCCCGTCGGATGATTGTTGAACAGCTTCACCTGCGCAATCGTAGCCGCGCCCACGAACCCCGTCTCCTCATTGAATTGCGGGCAAACCTCCATGCAGCACGTGCATGAAATGCAGTTCGATAGCGGATAATTGACCTCCTGCTGCTGCGGAAACACGCGCGGCCCCGCGCCCAGATCGTACGTACCATCCACCGGCACCCACGCCTTCACGGCCTTCAGGTTCTCGAACAGTACCGACCGGTCCACCTGCAGATCCCGCACCAGCGGAAACTTCGAAAGCGGCTCCAGGCGAATCGGCTGCTCCAGGTTGTCGATCAGCGCCGAACAAGCCATCCGCGCCTTGCCGTTGATCCGCATCGCGCAAGACCCGCAAATCTCTTCCAGGCAATTCGAGTCGTAAGTAACAGGAGTCGTCTGGCGCCCATCGGCCGTCACCGGATTGGCGGCAATCTCCATCATCGCCGACACCACGTTCATCCCCGGTCGCCACTCCAGTTCAAACTTCTCCCAAACCGCCGGCGCATCGGGGTTAGCCTGACGTTTGATTTCAAAGGCTACAGTCTTCGTTGCCATGATCCCTATTTCTCCCGCTTGATCTTTCGTCTCTTACCGCTTGTTCTTGTACCAATTGCGGGTGCCCCAGGTCCCGATTTTGGGACCTGGGATCGCATGAGCTCAAAGTACGAAATCATGCGATCGGAGAACTCATCCAAAACTCCGCCGCGCGCAGCACCTATTTCGCTGCGCCGTAACTGCGCGGACGCGGCTTGATGTATTGCGTATCCACTTCTTCATACTCGAATCGCGGGCCTGCAATGTCGCCGGTAAAGCTCGCCTTCGTGGTCTTCAGGAACTTCTCGTCATTGCGCTCCGGAAAGTCCGGCTTGTAATGTGCCCCGCGCGATTCGTCGCGAAGCAGCGCGCCCAGCGCAACAGTTCGCGATAGCTCCAGCATGTTCTTCAACTGCCGCGCAAACGCAAAGCTGGTATTCGCCCACTGGCTGCGGTCGCTCAGGTTCACCTTCTTGTAGCGTTCCAGCAACTCCACAATCTTTTCATCGGCCAGCTTCAACCCCTTGTTGTAGCGGATCACGGTAGCGTGCTCGGTCATGGTCTGGCCCAGTTCGCGCCACAGCCGGAAAGGATTCTCCGTCCCTTCGTTCTTCATCAGTTTGCCGTTCAGCTCGGCCTGACGCGCCAGTTCGGCAGCGTGGCCGCCATCCCCCTCGGCCGCCGGCAGATTCTTCGCATACTCAAGCGCATTCGGCCCGGAGTGGAAGCCGGCAAAGATGCAACTGAGCAGCGAATTCGCGCCCAGCCGGTTCGCGCCGTGGTACTGGTACTCGCACTCCCCGGCCGCAAACACGCCGGGAATATTCGTCATCTGGTTAAAGTCAACCCAAAGCCCGCCCATCGTGTAATGCATACCGGGGAAGATCTTCATCGGCACATCGCGCGGATCGTCGCCGACAAACTTCTCGTAAATTTCGAGAATCCCCTCGAGCTTCCGGTTCAGCGTCTCGCGATCGATGTGCGTCAGGTCCAGATACACCATCGGCTGCCCGTCAATGCCCAAACCCTCTTCGTAAACCACCTTGTGAATGGCGCGCGTAGCCACATCGCGCGGCACAAGGTTGCCATACTTCGGATACCACTCTTCGAGAAAGTAGAACCGCTCCGCCTCGGGGATCTGCTTGATCGGCCGTTTATCGCCAGGCTTGCGCGGCACCCACACCCGGCCGCCCTCGCCGCGCGCCGACTCAGACATCAGCCGCAGCTTGTCCTCACCCGGAATCGTGGTCGGATGCACCTGGATCAGTTCGCCGTTGGCGTAGTAAGCGCCCTGCTGGAAGATGGCCGATTGCGCAGACCCGGTGCAGACCACGGAGTTCGTACTCTTCCCGAAAATCGCCCCAATGCCGCCCGTCGCCAGAATAATCGCGTCCGCGGCAAAAGACTTTAATTCCATCGTGCGCAGGTCGAGCGCCGTGATGCCGCGCGCCTGCCCCTTCGAGTCCAGCACCGCCGATAGAAACTCCCAGCCCTCGTACTTCTTCACCCTGCCTTCGGCCTCGTAGCGGCGCACCTGCTCGTCCAGCGCATACAGCAACTGCTGCCCCGTCGTCGCACCTGCAAAGGCGGTGCGATTGTAGAGCGTGCCGCCAAACCGGCGGAAATCGAGCAGCCCTTCCGGTGTGCGATTGAAGGGCACACCCATGCGATCGAGCAGATCGATAATGGCTGGCGCCGCCTCGCACATGGCCTTCACCGGCGTCTGGTTGGCAAGAAAATCGCCACCATAAATCGTGTCGTCGAAGTGCTTATCGGTGGTGTCGCCTTCGCCCTTCAAATTCTTGGCGGCATTGATCCCGCCTTGCGCGCAAACCGAGTGCGAACGCTTCACCGGCACAATCGAAAAAAGATCGACCGTCCCGCCCGCCTCGGCAATCTTGATCACCGCCGCCAGCCCCGCCAGGCCTCCGCCAACCACAATGATTCTTGGTGCTGCCATGAACTCGTCTTCCTTTCCAAGGAAAGCAAAAACAGCTACAAAATCTTTGACCGCTTACTGTTGAACCATCTATGGGTGCCCCAGGTCCCGATTCTGGGACCTGGGATAGCATGAACTCGAAGTACGAAATCATGCGGTCAAGAAGCTAGCTCTCAGCCAAAAACCCGCTGCCACAAGCAATTCAAATCGAAACGCCGCCAGCATTTGCCGGAACCGTCAAGGACGAAACAGGCACGTTCTCAGGCGCGTTCGGATACTTACCCCCGACGAAGGCCCAAATGCTCGCCAATCCCCCAACAGCCAGAACCACGCCCAGCACCGCGCACACGTAGCCAAACCGCTTCCTCGCCGTCACGCCCGGAGTAATGCCCCACTTGGCCGCAAACAGCCACACGCCGTAAGCAAAGTGCCAGCAAATCGCGATCATCGCAATCACATAGAAGGCCAGAATCCAGGGATTCGCCAATTCATGCTGAACCTTTGCAAATGCCGCATAAGGATTCTCCGGCAAGCTGATCCCCATGAACCGCTGGCGTATCACATGCTGCAGAATATAGACAAACGCAATCAGCCCCGTATAACGCTGCGCCACGTACATCCAATTCCCTGCCCACGGATAATACACAACGTTCGATTTGCCGCGCAGCCAGATATAGACGCCGTACCCAGCGTGATAAAGAATCGGCAGAAAAATGAAGACCCATTCCAGAACCCGCACCAGGGGCAGACTGTTAAGGAACTTCACCTGCGCGCCGTAAGCCGCCGGACCCTTCAGCGCTTCAAAGTTCGAAAGCAGGTGCTCCAGCAGAAAGGCGCCGATGGGAACAATGCCAAGCAGCGAGTGCAGCTTGCGCCAGATAAAGGACGTGCCCTGGCCGGCTCGCAGTGGCTGGACGCCGCGTCGAACCGTATGCGCGGCAGGTTGTTGGACTGTGGCCATGGAAGTGTCGGCTCCTAACGGCTGCGGTGAAAATCGAGCTTTGAAAGGGCACGGCTACAGCCGTGCCGTAAGTGATTGAAAAAAACGATGGGCTTTAGCCCCCGAGGGATGGTTTTACGCCGTTTCGAATCTCACCACGGACTCCTGACTGCTGCGGGTTATTTCAATTTCAGAAACGGGAATTGCTTGTGTACCGCCTCATGCATTATTCGTGTCCCGCATCACGTCCGTCAAGGCACGCAACTCCTTCGTAGCGGGTCAGTTTGAAGGGTACGGGCTTCAGTGAAGGGTACGGGCTTCAGTGAAGGGTACGGGCTTCAGCCCGTACATAAACAAATCAAAAATCGAAATGGGCTTCAGCCCCTGAGGGAAACTCGTTCAACCTGACCCACTGCCGATCTCTTTGGCAAAGAAAAATCACGGAATACCCATCACGCACGCAGCATCGGCAGCAGCGCCTCAAGCGCCCGCCCGCGATGACTGAGTGACAGCTTGGTCTCCAGGTCGAGTTCCGCCATTGTCCTATCCAAAGCCGGCAGGAAGAACAGCGGATCGTAGCCAAACCCTCCCGTCCCCCGCGGCGCCTCCAGAATCACGCCTTCGACCGTGCCCTCCGCCGAGTGCAAAACCTCGCCGTCGCGCGCCGCAACCAGCACGCACCGGTAACGCGCCGTGCGTTGTGCGGCAGGAATAGTGGTGAGCCGCTGCAGAAGCACAATGTTGTTCCACACGTCCGAGTTGTCGTTGGCATCGGGCGAGTCCACAAGCCCGGAATCGGCCGCAAAGCGGGCCGAGCGCACCCCGGGCGCTCCACCAAGAGCATCCACTTCCAGCCCTGAATCGTCTGCCAGCACCAACTGGCCAGGGGCAAAGCGCGAGTAATAAACGGCCTTCAAAGTGGCATTGGCGCGGAAGGTATCGCCGTCTTCTTCAGGGGCTGGAATCGTGTCGGCCGCGGGCAACGGATCGATAAAAACAGAATACGCATGGGCTGCGATGCGAAAGTCGCGCAGTTTGCCTTGGCTGGTGGTGGCGGCAAGAAGACGGAGAGCCATGCACAGAGTGTAACGGCAGAAGGCGATATCCTGGCGCGCCCCGCAGTTTTCAACCTGCATTCGTTCTTGCGCGCAATTGACAAAGGTATGCTCTTTTGAATAATGTGGTTCCGCCCGTAAAATGTTTCATTTGGGGAACCATTCGTTGAACTGGCTTCATCGCACCTGTACAAATTATTTGTTCACCCGATAGGCTTTGAACTTGCTCGCGGGCAGCTTGAGGCATCCGCCCGCGGCACGGAGAATTGGAGACAGAATGCCGGTAACGATCCTGGCTGGAATCGGATGGCACATCCTGGGCGCGGCAATGGCCGCTTCCTTTTATGCGCCGATTGGCAAAGTAAGAAACTGGTCGTGGGAAACCACCTGGGCCATCGCCGGCTTCTTCTCCTGGATTCTCCTGCCCATTGGCGTTAGCCTGATCCTGCTGCCGGACTTCACCGCTTTCTACTCCTCCATGGGCATCCCCTTGCTGCTAAAGGTCGCCTTATTCGGCGCCATGTGGGGCGTCGGCAACGTAAGTTACGGCCTCACCATGCGCCATCTGGGCATGTCGCTGGGCATCGGCGTCGCCATCGGCGTCACGCTGGTTGTCGGCACCTTGGTGCCGCCGCTCTTGCATGGCCAGGGCGTCATGCTCTTCACCACCCATAGCGGCTTGTTGACCATGGCAGGCGTCTTCGTGGCCGTCATTGGCGTTGCCATCGTCTCCTATGCGGGACACCAGAAGGAAGTCCAACTCGGCAGCGAGGTCCGGGAATTCAATGTAAAGCTTGGACTCCTCCTCGCAGTGATGTGCGGAATCTTCTCCTCGGGCATGTCGTTTGCCATCGATGCGGCCAGGCCGATGGAGGCCGCCGCGAAGCTGCTCGGCGTGAATTCCCTGTATGCGGCGCTTCCGAGTTACGTCATCATCATGGGCGGCGGCGCCATCGTCAATCTCAGTTACTGCTTCATCCGTCTCGCTGCTCTAAAGAGGCTCTCATTGCGCGCCGATCTAGGCCAACCGCGGCCGACGCTGATAAAGAATGCCGCCCTTGCCGCAACCGGCGGAATCATGTGGTACCTCCAATTCTTCTTTTACGCCTGGGGCGCGGCCAACATTCCGCAGCGCCTCTTCTACGTGAACTGGATGCTGCACATGAGCATCTACGTCCTCTGCGGCGGACTGGTGGGCCTGGCGCTCGGTGAGTGGAAGGGTGTGGCCAGCAGACCCGTTCGCTTGTTGTGGGCTGGAGTCCTGGTCATCATCGCCGCCGCAAATCTGGTCGGGCTGGGCATGGCGTCCTGATCGCCCAAAACGTAATCTGGTGCCGCGACCGCGTGTTTGTGTACTCGCCGGAATGTAGCGCCGGCGTCCACGCCCGCGTTCGTCCTCCAGCAAGCTCCAAATCACACGGTCAGTCGTCCACCGGCTTCGCCGGCCCGCGGGGTATGAAACCTTTGCTTGGCAATGCCGCCGCCAACTCGCTAACTTGCCATGTCCGCGAAGCGGACGCTAACTTGCTGAGTTTATGACCACAATCCTCGCCGCACCTTCCCGCTAATCATTCAATCCAGGTCCATTCGGCACCCTGCTTCTTATCAAAAGCGCCACACGAGTCCGCTGGAAATGCGTGCGAAATTATTGGGCAGTCCCGCAGGCCGGTAAGGGATGAGAGTTACGTTCTGCTGGAGAGCGAAATTCTCCCATAGATAATCGCCGGCAACGCGGAAAGCTAAGTGCCGCGTCAGCGGCGTGTCCACGCCCCCTCCCAGAATGCTCGAGAAGGATGCGACCTCGCCTGCCACCTGGTTTGGCCCCCAGTATCGGTTCAACCCAGCCTCTCCCGCCAGCACCTCCGCAAAAACGGCCTCCTTGCCGAGTTGCAAGCTATATTGGCCGCCGCCCATCAAAAAAAGTGCGTGCTGTTGTGCTCCTAGATTGCTCCCGTTGTAGCCAGAAGATTCGAACTTGAAACGCAGGTTGTGCCACGACTGAAACGCCACCGACGCATCCCATCCGTTCAGCATCTGGCGTGCTCCCGGCACTCCATTGAAAGAGTTGGAGAGAAGCGAGTAGCCTCCATAAATCAGGTAACGGTCGCGCGACTCTGTTTGCGCAATCAAGCTCGACGAAAAGCAGAGGAGCACGATCAGTGACAAGAAGCGAGGCAGCATTCCAGACCTCACGGGAAGATGGTAAAACAGATTTCCATCGTATCTCGTCTTCGGTCCGCTGGGGAATCGGAATCTGCGATCAAGTCCTGAAAGTCAGGGGTTCAATCAAGCGGTGTCCGCTACACAGAATCGCCCTAAGGGACGAACGGCCTTGCCGCCGAAACGTGAAATCATCCTCACGCCTCTGAATGCAACATACAAGGGACGTCCGATCCTCGCGATAATCCTCGTCTCCCCATCACGCAGAAAGGGCCGGGTCGCTATGCGACCCGGCCCTTTCGACCCGCAAATGAATGGGTGCGGGTAAGGCGCTAAACCGTGCTTAGCTTCCCTGTCCCTGGCTTGAAGCGGTCTGCTGCGTGGTCTGATCGCCCATGTTGCTCAGTAGCTGCACTTCCACGCGGCGATTCTTTTGCCGCCCTTCCTTGGTGTCGTTCGGGGCCACTGCCTGATCCTTGCCGATGCCGATCAGGTAGAACCGGTGCGGCTGGATCCCGTACTTCGCGGCCAGGTACTGCACTACCGCATCCGCCCGGCGCTGGCTCAGGTCGTAGTTATACTGGGCCGCCCCAATTGAATCCGTCCCGCCCGTCACTTCGAGAATGTAGCTCTTGGCTGCACCAAGCGATGCGGCAAAGGTATCCAACTGCGTCTTGTCATCGTTGGTCAGCACCGACCTGTCAAACCCAAAGGTCACCGAAACATCGGCCACCTGCTTGTACTGGTCCAGCCCCTTGACCACGCTGTCCAGCGAGTCGGCCCGATGCACGGCTTCATTGGCTGCCACTTCTGCATCGCTCGCCGCCTTGCTAGCGCCCTGCGCGTTCTGGGTTGCGGTGTCCGCGGCGCCCTGCACTCGCGTAATGCCCGCCTGTGCCCGGCTGTCCACGTCCTGAATCTGCTGGTTGTTGGCCGAGGTCTTCTTGTCCAACTGGTCGGTGTGCTCAACCAGCGGTTGTGTCTGCGTACGCACATAATTCTTTGTGGCGCATCCGCTCGCGCCTGCCACTGCCAAAGCCGCTGCCACCCAAACATATCCAAAACGATGCATTGTCATTATCCTGTCCGTCGCCCCGCCAAACTTCCAAATTGCACCAAAATCAGGCCGAGACGGTTTCGTCCTCTCGCCAGTGATAGTGCATCCGGCGTGCCATTCGGGATTATTCTCTCAACCTATTCCATCCATGTCCCTTACGGGCGCTTTGACAATGCGCGCTGTCGATTTTAAGCATGTATCTTTTACATCAATCGGTAAGGAATACGCACATAAAGCAGCTTTTAACGGCCAGCCGCTCCCAATGCGCCCATTCGTCCCCACAAGCCCACCCACAGCCGCGCCCGTCCCGCTATCCTAGAAACTGGCCTCGCCTTCCACGGACCCGCAATGGACCTCTACGAAAAAATCCGCCAGCTTCCCACCCAGCCCGGCGTGTATCTCTACAAAAACGCCGAGGGCGAAGTCATTTACGTGGGCAAGGCCAAGAACCTCCGCTCCAGGGTGCGTTCCTATCTGCTGGAGGCCGCACAGGCCAACGCCAAGACCGGCTCCCTGATGCGCGAAGCCGTCGACCTTGAATACATCCTCGTCGCCAACGAGCACGAAGCCCTGGCTCTTGAAAACAACCTCATCAAGCAGCGCAAGCCCCGCTTCAACATCCTGCTCCGCGACGACAAAACCTACCCGTACGTCAAGCTCACCTTGGCCGACCGCTTCCCCAAAGTCTTCGTCACCCGCCGCCTGCGCAAGGACGGCGCGGCCTACTACGGCCCCTATTTTCCCGGCAACCTCGCCTACCGCGTCGTCGAGCTAATCCACCGCAGCTTTCTGCTGCCCAGTTGCAAAGTCGATCTCTCGCGCTACCATCCCCGCGCCTGCCTGCAGTACTACATTCACCGCTGCCTTGGCCCCTGCGTCGAGAGCCTGACCACCCCTGAAATCTACAAAGACGCGGTCCGCGACGCGCAACTTTTCCTTGAAGGCCGCCACGCCGAACTCGAACGCACGCTTACCACGCGCATGATGGCCGCCGCCGAAGCCGAACAGTTTGAAGCCGCCGCCCGCCTGCGCGACCAGCTCTCCACGGTCCATCAACTCCAGGAAAAGCAGCGCATCGCCACCGCCGAGCAAGGCGACGACGCCGACGTCTTCGGCTATCACTTTGAAGATGGCAGTCTGGCCGTAAATCTCTTCCACATGCGCGGCGGCAAAATAGTAGACCGCCGCGAATTCTTCTGGGAAGACCTGCCCGACCTCCTCGAAGCCGATGCTGCTGAAGTTGCTGCAATGGATGACACCGCCGAAACAGAATCAGGTCACAGCTCGAGCCCTTCCTCCGAGGAAACACCGGGTGCCCCAGGTCCCGATTCTGGGACCTGGGATTCCACGCACTCGTCATCACACCCGAACTCCACCAGCGTGAAGGGTACGGGCTTCAGCCCACACATCAACGAAGGTCTCTCCGACGCTTTGAAAGGGCACGACTTTAGTCGTGCCGCAAACATCCCAAAAAGAAATGGGGCTTTAGCCCCCGAGGGAAATGCCAACCCCGAGACGCCCTTCCACGCCGCCCAACTCTTCTCCGCCCTCCTCAAACAGCTCTACATCGACCAGCACTACATCCCGCGTTCCATCCTCGTCCCGGTCGACTTCGACGATCGTGAATCCCTCGCCGCGCTCCTCACCGAGCGCACCGGCCATCGCATCGAAATCGCCGCCCCCCAGCGCGGCGAAAAGCGTTCTCTCGTCGACCTCGCCAGCCAGAACGCCAAGCAGTCCTACACCCAGCGATTCCGCGTCCTCGAGCCCTCGCGCAAGGCCATTCAGGAAGCCCTCGCCGACGCCCTCATGCTCCCCGAACTTCCCCGCCGCATCGAGTGCTTCGACATCTCCCACATCCAGGGCGCCGAAACCGTAGCATCTCTCGTCGTCTGGGAAGACGGCAAGATGAACAAATCCGCCTACCGCAAATTCAAAGTAATGACCGTCCTTGGCGTAGACGATTTCGCCTCCATGCGCGAAGTAGTCGAACGCCGCTATCGACGCATCCGCGACAACCGCGACAAACTGGGTGCCCCAGGTCCCGATTCTGGGACCTGGGATTCGACAACAATCGGTCATGGAACACACGCTTTGAAAGGGCCCTATGCCCCAGAGCCTGCCCTGGGCTTGTCGAAGGGTCCCGATTCTGGGACCTGGGATTCCACGCACTCGTCATCACACCCGAACTCCACCACGGTGAAGGGTACGGGCTTCAGCCCGTACATAAATCCCCCCCAAGAAGCCGGGGCTTTAGCCCCCGAGATAAAACCCTCCAAAAGCAAAGAACCCAGCACCATGCCCTCTCTCATCCTCATCGATGGTGGCCTCGGCCAGCTCCACGCCGCCGCCGATGCCCTTGAATCGCTGGGCTTCACCGCGCAGTCCCTTGCCTCCATCGCCAAGAAGGAAGAAGTCATCTACGTCTACGGCAACGAAAACGAGCCCGTAGTCCTCGACCGCCGCTCGCCCGTCCTGCATCTCATCCAGCTCATCCGCGACGAGAGCCACCGTTTCGCCATCGGCTATCACCGCCAGCGCCGCTCCATCCGCGACCGTGGCTCCGAGCTATTGAACATTCCCGGCGTAGGCCCCCAGACCCGCCAGCGTTTGCTCACACACTTCGGCAGCCTCCGCGACGTGCAACAAGCGACAGCCGAATCCCTCGCCGCCGTAGTTCCCCGCAAAACCGCCGAAACCATCTGGCGGCACTTCCACCAGGAGCAGGCTGCGAGCAAGTGACTTGAACAAAAACCCATCGTGAACTATAGTTAACACGTGATCGAGGTTCGTCAGACCGAAGTTTTCTCGACTTGGCTTCGGAAACTTCGCGATCTTCAGGCACTGGCTCGCATTCAAATCCGCATTCGCCGCCTCTCGCTCGGCATCTTCGGAGACGTAAAGCCTGTTGGTGAGGGAGTCAGCGAACTGCGCATCGATTACGGGCCAGGCTACCGAGTCTACTTTCAGCGAACGGGAAGCTTGCTGGTTCTCCTCCTCATCGGAGGCACAAAGAGTACGCAGCAATCGGATATAGCCAAAGCAAAGAAGCTCGCCAAGGAGGCCAAAAATGCCACTTAAAACCACCCTCTGGGATCCCTCGGAATTCCTCGACAGTCCCGAGTCCATCGCCGCCTACCTCGAAGCCGCATTTGACGACGGCGATCCCTCGCTCATTGCCGCCGCTCTCGGCGACATCGCCCGCGCCATCGGCATGACGCAAATGGCCTCTCAGGCCGGAGTCACCCGCGAGGCTCTCTACAAAGCGCTCTCGCCCACTGGCGACCCTCGTCTTTCCACCTTCCTCGGCGTCATGAAAGCTCTCGGCATCAAGCTCACCCCCCGCGCCGCCTGATTCCCGTTCTGCCTCCGAGACAATCCTCCGCCAGTTGCATGACGCATTTCGCGGAACTCGTCCCCGCGGTTCCGCGTAGAATCGCTTAGACCACCGCCGAGGAGGCCAACAACCTTGCCCGAAGCCAATCCGCCCATCCCCACACGCACGCCCCTGCGCACTGCCCTGCTGCTGGCCGCAATCTTCACCTCCATCACCTTCCTGATCCACTTCGCCAGCTCGCTCTGGGGCTCTCATCTGGGCTACGGCTTTTTCCGCGACGAGCTTTACTTCCTGGTTTGCGGCCATCACCTGGCCTGGGGTTATGTGGACCAGCCGCCGCTGGTGGCTGTGCAGGCCCGCATTGCCGAGATGCTCTTCGGCCTTTCGCCCACCGGCATTCGCATCCTCAGCTTCGCGGCCGGGGGCGTGCTGGTTGGCCTCACCGGGCTGCTCACCTGGCAACTGGGCGGACGCCGCACCGCACAGGTCCTGGCTATGACCGCCGTCCTCGCCGCGCCAGTCTTCCTCGGCACCGCGAACTACCTCTCCATGAACTCCTTCGAGCCGGTTTTCTGGATGGGCGCGCTGCTGGCTCTGCTGCGCGTTGCCGAAGGCACGGCGAACTTGCGCGCCTGGCTGATTTTTGGATTGTTAGCCGGCCTGGGAATCGAGAACAAGCACTCCACGGTCTTTTTTCTGGTGGCATTGCTGATCGGGCTGCTGCTCAGTCCACAGCGCCGCATTCTTTTCTCGAAAGGCTGCGCGGCCGGCGTTTCGCTGCTGGTTCTGTTCGCCGTGCCCAACTTCATCTGGCAATGGGTCCATCATTTCCCAACCTATGAACTGCTGAGCAACGTAGCCCACTCCGACAAGAACACAAAGTTGCCGCCGCTGGCTTTTCTTCGCGAACAGGTCAACATGCTGCTGATCGTCGCGGCTCCCCTCTGGATCGGCGGACTGGCTTGGCTCGGCTTTGCGCGCAAAGCGCGGGCCTGGCGCTTTGTGGCATTCACCTATCTGTTGTTGCTGGCCATGATGATGGCCATGCACGCCAAGGATTATTACGTTGCGCCGATCTATCCCGTCCTGTTCGCCGCCGGAGCCGCCGCCTTCGGCCAGCTCACCCGCCGCAGTTGGCCACCTATCCTCTACACGGTCGTCCTCGCCTTTCTGCTCTGCCGCGCCACAGCTCCCATCATGCTCACCATTCTGCCCCCCGACAAGTACGTCGCCTACACGTCCCGCTTCGGAGCCAACAAGATGAAAAGCGAAAAGTTCACCAGTCCTTTGCCGCAGCCGCTCTCCGACCGCTTCGGCTGGCCGCAAATGGTCCAGGGATTTGCCGCCCGCTACAACGCTCTGCCGCCGGATGTGCGCGCCCGCACCGCAATCTTCTGCGGCAACTACGGCGAAGCCAGCGCCGTGAACATTCTTGGGGCCCAGTACGGCCTGCCCACGGCAATCAGCGGCCATCAGAATTACTTCTATTGGGGATGGAATGGCTCGACCGGCGAATCCGTCCTCACCCTGGGCAACGATCCCAAGGACTACACAGACACCTACGCCGAAGTGATCGATCTCGGTCCCTTCGACGCGCCCTGGATCATGGATCACGAACATCACCACTACTTCTGGCTGCGCCATCGCAAACGTACCTATGCTGCCGACTGGCCCGACTTCAAGTACTGGTACTGAGCGAATGAGATCGCCAGCCAATGCTCCCACAAACCGCACGCGCGAGTGAGTACCATAGAGGCATGGATTCTGTCCGCATCGACAAATGGCTTTGGGCCGCGCGCTTCTTCAAGACCCGCGCCCTGGCCAGCAAGGCCTGCGACATCGGCAGGATTCTCTCCAGCGGTATACGCGCCAAGCCCGCGCGCGATGTCCACGCCGGCGACATGCTGCAAATTGAAAATGAAGGCGGTCTGTTCCAGGTCGAAGTTCTAAAACTTAGTGAGATGCGCGGCCCCGCCGCGATTGCGCAAAACCTCTACCGCGAAACCGAAGCCAGCCGCGAGGCCCGCCTCAAGCTGGCCGCAGAGCGCAAGGCCATGCAGCAATATGCGCCGCTGCCGGAGCACAGACCCTCCAAGCGCGACCGGCGCCGCATCATTCAATTTCGCGGCAGAGCTTAGGAATGTAGCGGGGTCCCCAGCGACAGGTCTTCGTCGCTGGGGTGGAGACCGGCTGTCGCGCGGGCGTCCTCGCCCGCGCACCTTCAGGCGCAATCACCAGACCACACAACAAGCCCACGCGCGCCGATTCTATCGAATCTATTTAGGCAAGCAGCCGCTGCACCTTCTCCTCAATTACTTCCTGCGGAACATAGCCAACAATCTGATCGGTCACCTTGCCGCCCTTGAAGAACAGCAGCGCGGGAATTCCGCGAATTCCGTAGCGCGAGGGCGTCGCGCCATTCTGATCCACATTCACCTTGGCCACCTTCAGCTTGCCTGCATACGTGGCGGCCACACCGTCCACGATGGGACCAATCGCCTTGCACGGACCGCACCACACGGCCCAGAAATCTACCAGAACAGGCTGCTCGCTTTCGAGCACTTCCTTGTCGAACGTTGCATCGCTTACTTCCAGAACTCCCAATCCAGCCATGACTCTCCTTGCGGAAACTGCACTTTCTGAAGTGTACAGGAACCGCGCTTTCATAAGATGCAGCAGCACTCTCGAAAGTCGCAGGCCGCGCCGCGGCGGTAACGCTGAGGATCGGGGAGTCTCGAAGCAGGAGATCGCAAGCACCTCGCGCCAACTTGTTTCGAGGTCGTTAGCGAGTGCTGAGACCAAATAGAAGCGCCCGGACCCTTTTCGGATCTCGGGCGCTAGAGCAGCCCTCCCCCAGAACTGCCCACGGTGCAAATCTAGGTGCTAACTTGATAAATAGCAAGCAAACTTAGGTAATAGGATCAGTACCTAAAAAACTGGTGACTGTACAGAAAGGCACGGGTTAAGGCCAAAGGTTACCCACTTGTAACCCCCATTTTTTGATCCGGTTGAGGAACCTGGGAACCGAAATTCTGACCTTCACACGTTGGTTTGGTTTGCCCCGGATGGCACAAAGCGGCAGACCAGCAACTCCGCCCCTCCTGGACCGCCCAATGCGTCCCAAATGGCTGCCGAAGCCCGCCCCAGAGCCTTTTCGCCTTCAACCACTACCAGAACCGCCGGCCCTGCCCCGCTCAGCGCCGCGCCCAGAATTCCGTGCTCCCCAACCAGGGGCAACATCAGCGGCAGCAGCTTGCAAATTGGCGCTCGATACGGCTGGTGAATGCGGTCGCTCATGGCGATCCGCAGCAGGTCAGCCCGCCCCTGCGCAAAGGCGAGTCCAAGCATCGAAACCGCTTGGATGTTCGCGACCACATCGCCGAGCGGGTAACTGGCCGGCAGCACGGCCCGCGCCCTGCTGGTGGGCAGCGGGTCGGCGGGAAGCACCACAATGGCCCGCCAATCAGCCGCAGGAACCACCTTGGCCACGCGGACAGTTTCCCCGTCGCAAGCCGCAGCTACAAAGCCTCCCAGCCAGCAGGCTGCCACGTTATCCGGGTGTCCTTCCAGAAGGTAAGCCTCATGCAGAATGCGTTCAGAACTCCAGGCCAGTTGTCCGAAATGAACCGCCAGCGCAATCGCCGCCAGCCGCCCCGCAGCCGACGATCCGCAACCCATGGCCAGCGGAATCCCATTGCGCATTTTGATCGCGAGCGGCACAATCGGACGATCGTTCGCAACCAGTATTCCCTTGTACGTCTCCAACACCAGGTTATCTTCGACTCGCCCGCACCGCTCCGCATCTCTGCCCGTAGCGGTAATCGAAAACTCATCGGCAGGCTCGGCGTCCAACTCAAGATAAAAATCCAGAGCGATGGCAACCGCGTCAAATCCGGGTCCTAGATTCGCGGACGTGGCCGGCAGGCGCAGCCGCAGCCCTCCGCCGGATGGCCGCCCGGATGTCTTGCCTGGCTCGCTCATCCCGCGCTGCCTTTCATTGCCGCCATCACTGCGGAAATCGTTGCGTCAACTGCCACCGCATTGCGCCTCAGCGCGCCAATCTCCGCTTCCCTGCCCGCCGACTCTTCTTCCGTCAGCAGCGTTCCGCGATGAAAGTCGATCGTGTAATCGGCATCCTTCAGTGTGTGCCCGGTCAGCACCAGCACCACCGTCTCATTCGATCGAATCTTGCCATCGGCACGCAGTTTCTTCAACCCGGCAAGAGTCACAGCCGAAGCCGGCTCGCATCCCAATCCTTCCGAGCCCAACTCGGCCTTCGCAATCGCTATCTCGGCCTCCGTCACATCCAGGCACCATCCACCGGTGTCCTGAATAACCCGCACGGCCTTGCGCCATGAAGCAGGATTGCCGATCCGAATCGCCGTAGCCCGCGTATGCGCTTCCACCGGCTCCAGCTCCGCTCCATGATTTTCTGCCAGGCTGCGGACCAGCGGATTCGCGCCCACGGCCTGGATCACGGAGATGCGCGGCAACCGCCCCACCAGGCCCAATTCGTGCAGTTCGCGGAATCCCTTACCCAGTGCGGAGCTATTGCCAAGATTGCCGCCGGGGACAATCAAGTGATCCGGCACATTCCAGTCGAAGGCCTCGGCAATCTCAAAGGCCGGCGTCTTTTGTCCCTCCAGCCGGTAGGGGTTCACCGAGTTGAGCAGGTAAATGGGCGCCTCTTTCACAATCTGCGTCAGCAGTGTCAGGCACCCGTCGAAATCGGTCTTCAACTGGCAGGTCACCGCGCCGTAATCCATGGCCTGCGACAGCTTGCCCCACGCAATCTTTCCATCGGGAATCAGCACCAGGCTGCGCACTCCGGCGCGCGCCGCATAGGCGGCCATGGCCGCGGAAGTATTGCCCGTGGACGCGCAGGCCACCCACGCGAAGCCGCGCTCCTTGGCCACGCTCATCGCCGCGGTCATGCCCGTATCTTTAAACGAGCCGGTCGGATTCATCCCCTGGTGTTTGGCAAAAAGCTGGTCGATGCCCAGTGCCTTCGACGCGCGCGGCAAGTGATACAGGGGCGTATTGCCCTCGAACAACGTGACGGCATTGCCAAAACTGTCCAGAATCGGCAGCAACTCGCGGAATCGCCAAACGCCCGAGTGATCCAGCGCTTCAGCGGAGCTTTTTCTCTCCCGCCACAGCCACTTGAGCGCGCCGGGGTTGGGACGATCCGGCCCCCGCCGCTGGCCCCACCCTGGGTATTCCACTTCGAACAGATCGCCGCAGACCGCGCAACGGAAGTCGGGCAGCGCCTCAACGCCCGCAATCCGGGCCCCGCATCCAAAACAGCGTAACTGGTGCAAATTGTCGCTCATGCTCTCGTCTTGCAGCAGGTCGGTTTGAAGGGTACGCGCCTCAGTGAAGGGTACGGGCTTCAGCCCGTACATTGCCCACTCAAAACGAGTGGGCTTTAGCCCCCGAGGGAATGCTCCTTCAAACGGACAAACTACTCCTTGTCTAAGTTTTACCTGTCTGGTGTTAGCCTACCAGCGTGGAGAGACTTTTGCAGACACTCGGAGCCCGTTGAAATTGAAAAGATTCTTCCCGCTTCTGCTAGGAATGGCTCTACTGTCCCAATTGCACGCGCAAACGCCCTTGCGCGTAGCCGCCGCTGCCGACCTCGAACCCGTCCTGCCGCCGATCCTCGAACAGTTTCGCCGGGCAACCGGCATCCGCGCCGAAGCCACCTATCAAGCCTCCGCAATGTTAACCACTCAGATCATGAATGGCGCGCCCTTCGACTTGTTCCTCTCCGCCGACCTCAACTATCCCAAGAAGCTGATCGATGCCGGTCTTGCCGATGCCGCCGGCAGCGCCGACTCGTCCACACCCATCACCTATTCCAAAGGCACTCTCGTCTTGTGGGCGCGCAAGGATTCGCCGATGCCGCCCCCTTCCCTCGATCTCCTCCGTAACCCCGCCCTCAAACGTCTGGCCATCGCCAATCCCGATCGCGCGCCCTACGGCCGTGCTGCCCTCGCCGCGCTCACCAGCCTCAAGCTCTACGACGCTCTCAAGCCGCGCCTGGCCACCGCGGAAAACATAGCCCAGGCCGCCCAATTCGTTGACTCCGGCAACGCCGACGCAGGCCTCATCTCGCTGACTTCCGCATTAACTCCGCACATGGCCTCGAGTGGCGCCTATTTCGTAATCCCGCGCGATCTCTACCCGCCCATCGAGCAAGGCGCGGTCATCGTGAGCAACACAACCCAGCGCGCCGCTGCCCACAAGTTCCTCGACTTCCTCCTCTCGCCATCAATTCAAGCCCAGCTTGCCAAAGCCGGCCTCACCCCCGTTCACTAGAATCAAGGAATCAATTGGGTGCCCCATCCTCGCCACGTTCTTGTTTTTGTGGCTAGGGTGGGAAACGAAGAATCTCAACCATAAATCCGAAACAGGAAACCATGGACTGGCAAGCGTTCGCCCTCACTCTCCGGCTGGCATCCGTAACCACGGCGATCCTCTTGGCCGTCGCCATCCCTCTCGCGGCTCTGCTGGTCCTCGGCCGCAGCCGCTGGCTCGCCGCTCTTGAGGCCTTGGCCGCCCTTCCTCTTGTCCTTCCCCCCACCGTCCTCGGCTTCTTCCTTCTAGTCCTCCTCGGCCCCCGCACCGCCATCGGCCGCGGAATCATCGCCCTCCTCGGCCATCCCTTGGCCTTCTCCTTCGATGGCCTGGTTGTAGGTTCGGTCATCTACAGTCTGCCCTTTGCCGTGCAGCCGCTGGTCGCCGGATTCGCCGCGGTCCAACCAAACCTCGTTGATGCAGCCCGCCTTCTCGGCGCCGGTCCGGCAAAGATCGTCTTCACGCTTCTAGTCCCTCTCGCGCGGCGATCGCTTGTTGCCGCTGCGGTCCTCAGCTTCCTGCACACCGTCGGCGAGTTCGGTGTTGTGCTCATGCTTGGCGGAGACATCCCCGGCTCCACGCGCACCCTCTCCATCGTCCTCTACAACCAGGTAGAAAACTTTGACTACGCCGCCGCCAACCGCACCGCCACCATCCTGCTCGGATTGAGCGTGGTGGCTCTCGCAGCTCTCTACTCCAAAGGTGAAAAGCGCGGGAGCGCACGCCGTGCTTGAACTGGCCCTCAAAGCCCGCCGTGGCAGCTTCCATTTGGAAGTGGAATGCCGCCTTGCATCCGATTGGACGGTCGTCTTTGGCCCCTCCGGTGCGGGCAAGAGTACTCTCCTGCGTCTGTTAGCCGGCCTTGACAAAGCTGTGCGCAGCGATGCGGCTACAGGAAAAATCTCACTCGACGGCCAAGTTCTCACTGAAACAGCCCGCGGCGTCTGGTGCAAGCCCGGCCGCCGGCACACTTCGCTGGTTGCCCAGCAGCCCTCGCTCTTCCCTCACCTGAGCATCGAAGCCAACGTCGCCTACGGCCTCGGCAGTCTCGACAGCACCATCCGCGCAACCCGCGTTGCCGAAATGCTGGAGCTTGTCGACGCAATGGACCTCATCAAGCGCCGCCCACAGGATCTCTCCGGTGGACAAGCGCAGCGAATCGCGCTTGCGCGTGCTCTTGCCCCCGGTCCCCGCCTTCTTCTTTTGGATGAGCCCTTCTCGGCCCTCGACGGCATCGCCAGCGACGCGCTCATCGGCCGCCTGCAAACATGGGCCCGCGTCAACCGCGTGCTAACCGTCCTTGCCACCCACGACGCCACCGACGCCTTCTCAACCGGCGCAGAGGTCGCCCTCTTGCGCGAAGGCCGCCTGGTGGCCCAGGGCCCCGCTACCGAAGTCCTTCAAGCCGAGCGCGAAAGAATCGCCCTCCGCCTCATGTCGACTTAGGTCTCTTGCCGCATGTCGTCGCAACGAAGTTCGGTGCCCCATCCATGCGACTTTTTTCCCGTCGCATGGGTGGGATACGATAAAGCCCACCTCGCAGAAAATGCGGGTGCCCCAGGTCCCGCTTTTGGGACCTGGGAGACAATTGCATTCAATCACAACGTTCGAAATCCGTCGGGCGCTTCCTTCAGAACCCCACCATCACCGGCTCCATCTCCAGCCGAATCCCAAACCGCTCCTCAACAGCTTCAGCAATCCGATCCGCCAACGCGCAAATCTCCACCGCCGTCGCTCCGCCGCGATTGATCAACGCCAGCGTATGTCGCGACGAAATCCCCGCCCCTCCGAATGCAAACCCCTTGGAAAACCCCGCTTGCTCAATCAGCCACGCCGCCGGGACCTTCACCTGTCCCTGCCCCGCCGGAAACCGCGGCGGCGGCTTCGCGCCTGCCTTCGCGATCTGCTCAACCTGCTCTTCATCCACCACCGGATTCTTGAAGAAGCTCCCCGCGCTGCGGCAATCTGGATCCCCCTCCACCAGCAGCATTCCCTTGCTCTGCCGAACCCGCCGCACCGCCGCAGCCACATCCGCAAGGCTTAACTCAGCGCCGTCTTCCCGGCCTTCCTGAACCGCCTTCTGCAGATCGGCATAGCGCACTGTCGGCGCGCCCCCTGGCGTCAGCCGGTAGTCCACGCGCGTAACGATGTACCGTCCATAATCCGTCGAGTTGAACCGGCTGCGCCGATAGGCAAACCCGCATTCCGCCGCCGTGAACTCACCGAATACACGGGCCTCCAGATCGAAAGCCCGCACCTGCTCAATCGCCGCGGCAACCTCCTGCCCATACGCGCCTACATTCTGTACCGGCGTTCCTCCCACCGTCCCCGGAATCCCCGCCAGGCACTCAATACCTGCAAAGCCTCGCTCTACAACCAGCGAAACAAACTCGTCCCAATCCTCACCCGCGGCAACGCGAAACAATTCGTCCTGCAGCTCTAAACCTTTCAACCCCACATGCAACACCAGCCCATCGAACCCCGCGTCGGAGACCAGCAGATTGCTCCCTCCGCCCAGCACAAACAGCCGAACTCCGCGCTTCTCTGCCCAGGCCGCCGCCTCCGCAATCTCGTCCTCGCTCCCTGCCTCCACAAACCAGCGCGCCGGCCCGCCGACCCCAAAAGTCGTGAACGGTGCAAGAAGCCGATTTTCTTCGATCTGCATCGGATAAAGCCTACACCACCCGGGTTTGACAGTAGAATAGGAGCAGGCAACTTCCCTGCCGGAGGCATACATGTATCCAGAACTGATGGTCATCCCCATGCGCGAGGAACTCGTGCGCGCTGGAATCGCTGAAACCCGCACCGCCGAAGACGTGGACGCTGTCCTGGCCCAACCCGGCACAACCCTGCTGGTCGTCAACTCCATCTGCGGCTGCGCTGCCGGCAAGATGCGTCCCGGCGTTCGTCTCGCGCTGGGCAACTCCACCAACCCGCCCGACCAAAAGATCACCGTCTTCGCAGGCCAGGACCGCGAGGCCACCGAACGCGCCCGCAGCTACTTTGAGGGCAATCCGCCCACATCTCCGGCCATCGCCCTTCTCCGCGACGGCAAGCTCGTCTACCTCATGCAGCGCTTCGTCATCGAGCAGTCCACCGCCCAGCAGATCGCCGGCGAACTCTCCCGCGCCTTCGACGAGTTCTGCGCCAAAACCACCGCGTAAGGAAGCCTCCTGCGATAGGCTTGGGTGCCCCAGGTCCCGACCTTGGGACCTGGGAGAGACCAATCCCCACAGTCGCCGTATTAGCCGTTAGCTTCGACCCCTCAATCCGCTTCCGCATCCCTGGCCAGCTTCTGAACCTTGCTGTGCTTGATCGAATACCCGAAGTAGATCACCAGCCCCACCAGCAGCCAGCCAATCATCACCTCCCAGGTAATCCATGGAAGCCGTGTCATCAGAAAGACGGCCGAAATAATCCCCAGGATCGGCACCAGCGGTACCAGCGGCGCCTTGAATGGCCGATGCATCTGGGGATGGCGAACCCGCAGAACCCAAACCCCTGCGCAAACAATCGTGAAGGCCAGCAGGGTTCCAATATTCACCAGCTTCGACAGCTGCTCGATCGGCAGAAAGCCCGGCAGGATCGCCACAATAGCTCCAACGGAGATAGTAGATATCCACGGCGTGCGGAACTTGGGATGAATCGCCGCCGCCCACTTGGGCAACAGTCCATCCTTCGACATCGAGAAGAACACCCGCGATTGGCCCAGCAGCATGACCAGCATCACGGTCCCCAAACCAAAAACCGCGCCCACATTCACCAGCAACTCGCCCCAGCCGATCCCCGTCACCTTGATGCCCAGAGCGACCGGCGCAGCCACGTTGAGCTCCTTGTAGTTCTTCAGCCCGGTCAAGATCGTCGAGACGATAATGTAAAGCACCGTGCACACCGCCAGCGACCCGAGAATGCCGACAGGCATGTCCTTTTGCGGATTCTTTGCCTCCTGCGCCGCCGTCGATACTGCGTCAAAACCGATATACGCAAAGAAAACAGATGCCGCCCCAAGCGCAATTCCATTCAATCCGAAATGCCCGTGCCCGTCGGAAGGCGGAATGAACGGATGCCAGTTATGCATGGCCAGAGAAGGATGAAGAATCAGAAAGTATCCGCCCAGCGCAATGAAGATGCCCACAACCGTAAGCTTCACGATCACGATCGCCGTATTCAAATTTGCTGATTCCTTGATGCCGATCACCAGCACCGTCGTAATCAGCACAATCGCCACAATGGCCACCAGGTTGAACAGGCCGGTCGCGTGCTGCAAGCCGGCGCTCGACACGTCCACTGGAAGCGAACTCAGCGGCATCCACTGGTTCTGATAAAGCACCAGGTCCGTCCCCGGCGTTGCCGTCAGTTGCGGCGGAATGTGCAGCCCCATCTGCGCCAGCAGGCTGTTGAAATATCCTGACCAGCCCGACGCCACGGTTGCCGCGCCAAACCCGTACTCCAGTCCCAGATCCCAGCCGATAATCCAAGCCACCAACTCGCCCAGCGTTGCGTAACCGTAGGTGTATGCCGATCCTGCAATGGGAATAATCGAAGCGAACTCGGCGTAGCAAAGTCCCGCGAAAGCGCAGGTAATTCCAGCCAGCACAAAGCTCAGCGACACCGCCGGTCCCGCCGCCGTAGCCGCCGCCGTCCCTGTAAGCACAAAAATGCCCGCGCCGATAATGGCGCCAATGCCCAGCGTAATCAGGTTCAGCGCCCCCAGCGAACGCTTCAGCGTGTGCGCGCCCGTTTCGCTGGCCTCCCGGTTCAACATCGACATCGGTTTAATGCGAAGCAGCCTGGACATGTATCGGGACTTCCTCCTCGGGAGCCGGTTACGAAATCAATTCACTTCAGCTTGAGCAGGCCGCGCCGTCCGCCGAGACCAGAAAAGATAAACGGGAATGCCAAGCAGGACCAGCACCAGGCCCGGCCACGTGTACTGGGGCTTGTATCGCAATAATACGATACAGATCCATGCCGCCATCACGATGTAGAGCGCCGGCAGCACCGGGTAGCCCCAGGCCTTATAAGGCCGCGCCGCATGAGGCTGCTTGAAACGCAGCACAAACAACCCGCTAATCGTCAGGATGTAGAAGACCAGCTCCGCGAAGATGATGTAGTCCAGCAACTGGCTATACGAACCGGAGACGCACAGCAGCACCGTCCAAACTGCCTGCACAATCAGCCCTGCAACGGGAGTCTTGTATCGCGGATGCAGCTTGCCAACGGACTTGAAGAACAGCCCGTCGCGGCTCATGGCGTAGAACACCCGCGCGCCGGCCAGAGTCATCCCATTCGCGCAGCCAAAGGTCGAAATCAAAATCGCTCCCGCCATCAGCCATGCCCCGCCGGAGTGGAAAATCTGTCCCAGCACCGCCGTCGCCACCCGGTCCTCAGCCGCATACTGAATGCCCCGCGCCGCCACCGTTGCCCCGTTCGGATCGCCGTGCAGTGGCAGCACCAGCAGGTAAGCCAGCGAAACCAGAAAGTAAACGGCCAGTACAAACCCCGTGCCCAGGATGAGAGACAGCGGAAGATTGCGTTTGGGATTCTTCACTTCCCCCGCGGTAAAGGTGATGTTGTTCCACGCATCGGCCGAGAACAGCGACCCCACCTGCACCACCGCCAGAATCACCACCAGGTTCACCAGCATGATCGGTCCGCCCGCGCCCACCTGCACCGGGTGCATCGCATTCCATCCCGCGTTCTTCCAGAAGGCGCCACCGGCGAAATTCGCAGTCCAGGCCTCCGCGCTGCGGCCAACGGTGAACGCCAGCAGAATCAGCGCGGCCAGCGAAATCGCCTTGGCCGAAGTAAAGACATTCTGAATGAGCGCACCCAGCCCCACGCCGAAGATATTCACAATGGCCAGAAGGATCACGATCGCAATCCCGGTTAGGTTGGCCGTGCTCACCCCAATCTCCATATTGCCCAAAACCATAGGCCCCACCCGCCAGGCCGGCACGTGGGCGATGTGCCAAAGCCAGTGGGTCGTCGAGATGGAGGGGAAAAACACCCCCAGAAACTTGCCGAAGGCCACGCACACCGCGGCGATGGTCCCGGTCTGGATCACCAGGAACAGCGTCCACCCGAACAGAAATCCCCACAGCGGCCCCAGCGACTCGCGCAGGTAGACATACTGTCCGCCGGCCTTGGGCATCATCGCCGCCAGCTCACCGTAACTGAGCGCCCCAATCAGCGTAAGGACGGCCGTTACCACCCACGCCCCCAGAAATAGCGCGGGAGACCCCGTGCCCCGTGCAATATCCGCGTCGACTATATAGATGCCCGACCCGATCATGGAGCCGATCACGATGGCCGTCGAGCTGAAAAGCCCGAGCGTCTGCGCCAGCCGGGGAGCTTCCCCTGGCTTGGCAGGTTCTGAGATGGGAGCGGATTCGGGAATCGTCACTTGAAAGATTCTTACTCGATTTTACCGGCTATGTCTTTAGCTATCTTCAATCTTGCCATTCTTGCTGCCATTTCCAGCCGTTTGCCGGAGGAATCCTGCGCTGACGACGAGCAACACCCGCCAACTTGCCAACTCGCCATCTCCGCGCCAGCGGAGGCCAACTCGCCGCCTTTGTTCAAACCGTTCCCCTCGATCGCGTAACTCACCGACAAGTCGGAACTCTCGGTTTGAGACCTTTCCCACACTGTTCTATCCCAGCGCGGCAATCCACTTCTTGAACTCGGCCGCAGGGTCATCGGCGCGGAAAATCGCCGCGGATACGGCGACCGCCGAAGCGCCCGCTGCCAGCACGGCCGGCGCGGTTGCCAGCGTGATGCCGGCCGCCGCGGTCAGAATCCGGTCCGGCCCGGCCAGTTCCCGCAACCTGCGCACGCCTTCCGGTCCAATGGGAGTCTTGTATGTGTGCTTTGTAGTCGTCGTGAAGACAGGGCCGACGGCGAGATAATCTACCGGCTCGTCCAGAACCCCCGGCAGCAACGCATCGCTCCCGCCAAATGTGCCCACGATCCGCTTGGCCCCAACCAGCCGCCGAGCTTCCACGGGAGACACATCTCCGGCATCCACGTGCACGCCGTCAAAATCAAGTTGTTCAATCAGATCGGCGCGATCATCGAGAATTAACTTCACATTTTCAGCCGGCATCGCGGAGCGCAAAATAGTGCCATCGGCAATCAGCTCCGCATCGCTGCCGGTCTTGTTTCTATACTCCAGCAGCGTGACCCCGGCAGCGGTGAGCGAGCCCCCCAGCCGCCGCAAGAACGCCTCGCGCCCCGTCGACGGAATCATCGAAGCATCAAGTATTGGATACACCTTTGGAAATGGAATAAGCATGGCATCAGGTTAGACCGAATACCCTCAAGTTGTCAGCCAGATCCCTCGCCGGGTAGTGGGTCAGTTTGAAGGGTACGGGCTTTATCCCCCGAGGGAATGCTCTTTCAAACTGGTCCACTACCCTGCGCCGCAATCATGACCAGGAAGATCCCAACTCAATCTGCCACAAAAGCCCCGTGTACCATCCGTGCGCCTTGTTTTCGGCGCACGGATGGTACCGCACAACTTTCCGCGTCGAGTCTCTTCTGATCCCTGATCCCTGATCCCTGATCCCTGATCACTGTTCACTGTTCACTGTTCACTGTTCACTGTCCACTGTTCACTGTTCACTGTCCACTGTTCACTGTTCACTGTTCACTGTTCACTGTCCACTGTTCACTGTTCACTGTTCACTGTCCACTGTTCACTGTTCACTGTTCACTGTCCACTGTCCACTGTTCACTGTTCACTGTTCACTGTCCACTGCCTTACTCACATCCCATCCGCCGAAGGCCCATACGTCCCCGGAAGAGGTTTATTAAGCAACCGCAGATAAACACCCAGTTGCGCCCGGTGGTGAACCAGGTGATTAACCACCCAGCTCCGCCAGACTTCGTACTTGCTATCGTCGATCCAGGTCTGGTCTCCGGCTACAAATTTCCAGTTGTCATCCCACTGCGCCGGCGCAAACTTGGCCAGAAGTGCCTTGGCCTCCGCCGTGTCCGTGTCGAACTTCTCCAGAAGCGCAGCCTTGCTCGCAGGTACATATGGCTCAAACTTCTCTCCGGCAACCATCTCGATCTTGTCCTTTGCTAAAGTGCTCGTAGCCCATTGGCCGGCCGTCTCTGCCAAATGGCCTGCCAACTGCCCCAGGCTCATCGATTTGGGGTGCGGTTTGTAGTTGAAATCCACATCCTCTGGAATGGCTTCCAGAATCTTGCGGGTCGTCGCGGTTTCACGGTCGTATTCGGCAATCAGTGCTTTTTGTAGATCCATTCGGGCAACCTCCCAAGTTGCAGAGCCAGCATAACCGATTTCGCATTAAAAGGCGAAGAAAAATAGAAGATCGATAGAAAAATTCTCCGCTTGGAAACCGTTAATGCGTTCGGATTGCGCCTGTTCCGTAAGGAAATATCGATCCTCAATGCGGATACCGCGAGGAGTTTATTCGAAAAGGACCTGGCCGCCGGAGTCTTTCAGCTACGCGCATTGCCTGAGCAGGCATTCGCGAGAGGCCGCCAGCTTTCTCGCCAGTTGACTCCCAAGCTCGGAACTCGCACCGCCGGCCTGCTCCATGTAGCCGCTGCTCTCGAACTGGGCGCCGCCGCTTTGTTCAGTTTCGACCTGCATCAGAGAGAGATGGCGCAAGCCGCTGGATTGAAGCTCAATCCGTGGCCTTGAGGTCTCTTCTCGACTCCCCCGCTTGCCTACTCGCCGCTCGCCGCCCTGGAAGTCAGAAACCTCTCCATAAAGCCGGTATCGAATTTTCCAGCGCGGAAACCCGCGTCCTGGAAGATCTCCTGGTGCAGCGAAATCGAAGTCTCCACGCCCTGCACAACGAATTGGCTCAGCGCGCGCTCCATCTTGGCAATCGCCTCGGCGCGGTCGCACCCATGCACAATCAGCTTGGCAATCAGCGAGTCGTAGTAAGGTGGAATCATCCCCTCGGCATATTGCGCCGTGTCCACCCGCACCCCATTCCCGCCCGGCACATTGAACGCCGAAATCTGCCCCGCCGAAGGAATAAACCTTCTCGGATCCTCGGCGTTGATGCGGCACTCGATCGCATGCCCGCGAATCTCGAGTTTCCCCGGCAAAATCTCCTCCAACCGGTCGCCCGACGCAATCCGCAACTGCGCCTTCACCAAATCCACCCCGGTAATCGCCTCCGTAATCGGGTGCTCCACCTGGATGCGCGTATTCATCTCGATGAAGTGCAACTCGTGGTTCGCATCCATCAGGAACTCGACCGTCCCGGCGTTCTGGTACCCAATCTCGGCGAGACAGCGGCACAGCGTCCGTCCCAGCTCTTCGCGAAGTTTGGGCGTTACCTGCAGCGAGGGCGCCTCTTCAATCAGCTTTTGATGCCGCCGCTGGATTGAGCACTCGCGCTCAAACAGCGATGCCACGTTGCCGTGTTCGTCGGCCAGCATCTGGAACTCGATGTGGCGCGGATCGTCGATGAACTTCTCCATGTAGAGATCGCCATTGCCGAAGGCGTTCGCTGCCTCCGCATTGGCGGCGTGGAAAAGATTCGGCAGCTCGTCGGTCGAGCGCACAATCCGCATGCCGCGCCCGCCGCCACCAGCCTTGGCCTTCAAAATCACCGGGAAGCCGACCTTTTTCGCCCACGCCTGGGCCTCTTCCACGCTGGGAACAATGCCGTCGGAGCCCGGCAGAATCGGCACCTTGGCCTTCTTCATCGCCTGGCGCGCCTTTTCTTTTTCCCCCATCAGCCGCGTCATCTCCGGCGGGGGGCCGATGAACTTGATATTCGATGCCCGGCAGACCTCGGCAAAATTCGCGTTCTCGCTCATCAATCCGTAGCCCGGATGGATCGCGTCCACGTCGGCAATCTCCGCCGCTGAGATCACCGCCGGCACATTCAGATAGCTGTCGCTCAGCCGCGGAGGCCCAATGCAAATCGCCTCGTCGGCAAACCGCACGTGCAGTGAATTGCGATCCGCCTCGCTATAAACCGCGACCGTGCGAATCCCCAGTTCCTTGCACGCGTTCAGAACCCGCAGCGCGATCTCTCCCCGATTGGCAACCAGTACCTTACGAAACATTCACACCCTTTTGCGAGAGAACTACCCCAGCCGCACCGCGAACAGTGGCTGCCCAAATTCGATAGGCTGCCCGTTGGAGACAAGGCATTTCACAATTTCGCCGGAAGCATCCGACTCGATCTCGTTCATCAGCTTCATGGCCTCGATGATGCAAATCACCTGGCCCTTCTTAACGTGATCGCCGCTAGCGACGAAAGCCTCCGCGCCTGGCGAGGGCGATCCATAATAGGTCCCCACAATCGGCGACTTCACCATGTGCAAACTTGCCTCAGGCTCTGCGGCCGGAGGTTTAGCGAGAGCTTCAGCAGGAGCCACCGGAGAAGACGCCGCAGCGCCGGCCAGGCCCCCACCCTGCGGAGCCGAAGCAATCAAGCGCGCCAAATCGCTCAGTCCCGCCGACGTGGCCGGTGGTTGATTGAACTTGAGACGGATCTTCAAATCGCCCCGGTCCAGGTCGAACTCGGCAACCTGATATTCCTTCAGGAATTCAATCAGTTGCTTCAGATCTTCAATATCTTGTGGTTTCATTCTTCCTTTAACTCTCCCACATTCCCGTGGTTGGCCCTGGCAGTTCCGCACGCCCGCCTGGTGCCGCGACCGCGTGCCGTAGTGTAGCGCCGTCACCAGACCGGCTGTCGCGCGGGCGTCCACGCCCGCGTTCGTACTCCAGCAATTACCAAATCACACAGCCAGGGTACCAGTGTTATCTTGCCTCAGGGTCTCAGCGGTACCCGCCTCATAGTTCAATCAGAGCCTTCGGTGCCGGTGTCAGCACCTGGCCTCCCGTTGCAGTCACAACCACCATATCCTCGATGCGAATCCCAAACCGCCCCGCAAGATAAACTCCCGGCTCGATGGTAATAACCATGCCGGGCATCAACCTCGTTGTCTGTCCGGCGCCAATCCGTGGCGCCTCGTGAATCTCCAGGCCTACCCCATGGCCCGTCGAATGGGAAAATGCCTCCGCCAAACCTTCCCTGCGCAAAACTGCGCGCGCCGCTTCGTCAACCTCCCCGCAGCTCACGCCGGAACTCACTGCGGCTACCGCGGTCTCCTGAGCTTCCAGCACCGCGTTGTACGTGCGGCGTTCTTCCGCCTTTGGCCTGCCCAGAAACACAGTGCGCGTCATATCCGAACAGTAGCCTCCGAGGATTATACCGAAGTCCAGCGTCACGAACCCTCTGCGCGGCAGTACGGCGTTTGTCGCTTTGCCGTGTGGAAGCGCCGACCGCACTCCTGAAGCAACAATGGTCTCAAACGACATCCCTTCAGCGCCCATCAACCGGGCCTGGTGCTCCAGTTCGGCCGCAACCTCGATCTCCCGCAGGCCGGGCCGGATAAAGCCCAGCATATGCTCAAACAGCCTACAGCCTCCGAGCGCCGCCTCAGTCATCAGCGCCAGCTCGTCTTCGTCCTTCACCCGGCGCAAATTCTCTACCAGCGGCCCCGCCAATGCGGTCAGAAAAGTGCGCCGCAAGCGCCCCGGAAGGGCAGCTTTCCAGCGTGTCAGCTCGGCCACCGTAGTCCAGGAGGGATCGAATCCAGCCATCTCCACGCCCGGTTGCGCGGCCAGCCATTGCACCGCGGCCACAGACGGAGCCCCGGAGACGATCTCCACCTTTGCCGCATCCACTTCTTCGGCTGCCTGCGCCGTATAACGCCCATCGGTAAACAGCCGCGCCGCCCGCCTGGTCACCGCCAATGCCGCGCTCGAGCCTGTAAATCCGGAGAGATAGCGAAGGTCGGGAAGGTGTGTAACGACGAGCCCCGGAAGCCCGGCGCGCGTAAGCTTGCGGCGCAGTGCGCCAATGCGGCGGAAGTGATCCACCTGATGAGGATAACAGGCCCCGGAGATTCGTCCCCGCCATCCTCGCGCAGCGAGCGCCAACCTGCTGCTTCTATCTAAGAAACCAGGCTTCGAATGAAAAAGACGGCTTCTGCCTCGACAAAACACCTGAACAAAACACAAAACCTCGCCATTCCACGCGAATCGCACTGATGTATCAGTACATTCCGAAAGAAAGGTCGGCTTGTATCAGTATGATGAACGAAAATTTCCACCGAATTGAAGAAGATCGCCCTGGAAGCAGACAAAAACCGAGCAAGTTGTCGGCCTGTAGCAGTACAAATTCCCCCTGCGAATCCGCCAGACTCACTTTCCAAAAACCGAAAGCGAAACCCAGAGAACGGAGTCTCCCGTTCCCTCAATCCTCAGGCCCTTGATCCTTCGGGTCCCTGACCACTGATCACTGACCACTGATCTCTGACCCCTGATCCCTGACCCCTGCTCTTAAAGCGCCGACCGCACCGGCTTCTTCTGCCGCGGATCGATCTCGGTCACGCCCCCCTGGATGTCCGACTGGCGGTCCATCCATTCGTCCATCCGCGACCGCTTGAAGCGCCAGCGGTTGCCCAGCTTGAACGCCGGAACAAACCCTTCCGAGGCATATTTGTAAAGAGTATCCGGTGAGATGCCTAGATAATCGGAAGCCTGGCGAATGTCCATCACCTCTCGCACTTCAGGAACCAGCAGATTGGAGCGGACTGCGGCGTTGCGCATGATTGCCTCCGGAATAAAGTCGGACAGTCTCCGGCAAACCTGCCGGTAGTCTTGTATATAACGCGGATTCGCCTGTGATTTCAAGGCTTTTCAGGCATTTACCGTAAATTCATCCCCTTTTCGCCTGTCCTTCCGGGCGAACCAAACAGCGATCTCCAGCCCCAAACCCAGCCAGTTGGGGCCGCGCTTTGGTCCGGCCCAAGCACTAGGGTTGTTAGAACAGATGGTGCGGACCGGAAGATATAATGGGACAAATTCAGACTGAATCCGGTCCGGCCGTGGAAATGAAATCGGCCGCGGGGATTGCGCGCCCTCGAACAGCTCTCCTACATGGCCTTCCGCCACCAGGTGGTTTGCTCATCGCTCAGGAACTTCGTCTGCGCTCCCCGCGAAAGGTAGAAGTCCAAAACTTCCCCTTTCTGAAACGAGGAGCATTCCGGCCAGGAGGACTCGTCCTTGTCCAGGTGAGTCTCCGTCTGGTGATTGTCTACCAGCGTGATATCCGTGGGCGAACACTCGACGACTTGCTGGGCCTTGAGGGAAAACGCAGTGCCGGGAGGCGGATCGGGCGGTATCTGATTGGCAATCTTCGTCAGCAGCAGAATGAACACAAACGCAGCCGAAAAAATGACAATCTTCTTCATGGGGACGATTCAGGCCTGGCGGTTCTAGGAATCCAATGCCCGCTCCGAATCCAATGTATAGCGCAGCCGCACATTTCACAACCCCAGGTAATGGGTCAGTTTGAAGGGTACGAGCTTTACAGGCTGCGGAAAAACTCTTCTGGGCCGGGATAAGCGTCAGGGCACGACTTCAGTCGTGCCAAATGCCACAAAAATAGCGCGGGCTTTAGCCCCTGAGGGGCGTTTCTTCTTGACCTTTCCCAAAATCCCAAATTTCTTGATTCCGCTTAGTTCTGATCGTCGCGCCGATGCAGCGTGGGCTTGTCGTCGGAGGTCGATGCGCTGTCAGTGCTGTCGCCCGTGCTACTGCCGGTAGTATCGGGTCCCGTGCTCGCCCTGCGCAGCGACGGCCTCGTCACGCCCTTGGTATCTGTCAGCCGCCGCTTGTTTTCAATGCGCGCCAAGCGGGCCTTCACGTCGTCGAACTCTGACGACGTAACCATATACTCGTCTCTCGCCGGCAGAATGCGCGCAATCTCTTCCTGTGTGTGCAGAATGCGGTCGGGAGTTTGCGGATGGTCGGCAAAAACCTTGGCCACCGCGCCCGGCTTGCGTTTTTCCAGCGCTTGAATCTTCTCAAAGAAGGTAATGAAAGCCTGAGGATCGTAGCCGGCGCGGTACATGTACTGCACGCCCAGGTAGTCGGCCTGCGACTCGAACTCCCGCGAGAACTTCATGAAAGTAATCGGTATCCCGATCGAGGCCGCTTCGTAGATTCCGTATCCCGTCCAGCCGCCGATGAAGATCAGTGGGATGGTGCCCAACTGCGCGTAGTTCATGCGCGTCATCTCGCGCACCGCATGGTGAGCGCAGACGTGGGCCGTTTCATGAGCCATCACCCCGGCCAGTTCGGCCTCCTCGTCGGCGTTCAGAATCAATCCCGAGTTCACGTAGAAAAAGCCGCCCGGCAACGCGAACGCGTTAATTTCGTCCGAATCGATGACCTTGATGGTAAACGGCACCTTGCAATCGGAGTTCTTCACGATATTCTGCCCAATGCGGTTCACATACTCGGTGATTACCGAATCGTTGATGAGTTTGGAACTCTTTTCCACCTGGTCAGCGTAGGTCTTGCCCATCTTGATCTCGGTATCGGTCGAGTACCAGTTGCCCAGACCGCGGGCGCCGATGTCGCGATTCCCCACCGCGCTCACGTCCTCCACGCTGCCCGGCTTCACCTTGACCATCTCGCCGCCCACTGGAACCACTTTCTCCAGATCGGCATCCTTCGCGGGCATATCTCCACCCACCGGGGTCGTCCCTGGCGCAGGTTTCTTTCCTGTGGTGTCGGGCTTGCTGTCGCCGTCCTTTGCCGCCGGGGCCGGGATGTCGCCCCCCACCGGGGCTGTGCCCGGCGCCGGCTGGGCACTCGGCGCGCTCGCCGGGGCCGGATTGGAGCCCGTCTGTGCCCCCATCGCCGTGGCCAATGCAAGCGCAAGTCCTGCCAGCATCGTTAACCGCACTCCCTGGAACTCTGCCTTCATGATGACCTCACCTCCGGCGGGATGACTCCTTCGTCCTGGGATCCGCAATCCTGCACTGTTTAGACGTTAGTATCTGCTCCTTGGGCAACAAGGGCAAAGAATTATTCGCTTGGAACGGCAGAATCACCCTGGGGCTGTCTCTTATTCGGCCAGGAGTTTCGTTCAGGGCAATCGCATGATGGGATTTTGTATGCTGATCCGATCCCCGGTCTTGCTCCTGAAATTCGATCCTGCGCAGTTGGTCCCGTAGATTCTCTGTTGGAAGTCAAGCATTTTCGGTGGGGAGGCTTTGGATTTTTAAGGCATCGGGGTCTATCCCTCCGATGATTTTGGGGCGAGCTATCTCTTCCCCTGCCCGCCCCAT
>Ga0181517_10000716_pt1 | contig 42433 bp, 37 predicted proteins | sample PEATcosm2014_Bin_31_FD_119748 | JGI IMG/M metagenome (GOLD analysis project Ga0181517, IMG submission 119748) | Peatland microbial communities from MTU Mesocosm Facility, Houghton, MI, USA - PEATcosm2014_Bin01_30_metaG | ecosystem: Environmental > Terrestrial > Soil > Wetlands > Peat | place... | reverse complement strand
TGACAGGTCTTCGTCGCTGGGGTGGAGGGAGGCGAAGCGCACCCCCTCGGGAGCCCTCAAATTCCTCCCGTTAGGGAGGAACCGAAAATAGCCCAGGGGAAGCGAAGCGCACCCCTGGGAAGCCCCGTTCCAACATGGATTCGCCCACCCCGTAGGGGTGGAACGAGCTACCGCCAAGCCAACTCCTTGTTCCCGCAATTCCCGTGTCGATCAGCCCGCCAAGTCCAGCCTCCGATTCCTCATCTGGTAGAGTGAGGTTATATCCGGAACCCCGGCTGCGCAGCTGCGCTACCGTCTCCGGATTCACTCTGCAAAGGCCTCATTTCATGGAGTATTCGAGCGATCCTCATGACAACTAATCTCGGGCATGCCGCCCTCGTTGAATTGGCTCCCTTTGGCATCGAGCCGCAGTTTGTTGGCCGGGTGTGGGGTTATCAGGACCTGCGCCCCTGGTATGACCGTGAGGCGGGCAATGAGCCCATCGGCGAGGTCTGGCTCACCGGAGACCAATGCCTGGTCGCCACCGGAGAGCATGCCGGAAAGACGCTGGCTGGCCTGTTTACCGAAATGCCTGAGGCGTTACTCGGGCCGTCAGCCCCGTCCAAGGACTCGCCCCTGCTGCTTAAAGTGATTTTTGCCAAACAGAAATTGAGCGTGCAGGTACACCCCGACGACAAGATGGCGCACAAATACGGCGAGCCGCGCGGCAAAACCGAGTCCTGGTATGCGCTGGCAGCCGAGTCGGGAGCCGAAGTAGCTTGCGGCCTAAAGCCCGGAGTCACGCTGGAACAGGTCAAAGCCGGCATTGCCGATGGCACCCTGGAAGCCAGCTTGAAGATGCTGCCCGTCGAGGCCGGCGACATGATTTTCGTCGATGCCGGAACCGTCCACGCCATCTGGCCGGGATCGATTCTGCTTGAAACACAGCAAAACTGCGACCTGACCTACCGCATGTACGACTATGGGCGCGGGCGTGAACTGCATATCGAGAAGTCCATTGAAGCAACGCGGCTCAAAACTCGCGCCGGCAAAATTGCGCCGGTTTCGCTTGGCGATCGCAAAACGCTGATCGATGTCGAATACTTTCGAGTCCAGCAGATCCAGGTGGCCGGCAGCACAACCAGCGCCAGCCTGCGCGGCGAGGGCGACGCAGCCGGCCTGGCCTATCTGTTTGCCGTCTCAGGCGCCGCCCGGCTCTCCGGCCCCGGTTTCGGATCGGTCGACCTACCCACCCGGGGCATTGTCGCCGTCCCCGCTTCCTCGCCGGAGTTCGTTCTCCAGAACCTCGGCGGACTGGACCTGATCCGCATTACGCCCAACTGGCCCGGAGGTAAAGCATGACCGATACATGGCGAGAATCCGTGATTGCCTACATCCGCGCCGAAACCCTGCCCATTGATAAGTTCGGCCACATGCCGCGGCTTTACGCGCTGGCCTCTCGTCTGGGGCAGGGAATTGAACACGACGACGATGTTCTCTTTGCCTCCGCCTGGATGCACGACCTGGGCGTCTTTCTCGGCCACCGGCCGCAGGACCCGGCCGAGCTGCTGGCATGGGACTCGGTGCCCTACACCATTGCCAGGTCGCGCGAGTTGCTTCCCGGATGGGGCTTTCCCGTCGAAAAACTCGATGCAATCGAGCAGGTCATCTTGACCCACCAACCAAAGGACGAGCCGGTGCTGATTGAGGCCGTTCTCCTGCGCGACGCGGATATCCTCGAGCAGTTAGGGGCCATCGGCGCCCTTCGCGCCCTGGTCAAGATTGGCCGGGACAGCCGCTTCCCAACCTATTCCTCGGTGATGCCGGTGCTGCGCCGGTCAGTTGACTATTTGCCCGGCAGGCTGCGTCTAAAGAGCGCGCAGGCATTGGCCGTTCCGCGAATCCAATTGCTGCAAACACTGATCGCAGCCATCGAAAGCGAAGCCGGCGAACTGCTGTTTTAGCCAGCCATCGGTAGTGGCTTTCCCCGACTTTCTTAACTCAATTGCCACCGTCATTCTGAGCGAACGGGGCCCCAAACGTATTTCAGTTTGGGGGTGGCGAGCGAAGAATCTGCTTCTCTTTTTTTAATGCCGATTCGCGCCAATTTCCCCTCGCCCGCAACGATCGCCGTTTCCCATCCCACATTTTTGAGGCAGAATGAATAGCGATATGAACATTCGATTTGTACTCCCTGCTGAGCTTCGCGGCGCCGTGGATGCGGCCGCCGCCGACTGGACCGCAAACAACAAAGTAAGCCGCTTCTGGCAAAAGGACCCCAGCCTCTGGACCCGTGATGGCGAAGAGAAATGGCTGGGCTGGATCGACATCGTCGAGCGCGAGCAGAAGCAGTCCGTGGCCCACGCATCCTTGGCCGCCGACGTGAAAACCGCAGGCTTCAAGAGCGTCCTGCTCCTCGGCATGGGCGGCTCCAGCTTGTGTCCGGAAGTGCTCTCCGTCACTTTCGGCCAGCAACCAGGGTTTCCCGCCCTCCACATCGTCGACTCCACCAACCCGGTGCAGGTAAAGGCAGCCCGCGACGCTGTCAACCTGGCTGAAACGCTAGTCATCGTCGCCTCCAAATCCGGCTCAACCCTGGAGCCGAACGTCCTGAAGCAGTACTTCTTTGAAGAGATGAAGAAGGCCGTGGGCGCTGAAAAGGCCGGCAGCCATTTCCTGGCCATCACCGATCCCGGCTCCAAGATGGAGCAGGTGGCCAAAGCCGACGGTTTCCGCCACATCTTTTACGGAGACCCGCAGATCGGCGGTCGATTCTCCGCGCTCTCCAACTTTGGCGTGGTGGTCGCCGCGGTGGCCGGCCTCAATACGGGCAAGCTCCTCTCTGAAGCCGCCAAAGGCGTTGCCGCGGCCAAACTGGCCCCGGCAGAAAACCCGGCCGTGCGGCTGGGCCTGCTGATGGGTCTATGCGCCAACACCGGCCGCGACAAGATCACCATCTTCACTTCGCCTGAAATCTCCGACCTGGGCGCCTGGATGGAGCAGTTGATCGCCGAATCCACCGGCAAGCTGGGCAAGGGAATTACCCCGGTGGATCGCGAAGTCATCGGCGCGCCCGGGGTCTATGGCAATGATCGCCTCTTTGCCTACGTTCGCCTCAAATCCACCGCTGACGCCTCGCAGGACGCAAAAGTCGCGGCCATTGAAGCCGCCGGTCATCCCGTCGTCCACATTGAGATTTCAGACCTTTACGAGATCTTCGGCCAGTTCTTCAGCTGGGAAATCGCCACTGCGGTGGCCGGCTCGGTGATGGGCATCAACCCCTTCAATCAGCCCGACGTGGAGTCGGCCAAAATTGAAACCCGCGCCTTGACCACGGCCTACGAGCAGACAGGGAGATTACCTGAGACTTCGCCTTTTCTTGAGGATGCAGGCATCAAGATCTACGCTTCCGAGGCCTACGCGGCCGCCCTCAAGGCCGCCGCTCCCGCCCAAACCCTTGCCGGTATCCTCAAGGCGCATCTCAGTCAGATTCACTCCGGCGACTATTTCGCCTCGCTGGCTTACCTGCCCATGTTCCCTGCTCACGAAGCGGCCATCCAGGGCTTTCGCCACAAGGTGCGCGACCAAAAGCATATAGCCACCTGCCTGGGCTTCGGCCCCCGTTTTCTGCACTCTACGGGGCAGGACTACAAGGGTGGACCCAACACCGGCGTCTTTCTGCAGATCACCTCGGATCACGCTGAAGACCTGGCAATTCCAGGGCAAAAGTACAGCTTTGGCGTCGTCATCAGCGCCCAGGCTGCCGGAGACATGGCGGTGCTCCAGTCGCGCGGTCGGCGCGTCCTGCGGGTGCATCTGGGGCAGGATGTGACCTCCGGCCTCAAAACGCTCTCTGCGGCCATCGATAAAGCGCTCGAATAAATGCCGCAACCGCGGAAACCGCAATACCGGGAAGGAGCCGCAAGGCTCCTTTCCTGCTTTATCGCTGCTGCACTTTCCTGCGGAACTTTTTTCCGCCCCCGGTGTTGGTAAAAGTGACCATTACCGGCGGCTCCCCGTCTAACCCACGTAGATGGGGACCGGATTTGGAGTTCCGAACGCAGAGGAGATACACAACCATGATTCGGCCATTGTTCAACAAAGTTTTTCCCACGGCCTTGGCTTGGGCGGCGGTTCTGGCGATCGGCGCCTCGTTGGCGCTGGCGCAGGATCCCTCCCCAACCGAGCCTCAGCCCGCACAACCGGCACAGCCGGCCGCTGGCCAGCGCTCCGACGGGCAGATTGAAATGGACGTGGTCCACGCCCTCGACGCATCCAAGGCCCTCAAAAAGGACCTGATCACCGCCGCCACCATCCAGAGCGAGGTGACGCTTTCCGGGACCGTATCTACCGAGGCGTCAAAGGAACTGGCAGAGTCCATTGCCGCCCGTGTCCCCGGCGTGACCGCCGTCCACAACAACCTCAAGGTCGGCAACCCGGTCGACGCGCAGGCTGCTCCTGAGGCCACCGACCCTGGCGTGGAGCCCATGGCTGAAAATCAGCCCGGTCCTGAGGAGGGTCCGGTTCCTCCGCCGCAGGGCTACCCACAGCAACAACCTGGCCAGTACCCCGACCAATCCCAGGCGCCCATGCCTCCTCCTCCAGCCGGCAGTCCTCAGTACCCGCAGTATCCGCAGGCGCGGCCTCAGTATGCTCCCGCTCCTCCGCCCGCCCCGGCCTATGAAACAGCCAAGGGGCCGGTTACCCTGCTTCCAGGAACCTTGGTGCAGGCGCGGGCCAACCATGCGGTCGACAGCAAGCACGCCAAAGATGGCACACCGGTGGAGTTCACCGTTATTCAGGACATCGCCATTGGCAACATCCTGGCCATTCCGCGCGGCGCAACCGTTCGTGGCGTGGTCACTGAGGTCAAGCAGTCCGGCGCCCTTACCGGCAGTCCGGTGCTGGCGCTCACGCTCACCTCGCTTGAACTGGGCGGGCAAAGTTACCCCCTGCAGACCGATCAATTCAAGGTCAAGGGGCCCGGCAAGGGCGGCGCCACGGCAGAAAGAGCCATTGGCACCGGTATTGTCGGCACCATCATCGGCTGCGCGGTGGGCCGCGGAGCAGGATGCGCCATTGGCGCCGGAGCGGGTGTAGCCGCCGGTACCGCAGCATCGGCTGCTTCTCCCGGGCCGGGCATCTGGATTCCCGCCGAAGCCCAGGTCGATTTCCACCTCAAAGCTCCGGTGACCTTCAGTCCTGTCAGCGCTCAGGAAGCGGCCCGGTTGGCCGAAGGGCTTTATCAAGGCGGCCCGTCTCTCTATCGGCGCGGGTATTATCCCTACGGAAGGCCTTACCCGGTCGCCTATCCGTACGCGTACCCCCAAGTGTACTACCGCCCGTATTACATCACCGGCGGGTACTATTACTGGCGTTAATGCTCCAGTCTCCCTCCCCCGAACAGCGGGCATTCCGGTCTCCGGGATGCCCGCTTTGCGTTGCGAGCCGCGTCGCGCCGTTTGACCGCGAGCAAGCGCCGCGCTTCTCAAGCCTTGCCGGGTTCATTGTCGTCTATAATTGCAGTGAATCGCTCACGCAAGATTTGCGTACGAGAATTGCGTATTTGTGGCAGATGCAGGCAGCCCGGCCCGGGCAAACGCTCCGTCACCTCCGCGCATAGAGAGTAGAAGGCTCAAGTCCAACCATGATCCGTTTCCTGCAGAGAGACAACCGCTTCACCAAGGCACTGTTCATCGTCATTATTGGCGGCGCTTCCGTGTCCATGTGCATCTACCTGATCCCCGGCCTCACCGGCATGGGCACCACATCGGCTGACACGTATGCGGTGGTCTATCCCCACTGGTATAACCGCCTGTTTTCTTCCGGCGTGACCATATCCCAGCAAAAGGTAAGCCAGATGGCCCGCCAGCAGGTGCAGCAGCGCAACCCGCAATATGCTGACAACGCCATGATCGTCTCCATCTTCGAGCGCCAGGCTGGCCAGCAATTGGTGCAGCAGGAGATTCTGCTCGCTGAAGCGGACAAACTCGGCATCCACTCTACCGACGAAGACGTCATCCAGTACCTGCGCTCCGGCCCTACCGGCCAGGTCCTCTTCCCTGACGGCAAGTTCATTGGGCAGGACCAGTACGCCGCTCTCATCTCCAACCGGCTCAACATCTCGGTCAAGGATTTTGAGGAGGAGATCAAGCGCGACATCGCCATCAAGCGGTTGCAGGCCCTTATCACTGCCGGCGTCACCGTGGGCGACCAGGAGGTTCGCGAGAGCTATCGCAAGCAGAACATCAAGATCAAGTTTGATTACGCCGTCATTTCGGTAGACGATGTGCGCAAGACCATCAATCCCACCGACGGCGACCTCGAGGCATTCTTCAAAGCCAACGCCGTCCGCTATGCGACCGCTGCCCCTGAAGAGCGCAGGATCACTTACTTCGCTTTTACCACCAACGATCTGCCTGGCGGCGTGCCGCAGCCCAGCCAACAGGAGATCAAGGCCTATTACACGGCGCACCAGACCGAGTACGCCACCCCGGAGCAGGCGCGCTCCAGGCACATCCTCATTAAGGTTGACGCCGGCGCAGACCCCAAGGTCGATGCCGCAGCCAAAGCCAAGGCCGAGGGATTGCTCAAGCAGATCCTGGCCGGCGGCAACTTCGCCGAACTGGCCAAGAAGAACTCCGATGACCCGGGCAGCAAGGACAAGGGCGGCGAACTCGGCTTTGCCCAGCGCGGAACCATGGTGCCGGAGTTTGACAACGCCATCTTCACCCAGAAAATCGGCGATACCAAGATCGTGAAGAGCCAGTTCGGCTACCACATCGTCCAGGTTGAAGAGCGGCAAGCCGCGCATGCCCAGGACCTGAGCGAAGTGTTGCCCACCATCCAGGCCACCCTCATCCGCCAGAAGGCGGCAGAGAATGAAGAGGCCTATGCCCACGCTCTCACCTCAGAGTCCATCAAGAACGGCCTGGAGAAGACCGCCGCGGCTCACAAGCTGCAACTGGTCACCACCGCCCCCATGACTCGCCAGACCATCATCGCCATGCTGCCTGACAGCCGGCAGATGGTTGCCAAGGCCTTCGAGTCCAAGCAGGGCGATCCGGCGCAATTCGCCTCCACCGGCGAAGGCTACGCGGTATTCCAGGTTACCGGTATCGCTCCCGCTCACGCGCCCAGCTTTGCCGACTGGAAGAGCCACGTTGCCGACGACTACCGCGACGAGCAACTGCCCAAACTGCTCAGCCAAAAAACAGCCGAGCTGGCTGAAAAGGCCAAATCCATGAACGATCTGGCCAAGGCCGCCAAGGCCATGGGCGCAGCCTTCAAGACCAGCGATCTGGTGGGTCAAAGCGGCCAGGTGCCCGATTTTGGCGAGGTTGGCCAAGTGGCGCCGCAACTGTTTGACATGGCTCCCGGCACCATCAGCGGACCCATCAACGCGCAGCGCACCGGCGTAGTGGCCAAGCTGCTTGACAAGCAGGAACCAACCGCGGACGAGATTGCCAAGAACTTCGACCAGCAGCGCGACCAGATTCTCGACCAGCGCCGCTCTGAAGCCTTCAGCGTCTTCCTGAGCAACCTCATGAACGACTACAAGAAGAACAAGCGCATCCGCATGAGCGCCAAGTCCCAGGGCCCCGAAATTCCTGGAGAGTAGCCAGGCTGGCGCAGCAAGCAGAAACACAGAGCCCGCATCCCCAAATGGTGCGGGCTCTTTTTGCCAGGCCGGATCGCTGGGAGCCCCCGGTCTCGACTTTGAGACCGGGGACACCACAAATCCCAACCTGCCGTTTCTTCCCCAGCCACTAAGACGGGTGCCCCATCCTTGTCACCTCCTTGTTCTTGTGACAAGGGTGGACAGCATGAACCCCAACAAAGGGCCTCGTCCCCCGCAAGCGGTCCCTCTCGCAAACGCCACATCCGCAAGCACTTACCTTTGCAGATAAATTCCACCATTCGGTCCACACTTCAAGTATGAGGTGATTGGGTCGAAGGGGCGAATGGTATCTCTCGAAGGCATTGCAAGGGCGGGTTTCACCATAATCGGTGCATTCTTGTGCATCGGCGGGCAGTAACCCTTTTGTCATGACGATTCTGCGGCGAACCCCAGCAGAATGACCAACTTGGACCGATGCCCCCTCCGCATCTCATTGAAAACGGGGATTTTCTCCCCAGAATATAGGGGGGAGTGGGGAGGGAGGCAGTCTCAGCTTCAATGCAAGAATCAAGAATCAAGCGCGCCGCCAAGCTGACTTGCTAACTTGCTGGCTCGCTGACTTGCTGACTAGCTGACTCGCTGAATCACCGCTCCCGGCGATAATAACCCCATGGAGTTTCAACGCTCGTCCGGAGTTCTGCTGCACGTAAGTTCGCTCCCGTCCTATGGCGGCATCGGCGACCTGGGTCCTGCCGCTCACCAGTTCCTGGAGTTTCTCGCCAAGGCCAAACAGCACGTCTGGCAGGTGCTGCCGCTCAGTCCCACTGGCTACGGCAACTCGCCTTATGCAAGCGCTTCGGCCTTCGCAGGCAATCCCAGCCTCATCAGCATCGAGTACCTGTCCGACTGGGGCTGGATTGACGGCCAGCGCCTTGCCGGCCTGGCCGGACGCAGCGGCAACATCGACTTCCAAGAGGTGGAAGAACGGAAGTTCCCGCTGCTCTACGAGGCGGCCGCAAACTTCCTCGACCGCGGCCCGCACGATCCAAAGCTCGCCGCGCAATGGGATCAATTCCAGGAGTTCTGCCGCATCGAGGCCGGCTGGCTCACCGACTACGCCCTCTATGCCGTGCTGCGCCGTCAGTTCAATACCGGCGCATGGACAACCTGGCCGGAGCCGATTCGCCGCCGCCGCCCCGAGGCGCTGGCCAAGGCAGCCGCAAACCACGGCCGCGCTCTGGCCCAGGAGCAGGCCCTCCAATTCGCCTTCTCAACCCAGTGGGACGACCTCCGAAAAGCTGCTGCACGCAATGCAATACGCATCATGGGCGACGTGGCCATCTTCGTCAACATGGACTCCGCCGACGTCTGGGTGCATCCCGATCTCTTCGAACTGGACGAAGATCTCAAGCCCATCTCCATCGCCGGCGTCCCGCCCGACTATTTCTCGCCCACCGGCCAGCGCTGGGGCAATCCGCTCTATCGCTGGGATGTTCTGGTGGCGCGAGGATTCGACTGGTGGATCGACCGCATTCGCCGCTCCTGCCAGCTCTACGACATCGTCCGCCTCGATCACTTCCGCGGCTTCGAGGCCTACTGGTCCATCCCCGCCAGCGAGGAGACGGCAGTCAACGGCGAGTGGGTCAAGGCGCCCGGCCTCGAGCTGTTCCGCGCGCTTGAGTCCGCGCTTGGTCCCCTGCCGCTGGTGGCAGAGGATCTGGGCATGATCACACCGGAGGTGGAAGCGCTCCGCCTGGAACTCGGCATGCCCGGTATGAAAGTGCTGCAATTTGGCTTCAACAGCAAGGGAGCGCACATCCACCTGCCTCACCGCTTCACGCCGGATACCGTGGCCTACACCGGGACTCACGACAACGACACGACGCAAGGCTGGTGGAACGCAGCAACCAAACTGGAACAGAAAGCTGTCGAAGCCTACGTGGGCAGAGTGTCCAACCGCCCCGTCCGGCCGCTCATCCGCGCCTGCGCGGCCAGCGTGGCGCAAATCGCCGTGGTTCCCGCACAAGACTTGCTTGAGCTAGGTTCCGAAGCGCGCATGAACACGCCATCTGTAGCGTCGGGCAACTGGAGCTGGCGCGCCCCGGAATCATGCTGGACTCCAGACCTCGCTGCACGTCTCGCCGCCCTGGCTGAAGTGACCGACCGCGACAACGATCCCTTGGCCGAGCCCGAGAAGACGGAAGCAGGGAGCGATAGTCATGCTGCCGCTTCATCCTGACTACCCGCTCAGACTCTCATCCTGAGCGGCCGTTTTGGAGCCAGGGTCCAACAATTTGCTCTTCGGCCGATGCGCGCTGAAGGGGTCACAGAAGCCCATTGCGAACCCAGGCCTCAACCCTGCGATTCTTGTTCCGGCCCTCTGGAGTTTCGTTCGAAGCCACGGGAAGGTTCGCTCCAAAATCCTTGATGTTACCAGCTGGCACGATGACACCAATAGCCCGGAGATCGGTGGCGACACCTTCGGCTCTTTGATGGGCCAGGCGCCGATTGCGTGCTCGGTCTTCAACTTGATCGGCAAAGCCAATCAAGAGAATGTCGTCTCCAGTTCCACCGTGCTGCGATAAAAAAATACGGAGGCGCAAGACATTGATCTTGGCCAAATTGTCCAGTTGGCTGCCGGTATTGCCCGCAGCTTCGGCCTTGGCAACAGAGAAGTGGAAGCTGAGTCCGATTCTTGAATATCCTGTTGCCAGTTTCTGGTAGGCAAGCGGCGCCCCCTTCGGGGGCTCAACATGAAAGACCTTTGGAGTCAGTTCGACAAAGGGCGTTTGGTCAACGATTGCCTGTCCGGGTTTGTAGGTCGCATAGCGCATGAATGCGTTCACCATCGACCCCGGCGTGTCCCGGTCGTAAAGTAACAGCCGCCGGCAAATCGGATAGTCTTCCGTGACAATCGCAAGCTCGGTGGGAAGAAAGGCGCGGGCGCTTCCATCCGAAATGGAGAGGGCTTTTGCATTCTTGACTAGAGGCGAGGAAGCGTAGCCGATGGCATTGTGCGAGCGCATAACGGCATCGACAATCTGGTTACTGTCTCCCAATTGCCGATCTCTTGGGAGTTCTTCCATCTTCGCGGCAGCCGTAGGATCTGTCCGCATCACCTTTTCAGTGAACATTTCAAAAGTGCCGGAGTTGCTGTCGCGCCCATAGAGTTCAATCGGCGCATCGTCTCCGCCGACCTCTTTCCAATTCCTGATTTGCCCGGAGTAGATCGATCGCAATTGCGGAATGGAAAGCTGCGAGACGCGATTGCCAGGATTCACAATGACGGCGATTGCATCCAGCGCCACAACATGCTCCGTAGGGCGGTCATCCAGATTGCGGGAAGACACCGGCACATCCGAGTCGCTGATAGGCCGCGACGACATGCCGATGTCGCAATAGTCGGGGCCATTTTCCGTGGAGAGGCATTTGAAAGCGGCGCCCGATCCGGTTGCGTAAATCTCAATGACCTGCAGACCGGGTCTTCCCGGCACTTTACCCCACACGTGCAGGATAGGGTGCCCACCGGCATCGTGACCCTTGATCCTTTGGCCGGTTTCAGTGGCTCCAAACTCGTCGCGCAAAAAAGCTTCCGCCAGCACCGGCACGAGCTCGTCCCCGATGGAAGTGGAGCCGCGCAACGACAACACAACATGCTCAGGAGGCCCGAAGATCCTATCGCGGAAGAGGAACAAGCCGGTTCCGGTCAGCATCAGAGCCAAGACCGCTGAAATCTGCCACATGCGCACTTTGCTGCGGCCATCAACAGGTTGGGCGGAAACTCCACGAGGCACCGACCCGAGTTTCACGATGCGTCGCGGCTGCGCACATCCCTGCTTCCACCACTTCCCCATACGACTGCTGCCTTCGTCATCGACGAAGAGAAATTCATCCTGTACTCGACGATCCAGTTCCATCTGCGTCCCCATTACTCTCGCAAAGAATAGCTCGATTCGCCTGCACGATTACAAGCTTGGAAGCCTTTGGCATTGTAAGAGGAAGACTATCTTCAGAAGATTCCGCGGTCTTTGACGTTGAACAACATCGCTGGATCGAGCGTTCGCCCTAGTGCGTCTGCGCTGATTCAGCCGCGCCAATCCCCACGTGGAGCAACTTGAGGTAATCGACTGGGAAGGCGGCATGACCGACGTCAAGGCTCGTCAACTCGCGAAAAGCCTCGGCGGCGATGTCCTTTCTGACAGCGAGGTGTGGCACGTTCATACCATCGCGAACGGTCTCGTTGAACGCATGGACCTCAAGGAGAGCGAAACAAGCTCGGACTCAACCCCATCTGCAGCATTCTCCAGACGCTAGAGCCTGTTTCCAAAATGGCAGCCGGATCCGGAGTGTGATACCTCAGGGGTTAAACCCCCTTCCTGTTTTGGGTCGTTTTCGGCACGACTGAAGTCGTGCCCTGACGCAAAGCGGATTTTTGAAACACGCTCTGGCATGTGTCAGGGATCTACCGCTTTTCGCTGATAGGGAGCGCGATGCCGGCCGGCGTTCCCACCTTTCCGGCTCGTTGCGGCGGGATTCGTAATCGCAAGCCGGCTAGTATTCAGCATTCACGAGTTTCCAAGTCTTTACCGAGTGAGTCCAGTTTCCGTAGGTCGGGAAAGAGGTACATCCAGAGAATCGCGACTGCAATGCTGCCGACACCGCCAAGGATCGTAGCGGGAATCAGACCCCAAAAGGACGCGGTGACGCCAGATTCGAATTCGCCGAGTTGGTTTGAAGTTCCAATGAAGAGAGAGTTGACTGCACTGACGCGGCCGCGCATCTCGTCTGGAGTCTCCAGTTGTACCAACGAGGAGCGGACTACCACGCTGACCACATCTGCACTCCCGAGCACGGCAAGAATGAACATCGACAGCCAAAGCGAGCGAGAGAGCGCGAAGGCGACCGTTGCGAATCCGAAGACGATGACCGCGGTAAACATGCGCATGCCCGCATGGCGATTGATGGGCCTGTGAGCAAGGACGACCGACGTAGCCAGAGCGCCGAGTGCGGGGGAAAGCCGGAGCAGGCCCAGACCCCACGGGCCTGTATGCAAGATGTCGCGAGTGTAGGCGGGAAGCAACGCGGTAGCGCCGCCCAGCAGGACGGCGAATAAATCCAGAGAGATTGCTCCCAGGATTCTCTTGTGATCGCGAATGTAATGTATGCCCGAGAAAATGGATCTGGCAGTGGGCGCAGCGTCTGCAGGAGCCCGGCGCCAAGGCCGAATGGTTGAAGAAAGCGACGCGGCGCAGACGAAGAGCACCGTACTGGCAAAGTACGGTGTCTGTGCCCCGGCGACAAACAGGAGCCCACCGAGCGCGGGACCGAGGATGGAAGCGGTTTGGTTTGCCGAAGACGACCATGCGATGGCCTGCGGGATCAGCGATTCTTCGACCAGTGTGGGAGACAAGGCCTGAGTTGAGGGACTTTCAAAGGCGCGCGCCACACCGATCAGCGCTGCCGCGCAGAAGAGCCCTGCCGGATGGAGATTATGGAACAGCGTGGCCACGCCCAGTGATACGGCGATGAGGGACTGGGCGGCCTGACAAATGGCGAGAATGGATTTGCGGCTGGCGCGGTCGACGACATGGCCTACCACTAGGTTGAGCAGCAGCAGGGGCAGAAACTGCACAAGGCCGATCATTCCCAGCGCGAAAGTACTGTGTGTCAGCCCATACATCTGCCAACCGACCGCAACGCCGATCATCTGAAAGCTGAGCGAAGAGCACACCCGGGCGAGCCAAAAGCGCGCATACGACCCCACGCGAAAGACGGAACGGGACGATAATGTCAGCCAAGTATCCACAGTTTCAAAATATCAAGGGAGACCGTACAAAGGATGAAAGCGATCGGGAGGCTCCGTTCAACAGGACGTTTCCGATTGTTTTCGCATCTGCCTTCCGTGCCAAGCCAACCGCAATCGATAAGCTCTCAAGACCTATTCAGACTCAGCAGAAGTTCCTTCGCATGAGCCCCGACTTGTTTGCTTGAGGCGCCCGGTCGATACAAGGCGGAGCCGACGCCAAAGCCTTCAGCTCCGGCACTACGCCACGCCGGAATGGTGTCTGAATCTACTCCTCCAACAGGGATCATGAGAGTCCCCTTGGGCAAAACCGCCTTCAATCCCTTGAGCATTCGAGGTCCGGCGACATCCGCCGGGAAAAGCTTCAGTGCATCGGCCCCCGCCGCGATCATCGCAAAAGCTTCGGTGGCCGTTCCGATGCCGGGAATTACGATGAGGCCGAGCCGCTTTCCTTCTCGAACGACCTCCGCATCGGCGTGAGGAGACACGATTAACCTTGCTCCTGCGGCATGCACCTGCTCCACTTCCGATACCTGTGTCACCGTTCCTGCGCCAACCAGCATCCTGCCTCCAAACTCACCCACAGCGCACCGGATGCTTGCCAGAGGTTCAGGAGAGTTGAGCGGAATCTCAGCGATGACGATTCCCGCAGCCAGAAGCTCAGTGAAAACATCGTGCACCTCAGAGGTTTCAATCCCTCTCAGAATCGCGAGCAACGGGCATTTCCTTAACCACTTGCTAATTACCATTCCAGCCTCGCAGCAATTCGTGTTAGACCGCGCAAATCCGCACCTGCGGGTTCCAAGGACGATTGGATATCGAACTCAGCCAGCGTTCGCGCATACAGTGAGCACAGTGCGGGGTCGCCGATAAGATGAACGGATTCGCCTTCGCGGGCCATTGTCTTCACCTCGTTCCCGATCAGGAGTCCGGATAAATACGATGACGCAGAGGACTCAGGGATTCTTGCAGTTAGCACCAGCGTCCTCACACCGAACAGGTGATGGGCAAGCGCCCCCGTTTGCCTGGACCGCGCCACGCCGAGCAGGAAAGCAGCGTTGTCGATCTGGTCTTGCCCCGCAAAACTGCGCAGGATTGAGGCTTCGCGAATGGCCTTGTAGAGATCTCCCGTCATGCAGGTCGTGAAGTTTGCAATTCGTGCATCCTCCATACGCACCCACTTTGTGTGGGTTCCCGGAAGGCACAGACTTGCCGACTCACTGTTGCAGCCGAAGATCTCCGTCTCTTCTCCCCGCATGACTTCTGGAATTCCACATTCATCGGCCCCGATCAGGCCAGGCACGATTCGTGCGTCCAAACAATCGATCTGCAAAGAGACCACCGCGCCGGCCACCTGTTCAAGCGTTGCCGGCACTGAAAGGTAAGGAACTTCCTTCCATCCCCGGCGCGCGCCAACCATCCCGGACATCAAGACCTTCTCTTCGCCCGCACGTATCCAGTCGCCCACTTCTGCCATAAGAGCGTCCGGAAATCCGCCGGACGGCACTGAAAGCGCGCCCCGCGATGAGGTCTTCTCGGCTTCCAGTATTCCGTTAGAGTCGATCTTGAATGCACGGAAATTCGACGTTCCCCAATTGATCGCAATCATCGTTCATTCCTACTCTGCAATGCGTTGAATGTCACCGACAACAAAGATGTAGGAGCAGATTCCCACGACGGCCATGCACGAGATAAACAGCAAAGGGTATGTGAAGCTATCGCCCTTGATGAGAAAACCGACTACGATCGGAACCACGATCGCCGAGCAGTTGGAGATAAAGTTGAATACGCCGCCCGTCAAGCCGATCAACCGCTCTGGGGCTACCGTGGAAATGACCGACCAGGTGATTGAGGCAAACCCGCATCCGAAGAAGGAACATGCCATGCAAGCGATAACTAGCCGCGGGTCACTGAAACCATTGGCGAGAAAAATGAGGCTGGCCAACAGCAGACCGGCTACAATGGGAATCTTTCTGGCTAGCGTAACGCTCATTCCTCGCCGAAGCAACCAATCCGAGAGAAATCCGCCTGAGATGACGCCAACAAATGCGGCAAGAAAGGGTGCAGAGGAAAGAAATCCAGCCCTTTCAAGTGCGATGTGCCGGTATCTGACCAGGTAAGTGGGAAACCATGTGAGATAGAACCAGAGAGTGGAGGAGAGGCCAAATTGGCCAATGTAAATGCCCCATAGCTTCCGCCGTCCCAGGACGATGCCGAGATCCGCCCACACAGAAACCGATTGCGATTGATGGAGCTTCCGGCTTAGCTCCGGGATCCCCCCGCCTTCTTCGATCAGACGTAACTCGGCTTGGTTCGCACTGCGCGACTCGGCTGGATCGCGGTAAAGCAGCCACCACGTCAGCGCCCACATTACGCCTACCGCGCCGGTGGTCTCGAAGATGAACCGCCAGCCATAACGCACCTCAAACCATGCCAGAAGCGGAGTCAGGAATGCGAGCCCGACGAACTGCGCCGAGGTATAAAAGCCGATTGCGCCGGCTCTTTCCGACTCCGGAAACCATGTCGTCACAACACGGTTGTTGATGGGATATGAAGGCGCCTCCAATGCGCCAACCACGAGCCGCAATCCAATGAGCGCGAGAAAGGTCCCTGCCAGGCCCATCAGAAACGTCGCCAACGACCACAATGCAAGCGCTACCGCAAACAGCAGCCGCGGATTTACCCGGTCAACAAACCGGCTGGCAGGAATTTGAAAAAGCGCGTAGGTCCATCCGAATGCCGAGAGCAGAATGCCAAGCGAAACTGGGCTCAGTTGCAAATCTTCCGCCAGCTTCGGAGAAACAATCGAGAGATTACTGCGGTCAAGGTAGTTGATCAGCACGCAGACAAACAACATCCATCCAATGAAGAAGCGGTGTCGCGTTGGCTGCTTCAAAGAGCGGACTTGCTCTTCTTCGAGCAAATCCTCATTGCGGACGATGCTCACCACTCAGCCACGCTTCCATCATGATGACGCCAGACCGGAGCCCGCCAACGGTGCCCGACTTTGGACCGCTCCACGACATACTCTTCGTTGACCTCGATGCCCAGTCCCGGCCCATCGGGAATTTTGAGGTAACCGTCCTTGTGCTGGAAGACGGAGGGATCCTTGATGTAATCCAGAAGATCGTTCGTCTGGTTATAGTGAATTCCCAGCGACTGTTCCTGAATTGTAGCGTTATAGCAAACCGCATCCAGTTGCAGGCAAACCGCCAGAGCGATGGGGCCGAGCGGACAATGCAGAGCAAGCGCCACATCGTAGCATTCAGCCATCGAGGCGATCTTTCGTGTTTCGGTGATGCCACCCGCATGGGATGGATCCGGCTGAATAATGTCTACATGGCCGGACTCAAGTATCGCCTTGAAATCCCATCGCGAAAACAAGCGCTCCCCCAGCGCAATCGGGACGCTGGACTGCGCGGCCAGATCGCGGAGCGCGTCGGCGTGTTCGCTGAGCACCGGTTCTTCCACGAACATGAGCCGGTACGGTTCGAGCGCACGAAGAAGCGGCTTGGCCATCGGTCGATGCACTCTGCCGTGAAAGTCGACGGCGATTCCGAGATCATTCCCAACCGTCTCTCGAATTTCGACGATATTTCCAAGAACGCGATCGATCTTTGCGAATGAGTCAATATACTGCAGTTCCTCGGTCCCGTTCATCTTCAGTGCGGTAAACCCCTTCGCAGCCACTTCGCGCGCTCCGTGGGCAAGGTCCCCGGGACGGTCCCCGCCGACCCATGAATAGAGCCGGATGGAATCGCGCACAGGACCGCCCAGCAGCCGATGCACGGGCTGACCCAGAGCCTTCCCCCGTAGATCCCACAATGCCTGGTCGATTCCCGCAAGCGCACTCATATGCACGCCGCCGCCGCGGTAGAATCCGCCCCGATAAAGAACGTTCCAGTGATCCTCGATCGGCGAAGGATCCTTGCCAACAAGGTAGTCGGCCAGTTCTTCAACCGCCGCGGCCACGGTGTGCGCCCGCCCTTCAAGGACCGGCTCACCCCAACCGCATAGTCCTTCGTCCGTCTCAATCTTGAGAAAGAGCCAGCGCGGAGGAACAAGAAAAGTCTTCAGTGAACGAATCTTCATGGATTTCAAATGGAGCGCAACTGGATCATGCCCTTCCTTCAATCGTGGTGGATATGGCAAATACGTCACTTTCTGCCATAAGCCAGAATTTCATTATCTCTTGTTGAAGGCAAACTGCAAGCGGTTTGAACAGCCGCGACAATGGACCAATCATTCCATGGCATTCACAAATTGAGAAATCAGTGTAGCACCAGCCGTGGCCGCGTCTGCCTTTCTCGCAAATCGCAATTGCCGATAATCCCCCGCGCCGCAATCGTCGTTGGTTCCAAATTCTTCCGGCGACCTTTCTCATTCGAGAATCAGGAGGGCCGGATGACCACCTTGCTCGTTTCTTGCAGCCCGCCAATCATGCCCGCGAAGTGCAGGCAGATGGCGTTCCAAACAATCTCGCCTCCCGGTCAATGTTGCTCCAGACGGTCTCCATCCCTTCGTAGTGGATCTTCCCTGGAACCGCGCGCCCCGCCCGACGCCAACTAGACAACCCCTCCGACCCTTGGCCATTCACAACAGAGGCTTGTGTCGGCTGCGCTCAATGACCATGCCGGTGAGGAGTTGAACAAGAGAAATTGCAGGGAAGCTGCAAACATTCCGGGCACGTACATCGTCCTGAAGGGATAGGGAGATCCCCCGCCTCTGGCGGGGTGGCAGTAGAAGTTTGACATTTACGGGAGTCAGCTTTTAAGCCTGGCTTCGGCAAATGTTGTTGCAGTCAATGAGGCGTCGAGCCTTTGCTTTTGTTCTTGCTTTTGCTTCGGACGTTTGCGGTCAGGCCCCTTTGAGGGGCCAGCAACCGTAAAGCCACCGGCTTTGCCGGTGGATACCTACATACGAAGCGGTATGAGAAGGAACTATCCGAGATTTACCACTTGCTGGGGTTTTCTATGGATCCCGCTTCTACCTAACCGTGACGGACAATGAGTTCAATCCAAGCAACAACCAAGAGTACTTTGATCGTGCGCAATTCTATTTTGATCGCGCGATCGACTCGGATCCGGGAAGCTACACCCTATTCAAACATGCTGGGTACTTCTCGCAGTATTGCGATAACAAAGTTATCGCAAGCCGCTCGAAGAGTTATTTCGAGAAAACGAGTGATGTGGGAATGCAGTTTCAGAAACCATTAGTTTCGATCGCTCTTGTCGAATTGGAGGCGTTCAACGACTCCTTCTCAACGTTGGCTGCCTTAAGGAAAGCTAGGAATAGAAAGAAGTATGATACAGACAGTGAAGGCTCAAGGTATGAGTACATTTCATACCTTGAAGCTTGTGCGTTATGCCTCAGGGCTCAAAAAGAGAACGGATCTGAACGCGCGGATACTCTGAAAGAATCCATGGAGAAACTGTCTGAAGCTGCAAATAGAACCAGCGTAGGATGGGGAGAGATTCGCGGATTCTTTCAAAGTGACAGGGACAAATACTTTGCAGTTCTGAAAAGCGATCCGCAAACAGCGGGTGGATTTGATCAATGCATTCGAAACCTCGAGAAGTGCGTTTATGAGGGTGATTAATTGGTCGGGGAACAACGCGGCGCGCCTTTGTCTGGGACGAAGGCCATGATTACCGTGAGGGCGGATCTACCGCCCATCGCACACATAATCTGGACCTTGGATGCCCGAAGAATTGGATCGGTTCTGTTCAAGTCGGCTAGTGTTTACAAATCCGATCCACCTGACCGAAGAACCGCCTGACCGGACAAGTGTTCTCTGAAAATGACTGGTCATGGCTCACTCGATAAGCGCATTATCCGAGTATCAAATCGAGATAGGTGCCTCCACTCGTGACAGCATAATGCTGGTTCGATGGCAGTCTGATTCTGGAGCGGGAGTGGGCATTGGAAGAGCCAGCAGTCTTACCTTGAACATTCAACGGATCTCTTATCTGCCGTGCTTCCAGTCGACCCCTCGCGGCTGCCCCAAAAGCCTGGCGATGGACTGTCCTTCCAGCATCGACGCTGACCACCACGAAACCGGTTGCTAACTGCGCGACGGGACCTTCACTCACGGCAATGAGGGGCATATATTCAGGAATCCGCTCGAAGTCAAGCGGCGATAGAGAGGACTGGAATGATGACACATATCGATCGCCGGCGGTTTATTGAAGCGACCGCCGTATCCGCGGCTTTCTCGATTGTTCCCAGAAGCGTCCTGGGCAGAACCGGACACGTGCCTCCAAGCGACAAGATCACCATGGCCCACATTGGCATGGGCGCAGAGGGCATCAGCGAGCTGGGCTGGCTGCTCGACGATCCGGCCATTCAGATTACGGCCGTTTGCGACCCCAACACCGACAGCAGCGATTACATGGAATGGGGCAAGGGCGACATCCGAAATCGGGTGCGCCAGTACATCCAGGACCTCACATGGCGAGCCGGCGACAACGGCTGCCCCGGCGGGCGCGAAGTGGGCCGCGCGGCTGTGGATGGCTACTATGCCAAGCAGCGCAGGGCGGCAAATTACAAGGCCTGCGCGGTCTACGCCGACTTCCGCGAAATGTTTGAGAAAGAGCGCGACATCGACGCGGTGAAGATCATGACCCCGGACCATTTGCACGCCACCATCTCGATTGCAGCGATGAAGAGGGGCAAGCATGTGCTGATGCACAAGCCGGTCGCCAATCGGATGGTCGAGGCGCGTCTGGCGATTGAGACGGCGCGCTCGACCAAGGTGGCCACGCACATGATGGCTTATGGCAACGCGCCGGGCAATGGGCTCATTGCCGCGCGCATCAAGGATGGAGCAATCGGGCACCTGCTTGAAATCCATAACTGGACCAACCGGCCTGTCTGGCCGCAATACACAGAGATCCCGACCGCCAGCGTGCCCGTACCCAAGGGCCTGAACTGGGATTTGTGGCTGGGGCCGACGCTCGACCGGCCTTATTCGCGCAATTACACGCACGGGGTTTTTCGCGGCTGGTACGACTCTGGCGGCGGATCGATGGCGGATATGGGCATTTACAGCTTGTGGCCGGTCTTCACCGGGCTGGGGCTGGGGGTTCCGGTGAGCGCCGAAGCCTTTGCCACACATACCTGCCAATTGGTTGACAACGTGAGCGGGCCGGCGAAGAACGACTTTTCTTATCCCACAGCGTGGAGCATTCGCTTCAAGTTTGCGCCTCAGCCGAGCATGCCTGCGCTGGAGCTTTTCTGGTATGACGGCGGGATGAAACCGCGGTTTCCAGGCGAGATTGAAGCCGTGACACCGGCCATCGGAATCGAGGGAATTCTGTTTATCGGCGACAAGGGAATGATTCTGGCCGGCTATTTTGGCGAGGATCCAGTGCTGTTTGCCAACGGCAAGCACGAACCGCTTCTGCCGCCGGCGGACGCTGCCAAGCCTAATCCGGATGCGGTCGGGCGCAATAAGTTCTGGCGCACCGCCTTTCAGGGCGGAGCGGAATCACCGGGGAGCTTCCTTAACCTAGGGCCGATTTCCGACACCGTCAACCTGGGCACGGTGGCCCTGCGCGCCGGTCAGAAAGTGGTTTTTGATTCAGCCAGTGCGAAGATTACGAATGCGGATGCGGCCAACCAGTATTTGGTGCGCGAGTATCGCAAGGGCTGGGAATTGTAGAATCCCGGCTTGGTGACAGGGCATGACTTTGGTCGTGCCGCAAGAAGCCGGCCAATCAACGCAAGCTTTAGCCCTTGAGGGAAAGGGCGGCGGGTTTGGTATCCCAGGTCTCAGAATCGAGACCTGGGGCACCCGGCAAAAAGGAGGATTACGATGCAAGGCATTTCAAGACGCGAGTTTCTATCCCAATCCGCTGCCGCGGCCGTAGCTGCCGGATGCCTGATGACTGCAAAGGATCTTGAAGCCAGCCCGCTTGGAGTGCCGGTGGGCTGCCAGGTTTTTCCGATCCGAGAGCAACTGATGAAAGACTTCGATGGCACCCTGCGGCAGGTTGCCTCCATCGGCTATCGCAAGATCGAGTTCTGCTCTCCGCCCAGCTTTGTCAGCATGGGATTTGGCGGAGAGGCCGTTCCCACCCTAGGGCAGCCGATGGTTGAGCCTGTTGAAAAGATTGGCCGCCGTCTCTCTCTTTGGATGCCGTGGAGAATCGAAGGCCTTGTGAGCCTGCATGTTCAAGGTAGGCATAAAGAGTGAGTCCGTAGGCGCGGACAGGGACGGCTGCTGAAGCTCATCCTAGCGTCAAGGAGGCTCATGAGCAATAAGATCGCCAAGCAAGCGATAGAGGCCGGTCGAGTCAAAGCCGGCTCCTCCAAACAGCCACAGATGCCCCTGCTTGTCTGTCCAGGTCGTGGCTTGAATCCGACTCCCGGGGATATTTCCCGGATCGGGGGTCCTCAGCGTCCCATAGACTCCGGGATCTCCAGAGACGGCTTGGCTGGAATACATGCCAGCGAGGTTGATGCCGCCGATCAAGGTCCATTCCAATGTGGACGGATTGAACTCCCACAGGTCGTTCAGGAACGCGGTGGTGGGATTTGCCGAGGACCCGGTTTCTCCAAGGCCTCCGAAGACCCAGACGTGTCCTGTGGTGTCGGTCCAAAGTGCGAGGCCGTAGCGCGCCCCCGGGATGTTCTGCGTACCGGGTTCGCCAGGCGTGCCGAAGACAGGATTCTGATCGGCGGCGCTGCTTCCGCCCATCCAGGTCCACATTTTGGAAGCCGGGCTGAATTTCCAGAGGTCATTGTAGAGGCCGTCGCTGGTGGGATCGGAGGTAAGACCCGCAAACAGCCAGAGATCACCGTTCTAGTCAGTCCAGCCGGCCGATTCCGAGCGGCCGCCATGAGTGTTGGCGGCGGCGGGAACGTGCAATTCGCCATACACGGGCGATGGATTGACGGTATTGCTGCCACCCATCCAGGCCCATTCGCGTGTGGAGGGATTGAACTCCCAGATGTCGCCGAAGTAGCCGTAATTGTTTGTCGAGTCGTAGCCGACGCCGCCGAACAGCCAAAGATGGCCGTTCCTGTCGGTCCAGGAAACAGCCTGCTGCCGGCTGCCCGGCATGTTTCCCGCGGCAAACTTGCCCAGCGTGCCATACACCCCAGCCTGGTAATAACTGGTAGCATCGCTGCCACCCACCAAGGTCCATTCGCGCGAGGTTGGATTGAACTTCCACAGATCATTCAGAAGGGTGCAGTTGGCCTGCGAATCGAAGCCGGTGCCGCCAAATAGCCCGAAGTTTCCGCTTTTGTCGGTCCATTGCGCTGCGCCGTTTCGGGATCCGGGAACGTTGTCTTCGCCAGGCACTCCCAGGGAGCCATAGGTGCCGGGCACGCCGCGCGCGGGCGGGTCATAGCACAACAGGCTATTGGGGTGGCCCTCCGTTGCGCTGCCGCTTTCCCACGCCCATTCATCATGCGCCAGCGGGAGCTCGAGGGGCAGGTGGATGACGTATTTCGCGCTTGCCACCGGGCTGACCGCGGTCTCGGGGCCATCGGCAACGGCTCTAATCTTCTCCGTCGCATTCACAGCAATTGCGCCGAGGTATGGAATCCCGCTCAGGGCAGTCTGCGTGCTTCCGTCTGTGGTGTAAAAGATGGATGCGATCGGCGGGGCGCCCAGGATGTAGAGGGTGTTTGGATTTATGTTGTCGTTGAGTTCCAACTGCAAGATGGAATTGTAGGTTCCGGCCGCAAAGCTGAAGGTAGGCGGATCGGCGACGGCCGTCGCCACGTACAACTGGGACGATAGGCTTGTGCTGGGGTTCAAATACGCGTCGCCCCATATGCCGCCGAGATCGAACGTGTCCCCGCGCTGAGCGTGTCGATGGGAAATGTCGCCGTACTTTTTGAATCCAGCGCGCCGGTACCGAGAGCGACCGTGCCGTCGTAGAACCTGACCGTCCCGGTGGGAGCGGGCAGGTTCACCCTCCCCGAGACCGTGGCCTTGAGGTCGACGGTTGCGCCAACCAGCGGGGCAAATGGAAGGCTGACATAGGTTGCGCTCCCCGCCAATCCGCCGGGGAAGACCAATCGAATTCGATTGTTTCCCGTATCCCCGATGTAGACTTTGCCGGAGTGATCTACGGCAACGCCGGAGGGAATGCTGAATTCGGCTTCTGTGGCCGGATCTCCGTCCCCTGAGAAGCCCCCGACGCCATCGCCCGCAATGGTGGTGACGATGCTGGTGGCAACGGTGACTTTGCGGATGCGATTGTTAAATGTGTAGGCAACATAGAAGTTCCCGAATCGATCGACCGCGATTCTCTCAGCTTCGTTGAACTGGGTGTTGGTGGCCGGGTCGCCATCTCCCGAAAAGGCCCAGGTGTTGATGCCGGCCACCGTGGAAATAATTCCCGTAGCTTTATTCACCTTGCGGACTACCGCACCGGTCTGGTCAAGGAAAAAGATGTTATCGGACCCATCCGCGGCGACGGCTTCAGGTTCATCGAGTTCCGCATTGGTGGCTGGACCTCCATCTCCGCTATAACCACCCCAGGCGCTCAGCGTTCCGGCCACCGTCGCGATGACGCCGGTGGAAGCAGGCACTTTGCGGATAGAGTTGTTCACTGCGTCTGCGATGTAGATGTTCCCGGCAGCATCTACCGCGATGCCGAAGGGATCGTACCATTCAGCATTGGTGGCCGGACCTCCGTCTCCCGAGGAACCGCTCGTTCCATTGCCTGCCACGGTAGTGATGATGCCCGTGGAAGCGGTTACTTTGCGGATTCGATCATTATAGAAATCGGAGATATAGAGATTGCCCACATCGTCCACGGCCACGCTTGCCGGTCCAGACATCAGGGCGCCGGTTGCCGGACCCCCGTCTCCGGAAAAGCCAACCTCGGTACAAATGCCTGCTGCCGTGGTGATGATGCCGGAGGCTGTGGTCACTTTGCGAGCGCACTGATTCTCAGTGTCGGCAAAATAGACATTGCCTGACTGTCCACGGCAACCGCAGTGGGCCGATCCAATTCAGCGGCGGTTGCAGGTCCGCGGTCACCCGCGTAACCTCCCGACACTCCGAGTGCGCTGTAACCGTTCCCTGCAGGGGTGACAATCGAGCCCGGGGTTTGGGCCATTGTGCCGGGGACGACGGCGAGTGAGATCGCGAAACTCAGGCAAACTTTTCGAAAGACCTTACGCATAGGATTTGACCTCCATTGCTCTGCCGGTACAGTTACGTGAAGCCCCACTCCCGGATCTCAGGAAGAGACGGTTTACTGTTCCATCCCGTGACGTGCTGAACGTGAACGTCCTGTTGGCCGCTTCGGCCGGCTTGTTGAGGGTAGGGAGGATTCCCCCCTGCCGGATTGTGAACTGGACGATCGGATCGGAGAACGTCCCGGCGGTTTATCTTTGTTTGGGGAAATAGAATTGCACACGACGTACGCCTTTCCCCGTAGTGGTCATCGGAGAAGACGGCTGCTGGGGGGCTTTGGGGCAATATCGGAGACGGAACAATCTCCGGTCATTTTGATTTCGAGCCTAGAAGTGTGGCATCGGTCTCGATAAGAATCAAGGATTTCACCATACTCTGGGTTTGGGCTTTGTATTTTCTGAAGTGGGCTGTCTGCAGGTGCGATTGGTACGCTCTCTGATTGCTGTAGCTTTCAAACAGCCGGACCTGATTCGGATGGCCTTTCACCGATACGGCGTATAGCGTTAGAACTCCTGGTTCCACTCGAATCGAAGTCTCGATCTCTTCCTTTAGCGCGGTCTTGTACGCCGCAATTTGATCAGGATAAATTTCCAGTTCTGCGATCCTTACGACGCGCTCCTGGGACGATTCTGAATACCCATGTTGAGCCGCGAGAAAGGCGCATACGACTGCGATCGGCAGGCTAAGACAGATGATTTGCTTGGTAAACATGATCTCTCCCTCGATTAACTGCGAGACTGCAATGGACACCATTCCCTGCATTTGCGCGAATCCAATCAATCGAGACTTGCGTCGCCTGTCATGGCATTCGATTTCAGCGCCCGAATATCCCGAATCGGCGGAAGGCCGAAGCAACGGCTGTACTCACGGCTGAACTGGCTGATGCTTTCGTATCCGACCTCGTAGGCCGCAGTCGTCGCATCCAAGCCGTCCATCAACATCCGCTCTCGCGCAGTCTGAAGCCTGAGCATCTTCTGATATTGCAACGGGCTCATGGACGTCAATGCACGAAATTGGTGATGGAGCGTGGAAACGCCCATGCGTGCCGTATTGGCGAGTTCCTCTACATGGAGCGGCTTGGTGAAATTTGCGCGCAGCCAGGAGATGGCTCTTGCAGTTCGCTGCACAAGGTCTCCACTGGTCGCGATAGCCCTCAGGCGGCCAGCCTGCGGAGTCTTGAGCAGGCGGTAGATGATTTCACGCTGGATCAGCGGGCTGAGGAAAGGAATGTCTTCGGGAGTATCCAGGAGATCGAGCAGCCGATTGCAAGTGCTGAGCAGTCCGAGTGTAGTCTCGCCCACTGCCATACCTTGTCGATGTGGGTGAACTTCTACCTCAGGCAAATCTTCTTGACTGAGCATCTCCCGAACCATCGGCATGTCAAAACGCAGAAACATAACCAGCAACGGCGTTTTCGCGGAAGCTTCTACGATCTGACTCTGCGCGGGCACGTCGATCGAGGACAAGAGGAACGACGACGAGTCGCAGACGTACTCGGTCTCACCCAGGATGACATGTTTCCGCCCTTGCACGAAGATGCTGAGGCTGGGCTCATAGGAAGCTCGATAGCACGGTGTCGGCTCGTCCCGGTGGTAAAGGACGACTCCGGGAACAGCCGTTATATGCTCCCCAGCAGCACCCGTGATCAATGCGATACGGCGGGCAAGTTCGCGCCGGGCCTCAAGTACGGCTGGATCAACAGGGATAATGTTTTTCGTCTTAGTAGGCATCCAAAAGCTCCCATTTTCAGCCTAGTCCCTTTTGCCGGAAATTTCTCGCCCAAACAGAATCAGGCAAACAATCGGCAGAATCAGGTAAGCAAAGTATCGTCCCTCTCGCTAGTGTTGAAGATGCCCTGGAAGGCGGCGAACACTGCCGGAATCAGAGAAAACGGACACGAGAGGAAGAAGATGAACATTTCATTTGTAGGCAAGGTAGCGCTCGTCACAGGTGCGGCGTCAGGACTCGGATTTGCAACAGCAAAGGCTTTTGCAGAATCAAGAGCCTCCGTGGCTTTGGCGGACGTGAATGAGAAGGAAGTTCAGACGGCGGCGAAGGAACTGGCTGACAAAGGCTTCAAGACTCTGGCAATCCGCTGCGACGTCTCGAAGGACGATGACGTGGAAGCAATGGTTAAGCAGACGGTTGCAAAATTCGGCCGCCTGGATATTGCCTACAACAACGCGGGCATCCAGAACGTCCTTGCCGAGACTGCCGATTCGCCCCGCGATGACTATGACCGCGTCATGGGAGTCAACCTGCGCGGCGTTTGGAGTTGCATGAAGTTCGAACTGCAGGTGATGCGCGAACAAGGTAGTGGCGCCATTGTCAACTGCTCCTCACTGGGAGGTCTCGTCGGAGGCAATCAGCGCGGGACGTATCACGCGGCGAAGCATGGCGTGATTGGTTTCACGAAGAGTGCAGCTCTGGAGTATGCGACTCGCGGCATCCGCGTAAACGACGTCTGCCCCGGCCTGATCCGTACTCCAATGGCCGACAAGATGGAAGCTGGCGGCCAAGGAGAAGCATTGAAGATGATGCGCGAGATGTTCGTTCCCATGCAGCGCGAAGGCCGTCCTGAAGAGATTGCGAACACCGTTCTGTTCCTGTGCAGCGATGCGGCAAGCTACATCACCGGCCAGTCGATCTCGGTCGATGGCGGCTACGTGATGCGCTAGGGAGGACGCGGATGGGTCTAATCACCGTTAGCGATGTGGTGGCAAAGACCGAAGCTGTGAACGGAGCGCCGGCCGACTTCGGGCGGCGCTTCCTCATCAAGGCTGGTCTGGCGGCGAGTGTCCTCGCGCTCTGGCAGACCGAGCCCCTTCGAGCTCAGGAGAACAGAATGGCTGACAATAAGACGAGCGGTACACTTCCCGCGATGCTGACGGCGAATGACGTCAGTGCTGTCTCGCCCGCATTGGCGCATTACACCGCAGGCCCACTCCTCAATGGGTTGTGGAAGCGCCCCGAACTCTCGCCGCGCGATCGCACTGTGGTCACGGTGGCTGCGTTGATTGCTCGCATCCAGACCATCGAGATGCCCTATCATTTTGCGCTCGCGCTCGACAATGGCGTTAAGCCTGCCGAGCTTTCCGAGATCATCACCCATCTGGCGTTCTATGCCGGATGGGCGAACGCGATGTCTGCTGTAGCGATTGCCAAGGACATCTTTCATCAGCGCGGTATCGGCATCGATCAGCTTCCCCTGGCGACGGAAAAGTTGCTGCCGCTCAACGAAGAGGCTGAAAAGCAGCGAGCGACACAAGTCAACAACAACTTTGGAGGCGTATCGCCGGGCCTGGTGCAAAACACGACAGATCTCCTCTTTCACGACCTTTGGCTCCGTCCTGGTCTTGCACCACGAGATCGCAGTCTGGTGACAGTAAGCGCGCTGATTGCGAACGGCCAAACGGGACAGATCACATATCACCTCGGTCACGCCATGGATAACGGCCTCACGCAGGAACAGGCGTCTGAGATGTTGACACAGATCGCTTTTTACGCTGGATGGCCTTGTGCATTTTCGGTGCTGACTGTCATGAAAGATGTCTTCAAGAGTCGCCACAACTTTTAGAAACTGCTGATGCCGACTACCAGAAAAGGACACGATGCGAACCTTCAATCTCGCCTTACTATCTCCGCTCATGCTGACGGCAGTCTTAGCGCAAACCAACACCTATGCTCCGGCTCCCCCTGCCGCCCCAGGACTTACGATCAGCCACGCCGGTATTAGGCCCATTGTGGCTGGTTCGCCGAAGTTCTTTACGGGTTCAGTCAAGGTCGAACAGCTCTTTCCAGTGATTGTTCCATCGCAAGTTTCAGGCGGAATCGTGACCTTCGCGCCGGGTGCCAGGAGCGCATGGCATACGCATCCGCTCGGTCAGGTTCTCATCATCACGGCGGGGACGGGCCGGGTGCAGATGGAGGGTAGTCCTATACAGGTAGTCCACGCTGGTGATGTCGTGATCATTCCGGCTCACGTCAAGCACTGGCACGGAGCTGCTCCAGATTCCTCCATGTCTCACATTGCCATTCAGGACAACTTGGACGGCAATGCCGTGGATTGGCTTGAGCCCGTGACAGACCAGCAATACAACGGCGGCAAATAGAGGGAGACAGCCACCGACTGGGAGACCGAATCATGAGCACATGGACGCAAGACAGGCTTCCGCAGATCGCATCGAGCGACGATCTGCATATTGCCCCCTTCCGTGAGGACGGTGTGACGGTTGGAACTCCGACGTGGATATGGTCGGTCGTTGTCGACGACCAGCTATACGTCCGGGCTTATAACGGAACGGCCTCGCGCTGGTACCAGGCTGCATCGAAACAGAAAGCGGGGCAGGTCACTGTTGCCGGGCAGACGACAGATGTCAGCTTCGAGCAAGTGACTGGCGAGATCAATGATCGCATCGATGCGGCGTACCGCGCAAAATATTCTTCCAGCCCGTATCTGAAGCCGATGATCGGAGATCGCGCTCGCGCGGCCACTGTGCGGATCTCGCCCCAAACCTAACGCTTGAGTGCCGAGGGAGAAGGGCATTGAGAAGCGCGACAAGCAATTGTGGTGGGGGTAGTCAAGCGGATAGCCATCCTATTAAATTTAGGTGTACATGCTGGCGTGGCTCTCGGCGTGGACTGCGACGCCATCGACGGACATAGGGACTTTGACGTTGCGAGTTTCGTATTCCTTGTCGACCAGCCTGGTCACGTAGGGAATATGCTGATACAACCGATAGGTCACCATCTTCTCCCCTTCGGCAGTCTCGATATTCTTGGTCTCGAGTTTGAACTCGCTTTTGGGAAGGAGCAGCGAGTCAGGCGTAGTGGAGGATTATGTCAGAGCCGTTTGTCACGATTTACCTTGCTCGAAGAGCGGCAGCGCACCTGCAGTGGATCTTCTCACATATTGTGCGCAGTCATTGCGGTCCGGAGTTTCCAACCGGTTCGCCGGACCGACTTGTGGATTGGTACGATCAAAAGTTGAACGACACTTGAAGATCGATGCTCCGATTTGATGCTGGAGAAGAAAAGAATCCTCCTGCCAGCGCGTTGGACTTGCCGAAGAGAGGTGACTCAAGTACACCTACCGGCGCTGCCAGATTCACATTGTTGAAGACATTGCGTGTCATCGCGGCGAAGGTGAGTGAGTACCGGCGTGCCGCGGCTTGGTCGAAACGGGGCGGACCACCGCTGCCACTCAGACCACCCGGGCCGAGACCGCCTCCCGGAGGTCCGCCGCCACCGGGACCGCCACCCGGAGGAGGTCCGCCGGGACCGCCGGGACCGCCGCTCGAGGCAGAGGCTTGCACCTTGGGACCAATGCCAAGCGACTTGCTCATGCGCATGTTCATGCTGAATTGGCCGGGGCCGATGCCCGAGTTGTAAGGAATGCGCGCCTCGTTGGCCGACGGGTTCAAGTCAAACGTTCCGTAACTCGTCTGAATAACATCGGTGCTTGCCGAGGTGGCGAATGCGGGACGATCGTTGAATTGATTGTCGCCGTTCAGGTCCTGCCCAATTGTGACATTGAAGGGAGTTCCGGAGTCCGCCACAAGCATGGGGCTGAATGAGACGCCATGTGGGCCCTGGATGTTTCCGCCCAGGAGAAACCGGCTGCGCACGTCGAAGTTGGCGCGCCCGTAATCTGCGCGCGGATCAAACTGGTTGGAAGGAAAGTACGTAGCGCCCGAAGTGTCGGCCTTGGCAAAGTTGAGCATATAAAACCCGAACAGCGACACGCGCCTGGCCTTTACGCTGTAGTTCAACATCAGTTGATTTTGGTTGTACACTCCCTCAGATTGAAACTGATAAATGTTTTCGTTGATGCCGTTGGGGCGAGTGCCTGCTCCTGTGGTTGCATCGTAAGTTCCAGGCAGGTAGGCATTCACGTTGTCGCTCAGGTACTGGTGAACGCCACGAGAGTTCACGTAAGTCACCGAGAGGGAGGCCACCTTGCCGATCTGGCGCTCTACGCCGATGGCAGCCTGCATATTCACCGAGGCCTTCAGGTTCGGCGAAACCTGGTAGATAGTGGGCGCGACGGAACTCAGCAAGGCTAGTTCGGCGGGGGTTGGCGCGTTCTGATAGAACGAGGGGTTCTTCACCACGTACTGCTGCTGGTCAACGCCGTTTTGGCGAATCGCATCGAGCACATAGGTGGAGCTGAATCGGTCGTAAAACCAGCCATAGCCGGCGCGGATCACGGTCTTGGCAGGTTTGTTTCCGGTGTGGGCTGGAGCCCAGGCGAAGGAAAGCCGTGGCGCCCAATCATCGTGATCGCTGATCCGGTTCTGTGCCTCGTAGCGCAAGCCATAGCTCAGTGTGAAATTGGGGCGGAGCTTCAAATCATCCTGGAAGAAGGCGCCGGCGTCGAACACTGCGACGCTGGAATCTGCTTTTCCGGCAGTCACGTCGTACTCCGAAGGTGTTCCCGCTGCGAAGGCTGCCAGCGACTGGTAAATGTAGTTCCCATTGAAGCCGGCGGTGGAGAGATTGGCGTCGCGGGTCAGCCGAAGACGCGCGCCGAACTCGATGGCGTGTGCGCCCCTGGCTTCCGTGACGTCGTCTTCCAGTTCCAGGCGGTCCTGATTATCGCGAACCGCGCCGGCATTGCTTCCGCCGCCGGTAAATGCCCCTTGTACCGTGTCTGTGGGGTCCGTGTTCTGCGCAACCTGACTGTCGCGCGCGCGAATGTACTGAAAGCGTGTTTCGTTCACTGCGTTCGCGCTCAAGACCTGCGTGTCGCTGATCTGCACGCTGTTCTCGTAGTTGGCCACGTTGTACGCCTGGCTTTGAAGTGCGAATTGAGACACGCCGCTGTTGGTTTGCATCTGCCGATCGAGCATATAGCGCACGGTAAGCGTGTTCTTCTCGTCAAGCTGGAAATCGAATCGGGGGCTCACATCGAGGCGCGATTGAGGATTCGCTACGGCAATCGAATAGTTGTACGGGTTCGAATTCGCATCGAGAAGTTCCGCATTCACAATGGAATTGGAGGCATTATTGCGGCTGAAAACGCTGCCGAACCAGGAGGCTTTCTTGCCCAGTGAACCGCCGACGCTGCCGTTCAAGAAAGTGCTGTAGTAAGGAGGCTCGGAACTCACGAAAGTGTTCAGCGAGTTGAAAGCCGAGTCATTGCCCATCACCATCAGGCTGCCGTGCACCTTGTCCGTTCCGGGCTTGGTGAGAATCTCAATCCGGCCGTAGCCCAATTTGTCATAGTGCGCGGAAAAGGGATTCTGGTTAATGCGGATTTCGCGGATCGATGACTTGGGAGGAAGCTGTCCGCCGGTGAAACCGTCAATGAAAATCTGCGCGCCGCTGGGACCAGCCGCCGGCCCCGCCAATTCCGTGAGTTCGTCTTGCAATTCATCCGGATCGTCGGAAAGCGCATCGAGGTCTTTGCCCTTGATCACGATGGAAGTGGCATTGCTGTCAGGGCTCGTCGTTTCACCCGGAGCTTCTCCTGTTACCTCAACCTGCTGCTGCTCAACAGGCAATTGCAACTTGATGTTCTCCTGCACGATGCTTCCCAGCTCAACCTCAACATTTTCCACGGTCATTGGAGCAAATCCTTCGGCAGAAATCAGCAGCGAATATTGCCCTGCATGCACGGCTGCGAAATGAAAGCTGCCGTCGCGTCCGCTGGCCGTCGTCGCGGAAATACGATCCGCGCTGTTCAGCATGATCTGGGCAGCCTGGATCAACGCGCCACTCGGATCGGTGACGGTGCCGCGAATCTCTCCGCCGGTGCTCTGTGCCAGGGCGCCATGCCCCGCCAGTCCCCAAAGCAGGAGAATCACTTTCATAAGAACCATTGCACGCTTGACCATCGAATACCTCCCAATGAACTGATCTCAGGAGAACGCATCGCACACTTGCCTGCCGTCACGATGAGTAACGGCACGTAAAGATTTGTAACTCCCTGGTGACTATTTGTTACATTTCTCGTGTTGTTTCTTTGGCTTCCGAGCGTAGCCTATTAGCTGGAGAGTGTTGTGGAAGATGTTCTTCTCATCGACGACGATGTTGAGCTGTGTTCGATGCTCACGGAGTATCTGGACAAGAACGGCTTCCGTGTGCGCTCAGTGCATCGCGGGGACAGCGGGCTCGCAGCAGCGCAGCAACATTCCTGGGCCCTGATTCTCCTTGACGTCATGCTGCCTGGTATGGACGGCTTCGAGGTGCTCAAGCGAATTCGCCTGGAGTCGAATGTCAGCGTTCTGCTGCTCACCGCGCGCGGAGAAGATATCGATCGCATCGTTGGCCTTGAAATCGGTGCTGATGATTACCTTCCCAAGCCCTTCAATCCCCGCGAGCTTCTGGCACGCATGCGCGCGGTTCTCCGCCGGCGCGATCGCACGTCCGGGCCGTTGCCCGCGTTGCTGCGCGTGCACGATCTCGATTTGGACGTGGCTGCACGTAAAGCAATGAAGGCGGGCAAAAGACTTGAACTGACCGACGTGGAATTCGGATTGTTAGAGGCTCTCATGCGGGCGCCGGGCCAGGTTCTCAGCCGCGAAGAGTTGTCGCAATCGGTGCTTGGCCGCGCATTTGATCCGTTCGACCGTAGTTTGGACATGCATATAAGCAGGCTCCGGCGAAAGTTGGGCCGGAACGATGAGGATGAAGATCGAGTGAAAACCATTCGCGGTGTTGGCTATCAACTCGTGCTCGATCGTGACTTCAGCGGCGAGGGAGACTAGCGATCGATGCGAGGCCTTTTCTTTAAGATTTTTATCATTTTCTGGATTGCGCAGAGCCTCATCTTTGTCATCTCCACCGGCTTCATTCTTGCGCACCGTTTTCCTCGGTCCAATTTCCTGCTTGACCCAGCGTTCAACAATCTCAGGGCGAATGCGGTTGAGGCCGCCAACAGATTTGAGGCCGGCGGCTGCGGAGGGTTCAACGCATATGCGCAACAACGCCATGAGGATCTGGCGCTCGCAGAGACGAACGGAACGATCATGTGCGGTCAGATGCCGGCAGGCATTACAGCGCCGGCAGGTTCAAGCGGCACGGTGCAGGCCCGTCAGGCCGGCGAGGTGACCGTGTGGAGCGCGCCTGCTGGCTCCGCCAGCGGAAAAAACTACCTCTTCATCGCCGTTGTTCCTATTCATGGAGAGCAGCACACCTGGTTCGAGGACCTGTATCATCTTGCATCTCCGCAATTGCCCGGAGCCATTGCAGTCGGTGGACTGACAACTTTCGTTCTGGTGCTCATCTTCACGCGACCCGTCGTTCGCTTGCGCGAGGCCTCCCTGCAATTGGCACGGGGTAATTTGAGCACGCGCGTTCGCGAAGCTGCGCCCCGAAGCCGTCTCTTCCAGGGCGATGAATTTGACGCTCTTGTACATAGCTTCAACCACATGGCCGAGCGGCTCGAGTCGCTGGTCAATGCACAGAGACTTCTGCTTCGCGACGTCTCCCATGAGCTTCGCTCTCCTTTGGCGCGGCTGAGCGTGGCGCTCGAGCTGTCACGCGAAGATGCCGATCCCACCATGAGCACACATCTTGACCGAATCGAACGCGAGACCGGGCGTCTCAATCAACTGATCGGTCAGCTCCTGAGCCTCTCTTCGATGGAAGCGACGGAGAGCCTTGGAAAGTTCGAACGCATCTCATTGAAAGAACTCCTCGAGGAGATTACCCCCGATGCCATGTACGAAGCGCAGCAGAGAGACGCATCAGTCGTTCTTCAGACGGAATGCGACTGTGTAATCAACGGAAGACGCGAGCTACTTTACCGCGCCATTGAGAATGTCCTCCGCAATGCTGTGACCTACACCCAGGGAGGGACGAGCGTCGAACTTCGATTGCGCAGAGATGAAGAGCAACAAATGGCGGTGATCGAGGTGAGCGATCGAGGACCGGGCATCCCGGAATCGGAACTCGAGTCGGTCTTTCGTCCCTTCTACCGGGTCGACATGGCCCGTGCCCCGCAGACCGGCGGTTCCGGCGTGGGCCTCGCAATTGCCGAAAGGGCAGTAAAACTCCACAACGGAAGTATCGGGGCGTCAAATCGCGCGGGTGGCGGAACGTGCATTCGGATTTGCCTGTCGATTGCCCAGTGAATCCACGCGTTAGGATCAATCATTCGGGGGCGAACAGAAAGCTATGCCCCTGTATTCAGCGACGTAGCAGATCACGCCTTCATGCGGGTTGGAGACGCTCCCGGCACCGACGCCGTAAACACAGGAGCCGCTCCGGCGAGCCTTGATCGACTCGGAGGGTCGTTTGCGACGTTCCTGCGCTGAACGATTTGTGGACTCAATTCGATCAACCTGAATGCGGACGATGGTGGCGCCATTGATTGCGTTCCCGACACCCCGTAGTGAGCGTCAGCCGACGACAACAGGCCTTACCGCTTATCGAGGTGGAAGACAGCCCACAATCGGGTCAGTTTGCGACTAGGCGATGGTGCGCTCGTTGTGACGGGCCGGATGGTCACTTGTCCGACAAGCCGACTATTCGTCCGGTTGATTGTTGGCCTCGCCGTGGAAGAACAAATACGAATCGAAACTCATTGATTGTAAATGGAGTTGATGGCTCATAATGCGCTCATGAGCACTCAAAAACGCCCTTCCGCACTCTCTGAGCACCCTCGGAATGGCAGGAGAGCAGAGGTCAAAGGAGGTCCTTCATGCTGATTGGGGACACACGATCCCGTTCCTCCAGAGACTCGTTTATTGATCGTCAAGAAAACCAGAACATAAGTGACTTCAAGCCTTGGTACGTGGCAAGCGAGCTATTCGGATCGCTGGTCCCCCTCAACACCCGTCTGGTCGCATAGAAGACAGGCCGCTGGACCTCGTGCGCGGCCAATTTGATCTTTTCCTGAATTGTCAGTGCGCCGTTTTTGCGATTAAGGTGGCGAACAATGTTCTCCACCATGACTACGGCGCCGTCAACCACCATACCGAAATCTAGGGCGCCGAGCGACAAAAGGTTTGCCGGAATATGACGCAAGTCGAGGCAGGTGGAAGCGAAGAGCAAAGCGAAGGGAATGGTAAGCGCAACGATAATCGCACCCCGCACATTACCCAGGAACAGAAACAGAACGATCGCTACAAGGATCATTCCCTCGGCCAGATTGTGGAGCACAGTATGCGTGGTCAGGTGAACCAGATCGCTGCGATCCAGAAATGGCACGACCTTCACGCCCTTGGGTAAAATGTGCTCGTTGACTTCTTTCGTTTTTTCTTCAAGGCCCACAAGCGCCGGGTCGGCATCTGCGCCCTTTTGCAGCAAAACTGTGCCTTCGACCACATCAGGGTTATCGATCAACTTGCTGTCGTCGTAATGCTTGTTGCCATCCTTATCCTCAGTGTAGGGATGGTACGTTTTTGAGATCTGACCCAGCCTGATCTTGGGTCCTTGACCTGTGTTTCCTCTCATAAGCGCCAAGGCGTCATCTGCCCCATCTCCAAAATTCTGACGGAAGATGAGCCTATTTTGTGTTGTAGATCGAAACTGGCCCGATAGCCGGATTGATCTCGCCGAATCTGCGCGTCGACGGCTCTCGTCCTCGAGGAGCGCATTATCGCCAAAGCGCTCGTCGAAATCGATTACCACTGGAAGCCGCTCAAATTTCCGGGATTCTGCAGACTTGGTCGATTGTCTCGCTTATCGTTCCACCACCGCCCGCGGCGACATCTGGATCGCTCGCGCCGAAGGAGAGGGAAGCTGGCAGCTCTCCATCACACACGCCGACATCGCCGCTGAGTTTGAAATGCCCGCGATAGAAGGAATCGCCAGCCCCGGATTCGCCATCTACGCATTCGCATCTCTGCAGCAGCTTTACCAAACCCTTGAACGCGTCAACAAGCTGGGTGTGAGCCTTCCAGACGCGCTTCTGGAGTCGTTCAAGAAAGCCACCGCCCACCTGCCGCGCACCACTGAAGCCGAGCGCCTGACCATTCAAAGAGTCGGCCAATCGCTCTTCCGTGACGCGTTGCTCGAATACTGGAATGGCCGCTGCACCTCGTTGCTGCCCGCCAGAAAGCCTCCGTTGAATCTGGAGGGGTAGCCTGATGATCATTTCTCTTGAAAATCTGAACTCTGGACTTGCGTGGTGGTGTTCAGAGAGCAAATGGGGAAGCGACGTGATGAATGACGAGTACGTCGGGATTTTCGGCGACCCCGACCTCGGCATTCAAAACGGTTGGTGGAAACAGGCGCTGGACCGCCTCGGCAAATGGCATGCCTCTCGTGGTCCAAAGAAGCCCAATTCTAAGGATGAGATTGCCGCTCTCGGCGCAGCCAGGCTTCAACAGATCGAAACTGTCATCAATCATCTGAAAGCGTAGTTTTCTGAGCAGTTGCCGGTATAGAGAAGCTTGATATCATCCGCGCCGAAGGCGCAATCATCGGTCGCTCATCGTCAGCAAGGCTGGAAGTTGTAAGGTGTTTCCGGGAGAAGGCGGTATCAAAAAGGACCCCGCTGTATCGAGCAGCGGGGTTCTTTGTAGGCGGCCTTCATGCCAAAACGAAGGCAGCCCAGGAATGGTATTACCTTGGCATGAACCGCATCCGTTGTCAAAAGCCGCCTGTAGACGCGGATGGCGGTTCACGCAGAAGTTGTTCTCCGGCAGCGATTTTGCCGCAACCCGGATTGCCGGTCGATATTTTGGATTTGCGTGTGCTGCGATCGTGGGCAGCAGTACTGCGCGGCTGAGTGTCGTGGCCATGTGCGGCGCCGGCAGCAGCGCGCGGCCAACTGGCGGCATCAGCAGAGCGCCGAGGGACGGCTGGATCATCGTGACCGGCAGCGGGCTTATCGTTGCCGACAGTTGTTGTGCCGCGGGACGGATGAGGGTTCTCAAACGGCTTCATCTCCTTCACCATCGGAAGGTGGAAAAGCGATCACGACGCCGACAGTTGCTCGGTTGCTTGTGCGGCGCCATGAACGGCGACGTTTTTGGCTGCGCTGCATCGCATGTGGCCGCACCGGCAAGTTGGTCGATCCTTTTCCGCGCACATCGATTCGCAGATGAGGGAGAGATGATCGATCCAGAGGTGCGGGTTCAGATCCGCCGCTACTTTTATGCCGAGCACTGGAAGGTGGGCACGATCGCGCAGGCGCTCGGTGTTCATCCCGATACGGTAAAACGCACCATCGAGGTGGAGCGATTTCATCGCGCCGAGCGGTTGCGGGCCACCATGCTGGATGCTTATCTTCCCCTGGTGCGCCAGACGCTGGAAGCGCACCCGCGCCTTCGCGCCACGCGGCTGCACCAGATGCTCGCGGACCGCGGCTTCCAAGGAAATGTCCAGCAGGTGCGGCGTGTGGTGGCGCGGTTGCGTCCGCGACCGCAGGAAGCATTTCTGCGCCTTCATGTCTTCGTTGGTGAACAGGCACAAGTTGACTGGGCATCGTTTGGCACGGTCATGGTGGGCCGCGCCCGGCGCGCTCTGAGTTGCTTCGTGATGACCTTGTCCTGGTCGCGGGCGCTGTATCTGGAGTTCTTCTTCGACCAGACGATGGAGAACTTTTTGCGCGGCCATGTGAACGCCTTCGCGTCGTTCCATGGTTCCGCTCGAATCCTGCTGTACGACAATCTGAAGTCGGCTGTGTTGGAGCGCCGCGGCAGTCTGATCCATTTCAACCCGCGGCTGCTGGAACTGGCCGGTCACTACCACTTCGAGCCGAAACCTTGTCAGGTGCGGGCCGGCAATCAAAAAGGGCGCGTGGAAAGGGCGATACGGTTCGTACGCGATTCCTACTGGGCAGCGCGCACGTTCACCACACTGGAGGAGTGCAACCGCCAGGCGCTGAAGTGGCGCGACGAGGTGGCGCACCAGCGGCCCTGGCCGGACGATCGCAATCGCACCGTCGCCGAGGTTGTTGCCGAAGAGCGTTCGCGCTTGTTGCCGCTGCCGGCGCACGAGTTCTCGACCGATCGCGTGGTAGCGGTGCGCTCGGCCAAGACCATCTACGTGCGCTTCGACGGCAACGACTACTCGATCCCGCCCGAGGCGGTGGGGCGCGAGTTGATGCTGGCCGCATCCGATACCGAGGTGCGCATCCTCGATGGCGTGCGCCAGATCGCCCGCCATCGCCGCAGCTATGACCGGCAGCAGATAGTTCTCGATCCGGCCCACCAGCAAGCACTGCTCGGCACCAAGCGCAAGGCGCGTGAATCGACGCGCAGCAGCCGGCTGGAACTGACTGTTCCCGAGAGCGGGGTTCTGTTGGAGCGGGCCTTCGCCGATGGCGAATCGGCCGGCCGGCAGCTTGCGCATCTGCTCCAGTTGCTTGATCGCTACGGCGCCGGCGCAATGCGCGGCGCTGTTCACGAAGCTCTTGAACGCAACACACCGCGCGCCGCCTCGGTCGAGTTCCTGCTGCGCCAGTCCAATCGAACCGCACCGTTGCCGCTCGACCTCAGGCGCCATCCGCAAGCTGAGAGTGTCGAAGTCCGCCCCCACGATCTGGAGACATACGATGAACTCGCCCACCGACCCGACGAAGACCCCGAACCCGAATCCTAACCTGCGCGAGCAGTTGGAGCGGATCGGCCTCACCGCCGTGGCCGCGCAAGTGGATGACATGCTGGCCCACGCGGCCAAGCAGCGCTGGTCGCCGCGCCAGTTGCTCGAACAACTGGCGCAGATCGAAGTGGTCGAGCGCGCCCATCGCAGTCTCGAACGCCGCTTGCGCGACGCCGAGATCAAGAAGTTCAAACCCATGGCCGACTTCGAATGGTCCTGGCCGGCGCGTATCGAACGCGATGTCATCGAGCGGGCGCTCACGCTGGACTTCCTTCCCGAGGCCCGCAACCTCGTCTTGGTCGGCGCCAACGGCCTGGGCAAGACCATGATCGCCCAGAACATCTGCCACGCCGCCGTACTGGCCGGCCACTCCGTCCTCCTTCACACTACCCCTTCACCCCGTGCCACGCGACGTCCAAATCATGCCAACCTGCGGAGCCGATTTGGGCAAGGGAAAAAGTAAGGAGCCAAACTTTACATTCTTTAAGGTCTTGGATTAGTGAATTTCTACAAGTCATTTTTTACAAAACTTGCGGGCGGAATCCGGAACCACTTTAGAACAAAGCGGTTCCGGACAAACATTACATAATTGGTCGCAGGTACAGGTCAAAAAGGTTAAACATACCTGAGACCTCGGCCGACCGAGTGAGTGAGTTGTCCAAACCATCATAAAGGCTGGCGCCTCTGGTTGCTCAAGCCGTACTGGAGCACGTGAATGTAAAGAAAAGGGTAAAGTTCAAGCCCGTTTTCTTCGTTATCGTCCAAAACTGTAAAGATTCCCAATTTTCATCCCAGTCAACCGCACCGCCAAAATCCGCTGAACTCTCAACCAGGCGGTAATATTCGGCGCCCCGTCCGTCTCATTCCAGATTTCGCTCTACCCTTTGAAGCAACTCAGAGGGTCTTAGACGAAAGCTTCCAGCAAAATCGAACAAGGCCTTGAGAGATGGGCTCTTCTCTCCTCGCTCCAGCTGTCCGATGTAGTTGCGGTGATAGCCGGTCTGATGGGCATACGAATCTTGGGAATAGGAATTCTCATTGCGCAGTTCCCGAAGAACGACGCCGAATGCCCTTTGTGGCGAGCTATCGGAATGCTTTTTTGGATGCTGCTTTGGCACATACTCACGATGAACCGTTGACCACAATTGTGCGACCCACCTATAGTGTGTAATCAGGGTTCTGAAGGGAGAGCGTAATGGCAGCATTAAGCGACGACGAGCTTTGCGAAAAATTCAGGGAAGCGACGAAGCAACCCCAATCCCATGAGGATTTTGCTGCGAGAGCATCGATCTCTCGCGCGATCCAATTGATTGAGAGAGATTATCCAGAATTCCGAGAGCACGATGTTGTGGCCGAGCGGCTAATCAATATCTTTAACTCACGAGTAGGAGAAGTCTCGCAAAGCGACCGAAACGAATCCGCTGAGATGATTGCAAAGCTTGTCCTTCTGTTTGATAAGCCACTTCTTGCCGTCGACATCGTCCGGAATATGCTCGACAATCTCGATGATCCAAAAGCAGCGTTACAGAGCATCCTGAGAATGGCAGAGGTGGCGATGAATGCAAAATTCACAGTTGAAACAGTGCACTGAATAGACACAAGTGGAAGACAGCTTCCGATGCTTAAAGGAATCCGCGAAACTTTGATGGAGCCTGTCCGAAGCTGGCGCCTGCATTGCGAATAGAGCGATCGAAAATGGGCATCGTAGCAATTGCCGATCCCCACGGTCTTCGCAGCCGGGTGATGGCCGATAGTCTCTTGCCGCCAGTAAACAACGTCGGTCCGAAAGGACGCCAGGGGAATGATGACCAACAGTGAGCACTCCGACTTCCCAAGTCACGCATCACAGGCCGGAACATTCAATTTCGAGAGCCTCGTCGCAATTATCGGGTACAAACTGACCGCGTATATTGGCGGCGCAACCTCGATCCAAAGTGCTGTCGATTGGCTCCGCAACGGTCTACCTCGGGAACTGGAGCCACGCATGCAGGCCACGTTTGATGTGGTCGAACCCATCGCCGCGGCCGAGTCGGAAGTCATTGCTCAGGGGTTTCTAATCCGGACGCTGGAAGAGGTGGGATCGTATCGGACACCCGCGCGAATGCTTCTGGATGCTGACGTCGGAACTGCGCGCGCGGTTCTTATGCAAGCCACAGGTGAATTCCTCTCGAACGATGTGCCAAATCTGGAAGATGTCGCCGGTCGTTTGCAAGAGCGTATCGGCCGCCTGGAACTCCCAAAGGGTGCAGGCTATAAATGCCATCTATGGCAGGGCCAACTATCGCTGACCCTTATCCACACCGGTTTCGCAAAAGAAACGCAGCGCAAGTGGGCCGCTGGAATCAATTGGCCTTGCTGGGATCAAATCACTGCGTCTGTTCCGGAGATGATGCGCGCGCGAAGTGAAATCGATCTCACGACTGGATTTCCATTCAGGCATCTGCACGCTTGTCGCTCACGAGCGAAAGAAGACGAGGCGAATGAGAAAAACCGATGAAGTCCGGAGATCAATACGAGTCTCGTTGTCGGTCGGAATTGACGAGGAGCTTCATTTGGTGCCGCATTACAGCTTCACGGATCGATGAGAACCCACGCTTTGGAGGTGTCGATGGGCATGTTTGATGAAGTGCGCTGCAATCACGAACTCTTCGGGGTGCACAAGGGAGAGACCTACGAGACAAAAGATATTCATTGCCTGGGTGGTCTCTTCGAACAGTACGAGATTACCCCTTCAGGCCATCTGGAACTTCTCGAGTACACGGTCGAGAATCGCAGTAACCCGACTCTGAAGGGGCTTGAGCGCTTGCGCGCTGCGATGACCATGGTCTTCACTGGCGGCCGGCGCGATCTGAACTATCACGGATGGCTCGACCTCTCAGGTTTCGGTCGTGCAAAGTTCACGGATGGAGTGATGGTTGCATTTGAACCCGAGCAAATCCAGGCAGACGAGCCAGAGGAAAGCGATGAGGCCCGTAACCCTGCTCAAGGCGACGAGGGGAGCGGTGTACCTGAAGCTTATTCCGTCTCGGAGTCCACGATGGAAATGAATCGTAGATCGGAGTTGGCGGCGATTGCCGGGACCTTTCGAGGAGCGGTCTTGCCGGGTTGGGACGAGTTGGATGCATTTGTTAATTTGATTTCTCCGGCTCTGCGCGCGAAATTAGCCTGGCGCCTGAACAAGTCTCTGGGCATTAACGCGAACGCCATCCGCCAATTGCTGGAAGACGTGTCGATTGAAAACGCGGTTGCAGAAGAATGGTTGCGGTTTGAGGAAGAATCTGACTGAAGCAGAGACTTCATGCTACGAATCGCGGACGAGTCGAGACCTCAGTTGCTGAGATCGAGAGAATTGGAGTCCCAAGAGTGC
>Ga0181517_10000715_pt1 | contig 42506 bp, 44 predicted proteins | sample PEATcosm2014_Bin_31_FD_119748 | JGI IMG/M metagenome (GOLD analysis project Ga0181517, IMG submission 119748) | Peatland microbial communities from MTU Mesocosm Facility, Houghton, MI, USA - PEATcosm2014_Bin01_30_metaG | ecosystem: Environmental > Terrestrial > Soil > Wetlands > Peat | place... | reverse complement strand
TCAAAACCCGAATCACTCCGCAAAAGCAATCCTGGAATCGTTCCGAGTCCCCACTTGCTCCTCCACGACCCAATCCGCCACCGTCCCCGTTCCCTCACCACGAATCATTCCGCAGCGTTACAGTCAACTGGACGACGCTGACGACGCTGACGCTCACCAATGGGACAGGCCAGTTCATCGATTCTTCAGCGCCTAATTTCAATCAACGCTTTTATCGCGCAGCCGCGCCGTAGTACTCTGGAGAATAGTTGCCCCGGAGCCTTGACGCGCTCAATATCCACACCAAGGGCCTGCAGAGTGAATCGTTGGGCCTTGGCACGACTCAGATCCGCCGGAAGATTGAACCGCCAGTCCTACCCTGATGCGGAGTATTGTAGCGAGTAGTCCTTCCCAGCTACTTGCCTGGGGGTCGATACCCGGCTTTGGCTGCTCGTTTCATCGCTTCCAGCCCTTCGGCCAATTCCAGCAGCGGTGTGGTCTTGAACGCTCTCAAAGCTCCACCCGCTGTCTGCGCCAATGAGAGAGCCGCCGCACTCACATTGTCCGGCATCTCAACAATGGCCACAATATCATGCTCGCCAAAGGCATACCAGGAATTCACCATTTTGCCACCCAGCTTTTCGATGACCGGGCGAACTGCCTCGCTGCGATCCTCCGGTTTCTTGAGCAGCGCTTTCCAGGCCTCGGCCGTGTAGCCAGTTTGAATCAAGTAATGCGGCATATCCTTTTCTTTGGTTGTGTCTATCCCCAGAGACTTTCAACCCCGGAACCAGAAGCCGACAACTGGGGCGAAGACCTGTTGTTGCCCGGGTTGGGGTGCTCGGTTTTCGTGAGCGCCTGGGGCGGAATGGTAACGAAAGGCGATCAACCGCGCCCCTGGACTCTTTGACAGCCCGAGCGACGTCAATAAGTGGCTTTGGTTTAAAACCGCGCGTTCCCGCCACCTAAGACGTGCTCACATGCACCAGGCGGCCAATCCGCCCCTTGAGCGCAGAAATGAAACTCAGCGGAGCCTGGACGTTGACCCGCCGCTGGGCATTGGGATCGGCCGGCTTGAATCGAGTATCGGCGGCCACGTTAAGGAAGACAGTTTTGCCCGGCTGTTATTGCTGCACCCCAACTCGATAGAAATACGGCCCTGAATTGGTTGCGGTGGCGTCGGTGAAAGTCGTGGTCCCTGCCTGCCCCACGAGGTTGCTTTGAATCGTGGAAAACGCGGGTTGCAGGAGGAGATTGGTGCTGCGCTGGAGATAATAAGCTATGTTGCTGATGCTTTCCCAGGTGATCGTTGGCCCGGCAATGCTGTTCGAAGGGACCAGCATCTTGAGGACGGATGAGGGGTTGGTTGGGTTGGTTCCTGCAATCCATTCCTGCCAATTGTTCATCCCGTCGCCATCCGAATCGATGAAATCCGCTGAGCCATCGGTGGGCAATCCGTATTGTTGGAGCCAGGCGTAGGAGATAATGGAGGTTGGGTTTTGGAACTCGTAGGCCCCCATATCCACCGTCCCTCCTTGGATGCGTGGATTGCCATCCAGGTCGCTGGTGCTGGTGACGTAAGCGTTGTTGCCCGAATTGATGCAGGGGGAGTTGGATTGCAGGCGAAAGTTCCCTCCAACCAGATCCAGAAAAAGCGGGGCACTGGTGAAATTCCCCGAGCCCGGTGGCAGCGGCGAAGTGCAGGAATCGCTTAAAGAGCTATAATTAGTAAAGGCGTCATAGTTGCTTGCGTTGTAATAGACGATGCAGTTCGTGAGGAGGCAGTAAGCCACGGCGATGGTGTTCGTGTGGCCGACGATGGTGCAGTTGATAAGCGTGGCGGAGCAAGCACCGCTGCAGCCCCAGGACCCCGAATTGCTGCAAATCAGACAGTTGTAGAAGCTTCCGCCATAACCGCCGCCGCCGATGCCGTCACATAGATTCCCTGTGACCTGACAGTTGTACAGTGTGCTATTGGCCACACCGCCGCCGAAGGTCGCTGCAACCCAATCACCAACCTGGTTGCCTGAGACGGTGCAATTTGTCATGACGCAGCCGTAGGCGCCGCCGCCGAAGAGGGCACCGTTGGCCAAGACCTGGCAATCCGTCAAAGTGGAATTGTAGGCGCCGCCACCATTGTTGCCAGTAGACCCGAAACCTACGCACCCGTTGTTCAGAATTAGGCAACCACCCGCCGTACAATTGGCAACGCCCCCTCCGTTTGCGCCTGCCCAGGTCGAGCGCCCCGTCATGCTGTACAAGCCGACGTTAAGCGCGACGGTACAATTTGTTAGATTACAGCCGTTCGCCCCTGCCCCCGCAACCAGCGCAACGTTCGAGACAAGGGTGCAGCCGTTGAGCGTGCTGTTGTACGCTCCTCCGCCGAGATGCGCGTAATTCGAGGACAAGCAGCAGCCGTATAACACGCCGCCATATGCGCCGCCTCCGTTGTACGCCGAATTGCTGAAGACCATGCAGTTGCTCAGGGTGCCGCCGTATGCTGCCCCGCCATATTGGTAAGCGTTGTTCCAGGCAAAGAGGCAGTTGACCAGCAAGCAGTTTGTCGATTCACACCAGGCTCCCCCACCGCTGCCTTCTATGACCTGGTCCACCGCATACACGGCGGCTCCGTTAGTCAGGCCAAAGCCCGACAAACAGGCGTTGTTGGTGAGATAGACGCACCGCATGCCGTAGCTGAGGATCCCGTTCGTGTAGGTGGTTGGCCCGCCCTGAATCGTTGTCGCCACCGGGCCGTTGACGCTTTGGACGGTGATCGCCTTGTTGATGACCACGCGATTGCTCGATGAGCCGTAAACCACCCGTCCGCCACTCTGGTAAACTCCGTTCGTGACGAGCACCAGATCATCGTCCACGGCCGCGTCTATGGCATCCTGGATATTCGTGGCGGCGGTAGGCCAACCCGCGTAAGGCGGCGTTGGATTCGTGCTGTTCAGGTTCACATACAGCACCGAGGCGGAGGCATTCAACGAAAGACCAACAAAGATCAGGCCCATCAGTTGGTTTGGACGAATTCTCATCGATGTTCCTTTTGACGGCGCATTCATACCAAAAATTCTATTGCCGTTCAAGGGGAAAGCCCTGTCCGCATCCATTTCGGCGCGTCTTGGCCTGGCTAGCAGATTGGCTGACCCGGTTGCAGAACAACTTGTAGCCCGGCCCCATTCCAAGAAACCGGGCTCCGGTTCAATTCATCCAATCCTCTGCTGATTCGTGTTCCGCAAGGCCTGGGGGTACTCGGGCTCTTTCATCTTAATCATCTTTTCCCACGCTCTCACCTCGCCCGGAACGATACGAAACAGCGGATGCGGCTCCGGTTTTGTGATGCCCCGGAATTGGCGGATAAGCAGTGGAGCCCGCGCTCGCAGCTTGGTTTTAAGGTGTCCCCACTCGTAGAGCAATTGTCCGTTCGTTTCCGGAATCTGCCCGCGGAATCTTCGGCGTGAAATCTTGCCAGCGTCGAAGTGGTAACCGCGACCCCGCGCTTCCTCCGCGAGGCCGGCGAGAAACGTGGCGATGGCCGCCAGAGGATCGCGCTGCGCCTGAAACCGGGCAAGCTGCGGATGATGGCGGTAACCTCTGGTCGCGCCCGCGAGGACCTTTTGCGCGAGCAACCCCTCTCGCCAAGCTGCGACCAACCCCTTCGGATCAAGGTAGCGTGGATGCACTGTCCATAATCTCATTTAAAGGCTGATGACATCCAGAATACCACTGCGCAGAGCGAACCACATAAACTGCAGGAAGTTATCCTGGGGCTTTCTCGTGTAAACCACTTTCCCATCCTTCATCGAGCCTGATTCGGCCGCGGGGTTGGCATTTCGGATTTTCAACGCGTTCATCAAGAACGACACGACGCGATTATCAATTCCCGTTTCGCTGCCGGTTTGTTTGTCGAGAACGGCAATCTTCAGATCCTGGTAACGCGCCCGCACCTGCCCGCGAGCCTCGCCCGCTGCCACATCGATGGCAAACAACACGTCCTGCACACTGCCGGACACAATCCGGAAATGTTCCACCGTCTCAAGGAAGGGGTTAAGGCGGGTCAGGTCCATCGCGCTGAGCGAACCGGCGTAGTGGAACGAGACCTCCGGAGAACCGGCCGGGATGGTCATCTGTACCCTGAGCGCAGCGGCATTCATGAACTGGGTCTGGGCTTCGATCCGGATGTCCTTCGAGTCGTCGCGGCGGTTGGCGAGGTCCGAGACGTAAAAATCAGCATTCCCGAACGTCAATACTCCCGGAGCCGCTCCGGCTCTCACCCTCTCGCCATACCGCAGGTCAGCCTTGGTAATGCTGATGTTATCGACACGCAGCGGTTGGCGAATAGCAGCCAGAGCCTCCTGCAACATCAATGGAGACTTTGGAGAGGACCGCACCGGCTTGTCACGACTGACCAACGCATCAAAGGAGGCCCCGCTTAAGCGGATCGACCCGGCCCGATACGACTTCCCCTGAAGCAGCTCGCCGTACGCCAGACCCAACACCTCGAACTCGGGCACCGCCAGACGAAACCGTGTGGTGCGAAAAGTGTGCGCCGCGAAAAAAGCCTCATCTTCCACCAGCGGGCGCAGGTCGGTCCCCAGGAGGAGCAACTTCGAGTCCGGCACGGACGCCCGGAGTCGCGCGCAGCGAAGCCCGTATAGTGCCTGGGGAAATGCTGCGTCGAGATTGGTGGCATCCAGGCTGGCGAAAGCCAGGACTCGAGCCCAATCCCTCCTTCCCCAAAGCAGCCGCACCCACCGGACGCCTGTCAAAGAAATCTGACCGGTCTTGAATGTCAGATGGGTTGAGTTCAGTGCGACCGATTGAGCCGAAAGAATGTTGTCCCCCACCAAGTAACGCAAGTGGCCGAGCCGCAGCGCCGATCCTGGGTGCGCTTTGGCAAAGGCCTGCTCCACCTTGCCTTTGACCACACCGTTAAGAATCTGGCCGCCGAACCCAAAGATAAGCGCTACCACAGCAATGCCGGTTGCGCCCAGCCAAAGCCCCAGGCGCGCAGCCAACCGGCGCCGTGATCGCCCACGGCTGTTCGGCTCCGGTTTATTGACTCTGTCCTTTACCCACACACGATTGCCTATGGGTCTTATGGCCTCTTTTAGATGGATCATACCCCTTGAACGGAGTGCGCGCAAAGGGGCGCTCCCAATTCAGATCTTGCGGATTGGGCGTGGACTTTGGGAAGTTGAAGGCTGGAATCGCGATGAACTCAGGAAGCCTCTTGCCCAGGCAGTTGCCATGGACCTCTCGCCTCTACCATCTTCTGAAGGGCCCTCATCCACTCCATCCCAATATCTGGAATGGCCGGCTTTCCCCGGCACGGCTTGGGCGCTTTGAAATGGCGGAGCTGGCAAAGCTCGTTTTCGATGGCATTCTTAACCTCAGATGCTCAACACGAACTTTCTGTTTGCCTCGCTGATTTGGGGTTCCGTTGGCGTGGGCTATTTCGTCTACGGCAAGAAACAACAATCGTCGAGCGCGATGGTGGGAGGAATCCTGATGATCGTGGCGTCGTATTTCATCGGCTCCGCTCTCCTGATGTCCTTGGTCTGCCTGGGAATCATGGCCGCCGTCTATTTCCTGCTGAAGCGAGGGGACTGACCAATTAAAAAGCGGCTCGGATCCCCCTGAACCGAGCCGCCTCAACCCAACCCTCAACTCCAACTTCAGTCATCCCACCCTTCTTCAAAATGCCGAGCCGTTCAAATCCGGGAAATACGGAATGTGCTTCCGTATTTCAACGGATTGCAGCGAGCGCCTGGTTCCCTAGCCGGTGCCGGTCTCAAACCACCTGTTGATCCGGGGCGAACACCACCTTTTCTGCGTGAGCGGCGAGTGAGTTCAGGAACGCACGCGGACCGCGAGGCGACCGTGTCTCATGGCAGATTCACTAGGTGAGGCCGTACCACGAGGAGGGCGAAGCCCAGGACCACGTGGATGTCCCAGTCGACGCTTTCGCCCCGCTTTCGGACATCTTCACCCGTTGAATAAGTACCAGAACCATGTGGACGTCTCAGCGGACGTTTTTGCCTCCGCTGTGGAGGGTGCGGAAGACTCGTAATCCCTAATATTTACCAAAATATGGCATTCTTACTGCTCAGTAATAATAGATGTTTACAGTAAATAATGTTGATTATTTACTAAAAAGCGCAATTATTACTAACGAGTGAATAATACAGATTTCAGTAAGCAAACAGATATTCGCAGCGAAAGCGAACTGGTCCAGCATTTCAGGCAACTCGTTGATACTGATCCTGATCTCCAGTGGCAGGTTCCGCCGGAGTCCGGCCAAGCCCCACTTCCATGGGTCGAAGTGCGGCTCGATGACCGTTCCGAACGGTTCAAACCCCTGTATCTCCTGAAACCCAGCATACCGGAGCTGGAATCTCGGATTGACAGTTGGAATGCCCTAAATCGACCGCTGCTCGTCGTGCCGGAACTCTCGACTCGTCTTCTGGACGTCAGCCGCCAGAAACGATTGGCGGCCATAGATCTTAACGGCCGTGCCTACATTCGTGTGCCCGGCATGCTTGTGGATCGCCCTCCTCTGCCAGGCCGCAGCTTCCGCTTCTTGTTGGAGCCGCGCAATGTTTTCGCCGGCATCAGTGCGCGCATTGTCAGGACCCTCCTCACCGACCGCGACCGCATCTGGACCCAAAGGGATCTGTTGCATCGCACCGAGGCCAGCTCGGGTCTTGTCTCGCGCATCGTCCAGCATCTCCTCAACCAAGGCTTCCTCGAAAAGAAAAGCTCGCGAGAGTTCCGCCTCCGGGAGCCGTTCCCCTTGCTCGATGCCTGGGCAAAAGCCGATACCTTCGCCCGCCGCGTCAGAACCATCCGCTACACTGTATTCGCCACCAATCTCCACGGTCTCGCTCGCGAGTTGCACGCCTGGGCTCAGGAGCAGTCTGTCCGCATAGCCTTTACCCAGTGGCTTGCCGCCTGGCTCCGCCAGCCTTACACCGAGCCGGTTATCGCCAGCGCCTACATCGATCGCCTGCCTGAGCCGGCCGCCTTACAGCGCCTGGGTTTGCGCCCAGTCGAGGACGCAGGAAAGGTCTGGCTTCATATTCCGGACGAGGATGGTCCCCTGCTCGAAACACAGCTCGTTCAAAATCTTCCTCTCGCCACTGACGCCCAAATCTACCTCGATCTCCAGCAGACCGGTCTCCGCGGCCCGGACCAGGCTGCCGCACTGCGCAACTGGGAAGGTTTCTGCCGACCATGAAATACGAAACCTACGGCGAGTACAATCCTGTCGGCGTCGCCACCGCCGAAAGTGCGTTTCTCACCGCCTGGGCCGGCCTTGGTTCTTGGCACAGTGACCTGGTACTTGTAGGCGGGCTTGTACCGAAATACCTCTGTGGAGACCTTTCCGCGTCGCGAGCCCTGCCACGACCGGTCACACTTGATGCCGACCTGGGCATCGCCCTCGGCGCATCCCTCGGCCAGTACGGAAGCCTCCAAATGGACCTGCAGGCGCAAGGCTTCCACCTGTCCAAAAATGAGTTCGGCGGCCCGCGTTTTGTAAAGCAGGTCGGCGACTTCAGCATTCCCGTGGATTTTCTAACCGAACGTCCGCCCGCGACCCAGGGGACTGCAGTGGTTGACGATGTCCCCGCCAACATCATGCCCGGCATCAATCGCGCTCTGGCATCAGCTCGCTCTCTCCTCGTAAGAGGGCTGGATCTTCAAGGGGCTCGCCAGGAACTCACCATCCGCGTCTGCGAATCCGGGCCATTTCTGGCGATGAAACTCCGCGCGTTCGCCCGCCGCCAGGCGCCCAAAGACGCCTTCGACATCCTTTATACGCTCCTGCACTACGATGGCGGCACTCGGGCCGCCGTCGCGGCCTTTGGCGATGAAATGCGGGCGGGCAATCCTGCTTGCGTTGATGCCGCGGCCTGCCTCAACCAGCATTTCCACGACGAACAATCTTCGGCCCCCATCCGGGCGGCGAACTTTGTTTTGGGTCCGCCCACCCCAGGGGAGTCAGGTGACATCCTCCACCAACGTCGCCAGATCCAGCAAGATGTGGTGGATGCCGGCCGCCTCCTCAGAAGCGCAGTTGCCACATGACCTCTTCGGAAAAGGCCATGACAAATTCTCTTTCGTCAGGGTTCAGCGCTCTGGTGGCGAGCCGCGCTTCACGTAGCGCCTCTTGATCCGGTCCAAATTCTCTTTGAAAGGGCCCTCGTTCATGGCGAAACTCCGCAGGATCGGGTCGACGGCCTGGGGGTATTCTTCGCGGGCCTTTTTGTAATCCAGGTTCAACCTTGCCAATTCCGTGGGCAGGACGTGACGCAACTCCTTTTCCACTTCAGCCTGCCGCTCCAGATCCAGCAACTCGAATTCGAAGCAGGGCCGGGGGTTGCCTCCGGCGTCTTCCTCCAGGGAAATGGCGAAGGCATTGATGCTCTTGGCCAGAAGCGGAGTTGAGTACACGATGCTCTCGATATCTTCCGGGTAAATGTTCGCCCCCATGACCGACACGGTGCTGTCTTTGCGTCCGTAGATGTAGAGGAACGGCAGATACCAGCGGGGGTAATCGCACCGTCGCTCCAATTCCGCCAGGTCGATACCATGCAATTGCAACCGCTCTCGCATCTCCTCAAAGGTAAGCATGCCGCCCTCGTCTTTGATGTTGTAGCGAATCCGCGGAGAAAGGGTCCAGGGCTTGCTGATGGCTGGGGCGCGGGAACAGCCCGGTGTCAGCCGGTATTCGGATAATGCTGCGCCCGGGGACGGGCGCACCCCAGGGGCAGTGTCCGGTGGCGACCTGTCGCGCCTTATGGCAGTTCCGGCGCTGGACAATGCGGGCGGGTTGCTGTATTCACCGGGTCAGCTATGCGCGCGACATCCCTTGTTCTGTTGGCTGGCCTGGCTGCGGCCTCTCCAGTTTTCTCCCAACCCATGGTCTCTCCCGAAGTGCTGCCCGACGGGCGGGTCACTTTCCGGATCTCCGCCCCGGACGCCAAGCAGGTCCGGCTCCACTGCGAAGGCATCAAGGAAACCGACCTCCAAAAAGACGAGAAAGGGGTCTGGTCGTTCACCAGCCAGACCCTCGAGCCGGATTTCTACGGCTACACGTTCCAGGTGGACGGCTGCCGGGTGATCGATCCGAGCAACCCGTCGTTCAAGTACAACCTGCTGAACACGGAGAGCCAGGTGCATGTGCCGGGCCCGGCGAGCCTGCCGTGGGAACTCAACGACGTGCCGCACGGCCAATTGCACCGGCACTTTTACCATTCCAAGGCGGCCGAGGATGACCGGGAGTTTTTCGTTTACACGCCGCCGGGCTACGACGCGAAGGGCTCGAAGCGCTATCCGGTGCTCTACCTGCTGCACGGCTACAGCGACGATGCCTCCGGCTGGACGGCAGTGGGCCGGGCCAACGTCATTATGGACAACCTGATCGCGCGCAAGCAGGCCAAGCCGATGATCGTGGTCATGCCGCTCGGTTACGGAACCATGGAGATCGTCCGCGCCGGCTGGGGGCGGGTGCGCTCGCCCGATCTCTGGGAGCAGAACCAGACCCGGTTCCGGGAAGCGCTCTTGAACGAGGTGATGCCCCAGGCCGAAAATGCTTATCACATTCTGCCCGACGCCAACTCTCATGCGCTGGCCGGCTTGTCCATGGGCGGCGCCGAATCGCTGCGCGTCGGCCTGAACACGCTCGACCGGTTTGCCTGGATTGGGTCCTTCAGCGCGGGCGGCGTGGGCGGGGATTTCGCGGCGACCTTCCCCGGCCTGGATGAGAAAGCCAACAAGCGTTTGCGCCTGCTCTGGATCGCCTGCGGCCGGGAAGACGGCCTGTTCGGGGCCAATCAAAGCCTGGAAAAGTGGCTGCAATCCAAAGGGGTCCATCATTCCTGGACCGCGACCCCCGGCGCCCATGCCTGGCCGGTCTGGCGCCGCAACCTGGCCACCTTCGCTCCGCTGTTGTTCCAGTGAGGCGCGCGGGGGTGGACGAGGGCCACGTGTCGTAGGTCGAGGGTCGGGGGGAGCTGCTGCTCTGTCCCCACGACCCGCGACACGCGACCCGTTCCCTACCTCAAACTGTCGCCTATGCGCAGCGACCTCTTCACGCCGGCTGAGGATTGAACGACAACCGAGTCCTTTTCAATGGCAATGATTTCGAACCCCTCAATCAAATCGCCCGCCATGACTGTCCTATTTCCGATCAGCGCACTGCCGCCGTTTGGCTGATAAAGGATCATTTTGACATTCGGCCCCTCAGGAACGCCCTTGCTCACGGCGCTCTCGGCGGTCACGCCTTCGATCCAAAGGGAACGGAGTATTCCCTCCATGCCGGTCTGAGCGCCGCGCCTGTTCTCCCGCGTGAGCGTGTTAATGATGACCTGGCATTTCGGAGCTTGCACCGTGAAAAAATCCTCCTCAGCCGGCTTAACCGAGCCGTCTTTGTTGCGGCGCGTGACCTGGCATCGCAGCCCGGCTTTGTTCACGCCTCCGATATTGCCCGCAATCGGCTCGAGGGGAGCCTCGGTCATTCCCGTCGAGGCTGATACCAGCCCTCTCGCATAACTCTCGAGGCTCGGATTGACGACTCCCGGGCGGAATGGGAAAAACGTAATGCAGATAGTGGCGGCCTTGTCCACCCTGTCGACGCGGATATCCCGGGTAATGCGGGGCGTCCCCTCACGCCGGGCGATCTCCGGCTCTTCGGCCACTTCCCACTCGCTGCTGTAGGAGAACCTCACACCGTTATGATCGTAGGTGTTCGTCGGCGCCCCCCGGAGCAGAGCGCCCCACAGCAGCGCCAGGCCGACACAGGGCAGCGCCAGAATGAACAGACCGGAGATCGCGGCCCATGCAAGCGCCTTCCCGGAAATGCCCTCCCTGCCGCACCGTCTAACCGCCGCCGCCAAAGCCGCAAGGCCGATAACCAACCCTCCCGTGAGGAGAACCGCCTGGACCGCACCGGACATCATTCTCGGAATAATAAGCATTAAGCAAGCCAACCGGGCCGGGGCGGGGGCAGGATTCATCATACAATTCAGTTGCGGGCAAGGCCGGCCGGGATCAGAATGGCGACCGGGATCTGTGGAAAAAATCTTGGGATGGCAGAAGGCGCTAAAGAACGACACCAGCAAGGAGGAGATTATGAAAAACCGCTCTCATATCATTCAAGGACTGGCGCTGGCCGCGGCGCTCAACCTTCAACTTTCGACCGCCCTGGCTCAGGGCACGACATCGACGTTCAGCGATGCCAATTGGGTCGGTATGGGCTCAGGGGTGGACGCATATGTGTTTGCACTGGCGGTGTCGGGCAACACGCTCTATGCGGGCGGCTATTTTGGGACGGCGGGCGGCGTTCCGGCCAATGGCATGGCGCGATGGGACGGGAGCGGGTGGTCGGCTTTGGGATCGGGACCGCCTGTCGGTGTCAGCGCGCTAGCGGTGTCGGGCAGCACGGTCTATGCGGGCGGGGTCGGCGGTTTTGGCACGAACGTCGCGCAATGGGACGGGACCGGATGGTCGGTTTTGGGGTGGGGCATGGGGGGCGCGGTGATGGCCCTGGCGGTGTCGGGCAACACGCTCTATGCGGGCGGCGGTTTCATGACGGCCGACGGAGCGTGGACCAATAGCGTTTACCAATGGGACGGGACGAATTGGTCAAGCGTGGGGTCGGGGATAAACGATACGGTGAAGGCGCTGGCGGTGTTGGGCACTAACTTGTATGCGGGCGGTTATTTCACGACGGCGGGGGGCGTTCCGGTGAATTACGTTGCGCGATGGGACGGGACCAGTTGGTCGCCCCTGGGATCGGGGATGAATGGCTACGTGCGAGCGCTGGCGGTGTTGGGTACCAATCTGTATGCGGGAGGCCTCTTCACGATGGCGGGGGCCGTTTCAGCCACTAACGTCGCACGGTGGGACGGGACCAGTTGGTCCGCCCTGGGACCGGGCGTGGCGGCCGGGTCCCTGTTTCCCGACGTGCCGGTGTATGCGCTGGCCGCGTCGGGCACCCACCTCTACGTAGGGGGTGACTTCACGGAGGCGGGCGGTGTAGCGGCTACGAATATTGCACAATGGGACGGGACCAACTGGTCGGCATTGGGATCCGGGATGGACACGATGGTGTATGCCCTGGCGGCATCGAGCAACGCCCTCTATGCAGGCGGACAGTTCGAGCTGGCGGGCGGACAGGCTCGCAGCAATATCGCGGAAGCGCTTTTGGCGTGGCCGGATTTTCAAGGCGGGCCGGTGCTCAACGCTGATGGCAGCGTCACGTTGCACGCCGCAACCCTCACGCAGAGCACGAACCGGCTGTATGCCGCCACGAACCTGACGCCGTCGGTGGTCTGGCAGCCCGTTTGGACCAACGTGAGCGGGGGGCTGTGGCAGTTCACGGACACCAATACGGCTGGCTTCCAGAGCAAGTTTTACCGGCTATCGACGCCTTGAGGTGCCAGTGGGACTCCGCGGTTTCGGCGCGCCTGGCCCGGCCGCTCCTTCGGGACTTGGCCGGTTGCACACTCAGCTTAACCCGTTATCTGGAGATCTATCAGCCCTTGCTCACTTTTTTGCGGGGTGGGCTTCCAAGCTCGCGACCAGTTGCTTCAGGTGGTCCTGTCCGGCAGTGTCGGCAGGCAGCGCTTCGGCTTGAAACGCGGGATAGAGTTTCTCCCAGATGGCGGTCAACTCGGCGGGCATGTCCCCGGTGTCGGCAGTGATGGCGACCACCTCCCAGTCCATGCTCTTTAGGAGCGCAGACGGAAGGGGCATGTCCCCGGTGTCGGCAGTGATGGCGACCACGGCATCCTGGTCGGGCATGACAACGCAGAATTGTCCGGCGGCGCCGTCGCCGCGAAAGGCATTAGAGAAAGTGGGTGCCGGGCTTGGCGGGAACGGGGTGCGCCAGGAACTGCCTTACCGATGGCGAAGGATCATGACGCTATGCATCGTATCAGTCTTTCAGCGGTTCCGTTCCTTTGCTGAGAAGCTCAAGGTAAGCAACGTAGGCATAGAGGCGACGCCGTTCCCGCCCGGTGGTCTCACGGACCACCCCCAGCTTTTCCAGTTCCTCAAAGGCATGGAGCACCGTTGGGAGCGTAAGACCGCTGCCTTTGACGGCATTGCCAGTATCCGATACCGGCCGCTTTTGCAGATACGCGTGCAGCCGCAGCACCGACCCCGAGACCTTTCCAAGCCGTTTGATTTTCTCATCATTGGTCTTGAATAGGCCCGTGATCTTTTGCGCCGTTTCGGTTGCCTGACTCGAAGTTTCCACGACTCCCTGCAAGAAGAAGGCGATCCATTCTTCCCAATCTCCGGTTTCCCGAACCAGGGTGAGGTGATCGTAGTAAAGTTTGCGATGGGTTTTGAAATACAAGCTGAGGTACAGGAGCGGGCTGCGCATGGCCCCGTCAACGCATAGGATAAGGGGTATAAGCAGGCGCCCAAGGCGGCCATTGCCGTCCAGAAACGGATGGATCGTTTCAAACTGCGCGTGAGCGAGCGCAGCCTTCACCAACGTTGGCAGCCGGTGACGTGGGTTGTGGAGGAACTTTTCAAGCTCGCTCAGGCATTCAATCAGCCGGTCCGGTGGCGGCGGCACAAAAGCCGCGTTGCCTGGGCGGGTTCCTCCTATCCAGTTTTGCGAGGTGCGGAACTCTCCCGGGTGCATCTTCTGCCCCCGCCCACGGGAGAGCAGAATGGCGTGCATTTCACGAATGAGCCGCAGTGAAAGCGGCAAATCCTTGAGCCGTCTCAACGCGTGATTCATTGCCGCCACATAGTTTGACACCTCCTCCACGTCATTGACGGGAGCCCCCGGCAAATCCTCCAGCTCGTAGGTCAGCAGGTCCGACAGAGAGGATTGCGTGCCCTCGATCTGCGACGAGAGGACCGCCTCCTTGCGAACATACATGTAAAGGAACAGCGAGGCGTCGGGAATCACCTCACTCATCCCGTCCAAGCGTCCAAGGGAAAGATTGGCCTTATCCAGCAGGGGATACAGTGGCCCAAGCTCCAGCGCTGGCACCGGCGGCAGCGGTTTGGGCACATACGCGGTGTAGCTTTCGTCCCCGGTCCGAAGCTTGATGATTTCACCGATGCGGCGCTTGTTTTGCATAGATTAAAGAAAAGCTGTTTCTTTTATTTACAGGAAATCTAAATAAAAGTTGAAGGTCTGTCGAGTGCCACAAATTAAGGCATGGTGTTATCCTTTATTTACAGAAACGGGTTGGTCATAACCTAACTATTGACACAAAGCTAAACGCTACGCGGCCGTGCAGCAGTGTCCGGCGCGGCCGGCCCGACGGTTGGAGGGAAAAGGCGAAACATTGAATCACTATGTGCCGCGCAACGGCTTCGGGCGGGAGGCTGGGCGTACGACTCCAGTTGTTTGGTGCGGAAGCGGAAAAAAGATGAGAAGGGTCAATCGTTATGGCCGACCCGTTTTTGACCGACCCGTTTTCGTTTTTGGTGGATTGGGGTTCGCGGGGTTCAAACACGTAATATATTTTTTCTCCCATCTACGGGCGAACTTCTTGAGGGCCTCTTTCTCTTCTGGAGTAGTATCATCAAAGACACGCTGGCGCGAATACTTTTCACGCCAACCCTCACCGCCGAAACACCACCCCACCAACTCACCTTCTCCGTCCTTGGGCAGATCCACGGTTTTCCCGTTTGAGGCCTTAAAGGTGAGCGGCAGCATCTCCTGGTCAAGCGCCCGAAGCAGGTACGATATCGTCGCGTCCACAATGTCCGGTATGAGCACGTCCGCGATACGGTCCGCATCTCCGCTGCCTAGCGCTTTCCTCCACCGCTGGGCGATAACGTCTCTCACATCTGGCCGAAAGTTCGAGTCGCACTCCTCGATAGTGGCGTCTCGGACTTCTTTGACGAGTATCTTTGCGAATTCTTCGATTTCACGACTTGGCATAATCATTTCCCCCATGGAGTTCGGGTTGGTCCGGACACCCCGCGGCCTTTTAGGTGCTCGATGGCCCTCTGGACTGTAGCTCGGGCCATCCGCGGGTCCATTCGGCTATTAACAAGGGCTTGCGTTTCTATGGTTTCTATCGCTTGCCACGTTAATCGGGCGCCGGTCTTTGCAAATGCCCGGTAAAGCTTCTGCTGAGCACTTGAAATTATGCGGTGCATTAGTCCCAGTCTAGCCAATTCCGAGTTTGATATCGCGGGTGATGTATTTTTATCGTACTCTTCGTCATCTTCGAGAGCCTTCTTTGCCAGGAGATGGTGGCCGCCGCCCGTTCCGCCATAGGGTTCCAGCGCCGCCGCTCCGGCCGACCTTTGCTCCTCCAACAGACTTAAGATCAGCCGACCCCGTCATGAGGGGATGCCAGGAATCTACGACCCCTCCGGGGTCGAGGGGGAGATTGGGGACGGCGATCCGGGGGTCTTCGCCATGCTGCGACCCCCGGCTACCTTCTGGCAAGCCTCCGGCTTGCGCGGAGACGCCGCCGATGAATTGCGCCCTTGCCGTGCGGCAGTGTCCAGCGAAGCCGGGCCGACGGTTGGAGAGAGAAGGGGAAACATTGAATTGCTATGTGCCGCGCAACGGCTTCGGGCGGGAGGTTGGGCGCACGTCTCTGATTGTCTGCTGCGGGAACGGAAAGAGGATGAGAAGGGTCAATGGTCATGACAGACCTCTGCTTGTCTCATCGGCGGGGGGAGCGTTTCTCGCATACTCGCGGGCTCGGGCGAGGAGGTCATTGGGGATTCCGAGGATCTCCTGCTGCTCCTCCTCGGTCTCCTCAGCTTCGTCGCTGGCCCCGCTGAACGCACCAGCGTGACAATGCTCGAGCACCCAGCAGAGCCACTTCGGATCTTCTGCCTCGAGCAGGCGGGACAGGGCGTCTTCATAAAAGCGGGCTCGGGTCGCGGCGAACTCGGCGGCGAACGCGGGGTTCGTCTTGAGGGCCTCGGCCCAGCAGTCCGGGTTGATTTCCGGGTTGTTCTCGGCCTCCAGGGCCATGTCCAGCGGCATCCCCATGCTGGCTCGTCTGGAGACCCTCCGAACGACGTCCGGGGTGATGTGCTTTCTCCAGTCTGGCTCCTCTGGCTCCTCCAGGCTCACGCAAAAATCTGGCGCCGGCGCGTCCGGGTCCAACTGCTGCAGCTCGCAGCCTGGTGAGTGTTGAGTCTGGGTTTCTTTAACGGTGTGACTGTTGCTGTCCATAATACTTGGCGATTGTGTTTGTGTTGCGTTGAATGTGTTTTCTTGTGCGCTTGGTTGGGGGCGGCGGCGCGGTCGTCAGAAGGTCCTTGTTCTGCTGCCTTGCGCGGAGGCGGCGGGGAATGTCAACCAGGAATTAGCCCGTTTTTCAGAAGCGGGTTTGCAAGTGGTTGCGGGAGAGTGTTTAGTAAAAAGTAAACTCGAAAACGGCCTAGAAACGGTCCAGAGACGGTCTGATTTTGCGGCGACATTGGCGTGGGACGTGATGCGTGAAACGTGAAACGTGATGCGTGATGCGTGATGCGTAAAACGCGGGGAGTGGAGGCTATTGGTCATGACCCAGGCGGCGGGTTCGGTCGCGCGGGCGGAGGGGGAGCGGGTGAGTGTCGGGAGCGTTGTCACGAGGTGGCGGGGTTAGCGTTAGGCGCGGGAGGGGCGGTGGCGGCGGGTGGCGTTGGCGCGGCAGCGGGTGGGGTTGGTGCGGCGGCGGGAGGCGCTGGTGGGGCGGCGGGTGCGGGAGAGGCTGCGGGGCTGGGAGGGGGCGGCGATGAGGTGTCGAAGAGGGAATCGACAGTGCGTTCGAGGCTGGCGGCTTCGTGGCGGAGGAGGACGTAGAGGCGGATGACTTCCTTGGTGCGAAGCCCGTTGAGCTCCCGATCGGCGAGGGTGGTGGAGATTTTTTTCTGTATGCTGGAGAGGAGGGAGATATCGGCCTCGCGGGTCGCGAGGATGCGCTCGTGGAGGGCTTCGAGCTCGACGGCGCGGAGGTTGCGGATTTGGGCTTTGAACTGGTGATTCCAGTCGACGAGGGTCTGTTTAGACACCTTGAGGTTATCGGCGATGCGGGCGAGGCTGATGCCCTTAGCGCGGAGCTCGACAAAGCGGTCTTTGGTTTCGTTAGTGTGCATCTTGTACTCCTATTAGTATTTCATTCTCACTATTCCTTTTATTACACATTCTAGCGCGGATTGCAACCTCCGCATTTTGCACCTTTTTGAACCCCGATGAAACCCCTGTAAATAAAGGGCGGAAATGGGGGTCGGCGAGGACGAAATGTGCGAATTACTATGTTCTGCGCGACGGCTTCGGGTGGGATCCTGGATGCACACCTCCACTTGTCTGGTGGAGAGGCGGAAGGAAGACGAGACGTGTCAATAGTGGGTGACCCCTTTCTGAAGATGAACTGTGCCCGGATGCAACGGAGGATCCGGATGCTCTCCAGCGGCTGCCCCATGGTTGCGGCCTGCGTGGCCGCAGTGTAAAAACGGCTTTATTTCTTGAGTGTTTGGTTCTCGCCAATTGCTACGACAACTTGTGAGTTTGTGGCACCTGGAAATGCAACACCAATGGCAACCATCGTTACGAAGGTTCCTTCGATGTGGTGTTGTTTGGCGGTGGTTCCTTCTGAGGCGTGAGGTTCTTTTGGATGGTTCTTAAGCAACAGCCACCACTCACCGACGCATCCAATCGATACCAACAGGGCTGCTGAAATATCTACCCAGCCCCAAATGCCGAACGTTGAGGCAAGTCGGACGAAAGCATTGAAAGTTGAAATAGTCTGCATGGTTATTCCAGGCGCAGCAGTTCTGATCACTAGTGTGGTGTGATCATAGCCGGCAACACTGTGTTTTGGCCAGTGAATCCGTTCGGTTTGTGCTCTTCTCTAGATTCCTTTCGCAGTTGGCTCGAAGTCTGGTTGGGGGGTGGTCGAAAGTGGATTGGATGACCTCTGCGCTTCTTGGTTGCAATTAGTGGTGCCCGGGGAGGCGGGGCAGACACTCCAGCTTGGCCGGTCGCGGTCGCCGCATTCTTGACCCCGGATGACCATTCGAAATACTGGCCGAGGGCCGCCAGTGCGTCATGGTGCCATTTGCTTCCGATATGGCGCCGCTTTCAGGGCTTGGGATGGTTTGGTGGGCGGCTGACCTGGGCCTCCGCTCGTGGGACTCGCTGCAACCCAGACACATTGGGGGCTTTCAGCCCCAAGAGATGCGGGCAAAGACAACCGGCCCCGCGACGGTCACCACAGGCCGTGGCAAGCTACGACGGGCGCGGTGGGGGTTTGGCGGGTGGAGGCGCCTTCGGCTTCTGCTCTTCCTTCCGCCGCTGTTCCTCTCGCGCAGCCCGGATAAGCAGCACCGCCTCGTGCAACTCCCGAAACTCCCTCTCAAGTTCGCCGTCGTCAATCACCTCGAACGGCTCTTCTTTCTCGTCGCTCATAGGTTAGATCGTGTTCCTTTGCCAGTCGTTCCCACAATTCGTGCTTGCGGGCGAGACGAGCCCCCGGACGGTGGCTCGGGCCAAGCGCTTAGTCTTTGGCGTCCTCTTCTGCCTTCTTCACAAGCTTCTGGAAATCGGGATGAATCCATACGCTGACCCCCTCGCAAGGTTCTGACTCCACGTCCTCTGGATTGAAGGGCTTTAGACTGTCGAAAAACTCCTTAAATGAATCGCCGACCTTGAAGAGATTAGAAAACGTAGGTGGCTCACCTTCATCTCCCTCTAACTCATGGTCCCAGAAAAACACTTGGCCCCTCGTGTCGAGACGTAATGACAAACAAAGCAGGTTTCCGCAGCAATCGCTTCCGATGGGCAGCATGTCCTCGGGAACGCGATCCCGCATCAGTGAGCGCTCGTAGCGCAAGTCCCCGGACTTTTCGGAGCGGCGCAGGCCGAAAAAGAGGGTTACCTCCGAACGGTTATCATCTTCAGGCACGTCGAACGTATTCCCTTCGGGACGCCCGCCGTTGCTCTCCAGCAGAAATTGGCGATAGTCCCCCGGCAGGGTTTGACCGATCTTAGCCTCGAACCTCGCAAGGTCTGCCGCGTTGACTTTTCGGTGCAGTCTTTTCATCTTGATTGCCATAATCTATGAACCTAAGCACCGCTCTTGTTAACATACACCCATCAGTATGCCCCGCGGCTTTTTAAATGTCACGGGTGGATTGCATCTTCCGCGCCTTATTTTCCCTCTCTGGCTGCTTTTAAGGGGAGTCATTTGGTGCTCACCCAGTCCCCAGTCCCGGCCTTGGAGGTCATGGTGTTGGCCCAATTTTCTGGCCTCTTGATGTTGGCTACCCCGGTCCGGGACCAAGAGTACGGCCTCTGATTCGAGCCGAGCCCCCAGTGTGCTTCAGCGGTTCGTGGAGGTTACGCGGCACCAGCTGCATTGTTATTTCGTCCTCAACGTGGTGCCAGACATAGCCCTCGGGTGTTTCCGACAAACCCGCTTTCTTGTTTGCCAGACGCGCATCGTGATCGTACTCGCTGGTCAACCCTTTTTTGATTTTCACAGTGGCTATGGCATGAGGCGAAACGTCCGGAAATCCTGTTGTCCTGAATTGCACTCCGTTTGGGTACTTCTCCCGGATGTCTTGAGGCAGCTTTGAGGCGGGATAGGTTTGACCCGCGTACCTATAATTGATCGGGTTCCTTCCGTTAACCTTTTGAATGCCGCTCCCCGCCGCATTGGCGATGCCCAAGCCCCTGGCAGGGGGGCCTTGTGGACGCCGGAGATCCGACAGCGAGGTCGTCACTACTCGAGTTTTCCCCTCCGCCTTTTGTTCCTCCAGCAGACGCAAGATCAGCCGGGATGCCTCCTCGCGAGTCAGCGTGCCGAATCCCCGCGCCGCATACCACGCTTGGACGTGCTCCACAGTGCGGCGCCATGCCAGCGAGTCCCCGCTCGCGGCCTGGGCGATGAACTCGTTCGCGAGCCTGGCTTTCCAGTCGGCCGTTGATTCGCCTTGTCGGCGCGGGGATTGCTGAGCCATCCAGGAAAGAGCCACGTCCCCTACGTTCGTCTTCATGGCGTTCTGGAGGGTACGCTGCCCCTCGCTGGAGGACAGCAGCAGGCGATTGCGTTCCCCGCGTAATTGTTGGTAGCGCGCGGTCGCCAGCGCCACGCGTTGGCGGTAGTCGCCAGGCGAGGTTGCCGGCTGCCGGACAAGCGCCGCCTTAAGCGCCTGCTGCGCCTGCGCAAGTTCCGCCTTGACCCGCTCAACACGCCGCCAGCTTTGCGCTTGGCTCCAAAGCCAATCCCGCGCCTCGTTTTCGTCAAAACCTCCGGGGTTACGGTCCCGCAGCCATGCAATCCCCGTCTCGATCGCCTCGCTAATGCCCCGGCCAGCACGGAGTGCCGCCCGCACTGTCTTGAGCGTTTCGAAGGCCAATATCTTGCTGATCCAAACTGGAGCCCCCGTGACGCCCTCCAGGACCGACCCCTTGAACGGGTTCGTCGCGTCGATCGCTTTGTCCAGCCACGCCTCGAACCCGGTCTTCGCATCCGCACTCGGCCCGTTGGGGTTCTCCTGCTCGGCCTCGGTCTGCGCAGGGGATTCGCCAGCGGGGTTGGCTGTCCTCTCGCTCGCTGCCTGGGCCTGCTCCGCAGAGGCGCCCCCCTCGGACTCGCTTTCGGTCCCAGAGTCCGACGCGCGCTCCTCGACGCCGCTGGTTGGCACTTCGGACGATTCGGCCTGCTCGCGCTCAGTGGCCCGCTCAAGCTGCATCCTGGCAAGAGCGACCCGTACTGCATCCAGGGCGCTATCCGGGGCTCGGCCTTCGTCGTCCGAAGCGTCATCGCCCCCGCCCTGGGCCACGTCTCGTGGTGGTTCCGCGGTGTCGGTCCCCGGCTCGGCTGGGACCGATTCGGACGGTTTCACCTGGTTGGCGCGCAGGATGTCTTGCAGATCTTTTATGGCGGCGGCCAAGTCATCGACCTTTTCCGCCGCCTGTGCCGCGGCCTCGCGCGCTGGTGCTGCTGTTGTAGGGCCCGCTTCGTTTCCCCCGCCCACCGCAGGGTCGACGGAGGCGGGTTCTGTTCCGGTCCCCAGGGACTCTGGATTGACGATGTTCCCAACCCCGATCCCCCCTGGCCGAATCTTCCCGCTCGCCTGCAAATACCTCAGCGCCTCCTCGACCTGCCCCCGGAGTTCCTCTTGCGCGACCGCCTCAGGCGCAAGCTGCGCTCGCGCCTCCTCGAGGGCCGGATGCCACGCCATCAGCATCCCCATCGCGAAAAGGTCATTGGCCGCGTCCCTCTTCTCCGTATCGGTTCCCTCACCAGTCACGATCTGTTTGGTCTGCTGCGCGAGCTGCGGCAGCATGCTCGCCAACATTGCCGCCCCCCCCCCAGGCGTCGCCGCGATCGGCGCGCTCAAGATGCCCTCAGGCGTGGACCACCGTTCCCCCAGCCGCCCAAGGTCACTCCCTTCCGGATTCACCACATTGCGCGTGGTCTGGTAAAGCGGCGTCCCATTGTGCAGCCAGTCTCTGTCCTGCTGCTCCTGATCCGTCATCGGCCGCATCTCGCCGCCCTTGATGACAAACGGTGTCTCCCGCTGGTCCGGAGGCAAATAGGTCTCCGGGCTAAGCACATCCCGGACCGTCCGCGCCGCCTCGACCCCAAGCCCCGCAACATTCCGGATTATATTTTGGGGGCTGAGCATCGTTTGGCGCGCCTCCTCCCAATGCTGCTGCCACCCGGGAGCCCATGGGCCGCTGTAGCCGCTGTAGGGCCCCTGGTCCATGCCAGCCGGAGCCGGCGATCCGTAGTCCGCAAGCAGGCCCTTGCTCATAGCGAGCGGCTGCGTGGGCTGGTCTGGGATGAACCCCAGATCCGCACCAGGCTGCGGATCCGGAATAAACCCCAAATCCGCGCCCGGCTGGAGCGGAGGCACATCCGGCACAAAGCCAAGGTCGGCCCCAGGCGGCGGCGGCGCCACGGCCGCGCCCCCATCCGGAACGAATCCGATATCGGCGCCGTCGGCCATAGGCTACTGGCCGATGAGCTGGTAGTTCTGCTGGAGGGCCGCCGGCAGACTGTTTGTCGGAAGGAAACCGGTTTGCCCATTGGGATGCCGGACCCTGACCATTCCCTGCGGCACCGGCGGCGCGGCCGGGAGCGCCGGCTGTCCTGTTGGGATGCCATTCAGGTTTAAGGCCGTACTCCCCAGGCTGGGGCCGGTCGGCGGCAAATTCGTGGAGTCGCCGGCACCCGGCGCCAGGGAAGTTGGATTGATCCCTTGCAGGTAAGCGCCCAGCGTCCCGGCTGGCGGGGTGAACGGCGCCGCCGCGTCCGCTGCACCCGCGCCGACTGCCGGCGCGCCGGCCCCGCCAGCACCGGCTGCCGCGCCCGCCGCAGCGCTGGGCGGCGTGACCATCCCGGCCGGCGGCGGCGCTCCCTGCCCCATTTTCGCGTTGATCGATTGCAGCCTCTTTGCCGCGTCCTCGAGACCTTGCGCCTGCGTTTCCAACGCAGCCTTCCTGTCAGGGTCGTCCTCGGCGTCCGCCTGGTCCCGGAGGTCCTGGGCCTGGGTCGCGTACTGTCGCGCGAGCTGCTCATTGCCGGCAGCCGCGCCCCCGAACCCCTTGCCGCCGGCCCCCGCCGCGGGCTTCGCCCCAAACTGCTTCTGCAAGTTCGCCGCGGCGTCGGCAGCCTCCGACGGGTCGTTCACATAAGAGACGGCTTTGACAGTTCCGTTGTCGAAGGACACGGCCGTCGGCGGCAGGTCCTTGGGGGGAGTCGAGGAAAACTTTACATCCCGGCCCTGGGCGGCCAGCGCGTCCTGTGCCCGCTGGATAATCCCCGTGGGCCCCTGGATGAAGTGCGTGCCGTTTTCGTCGGTGACGTAGGCCGACTCGGTACCCGCCTGCGCGCGGTCGTCGCGGGCCGCTTGCGCGGAGGCACGGTCGTCCTCTTTTTGTTCCAGGTTGCGATAGTGTTCGAACTGCGCTTGTCGGAAGGCCTGGTCAATGGCGTTGCGCTGCATCCGTTCCTGAGTCGCCTCCTCGAGGGCACGGCTGCGGTATAATGATTCGGCCAGATTCCTCAAAGAGTCCTGTAGCATTTGTGCTGAGGCAATATTCATGTCCGGTCCTTTGCTCTTTTTAACATTTTTACGTTCCGATGATCTCCTGCCCAGTTAGCCCTCGCCTCCCGCCGCCCCTCCCGCCAGCGGTTTCCATCCGAGATTTGCCGCGGCGCCGCCAACATTGATGAGCGACGACAGTCCCGTCATCCACGGATTAGCCTGGCTGGCCAGATAACCGCTCTGCGTATTCCAGTTCTGCATTGCCGGCCCCTGCGCCTGCATCCCGTTATCCGGCATCGTCGGCAGCGGCGTGGCGGCCGTCCGGTTCGGCGTCGGCCCCGACTGGGCCCCGCTCAGGCTGGAAAACTCACTCTCGGGCGTCTTCCCATTCACCTCGGCGCTCAAGTTGGCCAGATTCTGCTGCTCGCGCCGGTACTGGATATCCTCCGGGGAGGACCCGCTGGCCAGCAAGCCCGTGGCGGCCTGCGCCGCGCTGGTCTGCCGTTGCTCGCCCGCAAAGCCGGTCGTCAGCGGCTGCGCGAAAGCATTGGTCCCAGCCGGCATGGTGGCCGCCTGCAAAGGCCCGCGGTCCCCGAGCGCCGAAGATACCGCCGCATTCAGCCGCGCCTGGTCCATCGGCGTGAGCGAATTGTTATTTGCCGCATTGACCTGCTCCTGGAGCTGCGAATTGAGCATATCCGACACCGGCTCATTGAGCGGCCGGTTGATCTGCTGCTGGATGAGGTTGGACTCTTCCGCCCGCGCGGCCACGCTTTGCGGATCGGCCTGCGCCTCCTGGCTCAGCGCCTGGGCGATATATTGCGGGTCAAACTTCTGCGCCAGCGCGAGCTGATTGACCGCGTTCTGGCTGGCAATAGCCCCTTGGACATCCGCCGATCCATACCCGGCGAAATTAGCGACCGCCTGGCTGGCCGGAACAACGTTCCCCTTCGAATCCAGATAGACCGTGTTCCCGGTGGCCGGGATGGCGTTAAGCTGCGCCTGCAGACTGGCAAGCTGCGTCTGGTCCCCCGCCAACTGCCGCTGCGCATAGCCGGCCGTCTGGCCATTAGACGCCCCGGCTTGCGCTCCAGCCATTCGCTGCTGCAAAGCCGCGATCTGCTGATTGAGCTTGTCCCGCATTTGCGTGGCCGTATCGCTCTGCGTGTAGCCGTAATTAAGCGCGCTGCCGCCCTCATTCGCCGCCGCCTGCAAGGCCCGCTGCTCCGGCAGGAGCGAGGCCTCCACATCGGACAACTGCTTGCTCGATGACGCCTCATTGGGATAGCCCGGTTGGCCCACGCCCGCCGCCGAGATCCCGATCCCGGCCCCAGTCAGAGCGAGTCCCGCCGAAACTCCGATAATTGCCATGCTCATACGTTTTCCTTCCGTAGCGCCGATTGGTAATCGGCTGTATCGCCGGCTGGCAGCCGGCGCAGAAATCCGAGCGCCTCCGCGCTAAGCTCTGGCGCGTTGCTGACGTCATGCGCCTCAGTGACCTCCGCAACGATCTTGTCCGGATCCGTCTCCGGCCCCCAGCCGCCCGGGTGGAACGTGGTCCACACCGTGTCCTCGAACATGAACAGGATCCGCCGCGTCCCTGGCGTCGTGATACCGATATGGCCGGCCCGGACATGCTGGACGCCGTTGGCCTCGTCCCACACCGCGCAATGCCCCTGAGTGACGACAAACGGGTGCGTGGTTTTATGAATCCGGCTGATCACCAGGGCGCCCTTGGGCATGAAGATGGTCCGGACATAGAGCCCCGGGGTAAACCGATGCGTCAGCGGCATCTCGAGCTGCGGCAGCTTGCCGAGCGCCTTCTCCAGCGCATCAACCCTGACACCGGCCAAGCCCTCCGCGAAACCTTCGGACCGCGCCGCGGCGTCTCCAATGCCCAATGCCAAATGCTCAATGCTCAATGCACAATGATCCGGCCGCCACGAGCACCCGCCTCCCGTTTGTCCTTTGGCTTCCATATCAGGGCCCTCCCGCCCCCATATCCATCGTGCCTCCCACATTGACCAGCGTTGCCCCCGGCACATTGGTGGTGCTTCCCGAGTTCCCATTCATGAAGCTCGTCCCCGACCCCGCGGAAAACGGCTGCCATCCCAGCGACCCCGCCACCCCCGCCAGGCCCGTCACCGCCGAAAGCCCCGTCGTCCACGGATTGGCCTGCGACTTCGCCCAATTGACCTGGCCGCTGTAAATGTTCGCTGCGTTCTGCTCCCCCATGAGAGGCGCGTTCGTATTCACACTCGAACTGGCGATCTGTCCCGGGTTAAACGGCGCCGCCCCATTCTGCGCCCCGCTCAAACTCGAAAACTCCGCCTCCGGCGACTGCCCATTGATGACATTCCCCAGATTGGAAAGACTCTGTTGCACCCGCCGATAAGTGACATCCTCCGGCGACACCCCGCTCTGCAGGAAACTCATCGCCTGGTTCTGCCGCTCCTTCTGCATCTGGTCGCCGGCGTTGACCAGCGCCGAGGCCTCCTGACTGGCGGGCGCGTTCCCCAGGAAGATCCCATTAGCCAACTGCTGACCCCTGACCCCCTGCTGCACCGCCTCCGTCTCACTGCCCGGCCCGGTCGAAAGATTGCTGCCCTGCCCCAGCAGACTCATAATCTGCTGCTGCGTATCCGCCGCCAACGGCCGATTCGGCGTCGCCTGCGCATCCGCCAGCACCTTGCTGAACAACTGCTGCCGCGCCGCATACCCGGCCGGGTCCGACTGCTGCAAGTCCGCGAGCCGCTGCTGGATATAGGCCGGCCCGTACTGCTGCTGCAGGCCGAGCATCGTCTGCGCCATCTGCCCCGAGATAGCCGCATTCTGGGCCGCGTTGCCCAGGCCGGTAAAATTGTAGTTCTTCCCCCCGATCGTTGCGTTGCCGCCCATCTGGGCGAGCGCATTGATCTGCGACTCAAACGGGAAATTCGAGAGATCCGCCTTGGCGCCGGCTACCGCCGCCGCATTTGGATCAGGAACACTGGGTCCGCCCATAAGTAAAGCGCGTTAAAGTCGGCCAGGAGATCTCGGTCAACGTCAGCACCCCGCCCTTGAAGCGGTACGTGAACAGTTTCTTCCGAGGCGAATCCGGCCAGTGCGCCATTACCTGTTGAACGATCGAGGGCATGAACACCCTCTTCCCGATGACCTCCGCAATAAAAATCGAATCCGCCTGCTCGCTCGCCAGCGGTTTGCCCCAATAAAACACCGCCTCCCCGCGCGACGCATGGTCCCTCAGCTCCGCCTCCCTGGCCGGCTGGACAAACGCCACCGCCAGCGGCTCCCCGCGCTCCCCGAACACCCCAAAAATGCACCCCGCGAAAAAGTGCCACGCGACGTACCGCCAGACCATGCCCGGCGTCCACCCGTGGAAACACCGCGCCCCGCGCCGGCACAAGCAAAACGCCGCCACCTGCCCCACCAGCTCCGCCGTTTGTCGGTCAACCTTCACGTTTGGGTTTTGGTTCAGTAATGCTCAATGCTCAATCCTCAATGCCCAATGCTCAATGCTAGCCGTCGAGCGCATTCACAAACGCCGTCACCGTGACGTTCCTCAGCTTGATCCACCCGCTCGTCGTGGCGATCTGCAGATACATCTCCTGGAACTCCGGCAGCGACCGCAGACTGTCCTGCACCTTCACCGGCTTCACACTCGCCAGTTGGAACGGCAGCCTGGCCTGCCCCAGCCTGTCCCCGGCGACCTCAAACGGCGCGTTAAACGACCGCGTCCCCGCCAGGTCCATGAAAGCCGTCACCGTTGCCGCCGCGTTCCCCGCCGTGAACCGCAGCGTGTAGTTATACGCCGTCTTCGTATTCCCCGGCTGATTGAACTGAAACGACCTGGTCGCGATCGTGCATGGCACATTCTGCCCGTTGTCCGTGTACGTCGCCGGGTTATTGGTGTCGCTCGCGTCCTTCCAAATGTTCACCAGCCCGTTCGTGTCCCCGAACGCCAACTGCCCCACATTCCCGAACCTGGGGCTTGCAAACCTCGTCGGCGTCCACCCCGTCCAGCACCCGAGCCACTTCGCCAGCCGCGCGCTATACACCAACACCGCGTTATTGACCGTGCTCGAGTCCAGCGGCACCGCGAACAGCACAAACTCCTTGTAACTCTGCGCGCAAATCCCCTGCCAGGCCGCGGGGTTAATCCGGTCGATATACTGCTGCACCGGCTGGCTGATTGGCGCCGTCAACTGCCACTGCCCGGCCGCGGCCTGCATCCGCTGCACACTCCGCACCCCGTCCTGCGCCATGAAAAACACGTCATTCCCGTAAGCCGCCACCGCCCATTTCCCCACGCAGCCCACCGAAAACCCCACCGACTCCGCAACCACAGTCGCCGACCACGTGCTCGTCCCCGAGTCCGACGCCGCGCTCGTATTCACCAGCCACACCGAATTGGCCTTGAACACCGCCAGCGTTGACCCTTGCACCGGGCACAGCGCCGTAATCGGGTCCCCATCACCACCCCCGATCCGAAAACTCCGCGTCGTCCCCTGCCACTGCCCACTGCCGAAACTGAGGATATTACTCGCCCAAATGGCATCCCGCTCCTTCCCCGCCGTCGCCCCGGCAAACCCCGCCGCGAACATCCGCCCGTTGTGGTACCGCAGAATCTTCGCCCCGACCGGCGGATCCACCGTTGGATCCGTCGTGCACGTCGTCAGCGACAGATTCTCATCCAGCGTGGCCATTGCGTTTTCCCCGTCCGAAACCAGCAACGTCTCAATCCCCTGCTCCATCTCCAGCGGGTTCCCGGGCGCATTCGTCGTGAACCCCGTAGCCGTCCAGGCCTGCCCCGGCCCCGAGCACGACATGAGCGCCCCATTGACCGCCGCCAGCAGAAACTTATTTGCCGGCGTATCGAAATACGTCAGCGAGTTAATGGCCGCCGTGCCGACCGCCGCTCCCAGCGGGTCCGCCCCCGGCCTGGTCCAGGCCTCGTAATTGTCCCTCACGATGATATTGACCAACCTCTGGCACTGGTCCGGGTCCAGCAGCGTGGACCGCCGATAATCATCTTCCCCGCCCGCGAACGACTCCATCCGCTCGAACTGGATATCATCGTCAAGCGCGTCAATCCCGTAAAACGGCTTCCCGTAAAGCTCCAGTGCTGATGAATCTATTGCCATGGCTTAGGAGTGCGCCCGTCCCCGGGCGCAGCGGGCATCAATTCCCGGCTGACTACAGATGCGGCGCATAAATATCCCAATTCGGCTCCCCATACCCGGATTCCGGCTGAATCTGCATCCGGTTACTCTGGTGAAACGCCTCCAGCGCCGCGAGCTGGCTGAGCAGCGCCGCCCCCTCCTGCATCGCCTGCGCGGCCTTCCCATGCTGCCTCGAGCGCATCAGCATATCCGCCCGCGCGAACGCCATCAGGCACGGCTCCGAGTTATTGATCGGCGACACGTCATAAGCCCCCAGGATCGGGCAAGCCAGCTTCCCCAGCACCCGCAAGTTGACATCCGCATTGGGCAGCGACGTCAGCCGGATCCGCTGATGCACCGGCGCCGCCCCGGCCGCCGCCCCGATGCTGACCGGCACGTCCACCCCCACCGCCGAAACACTGCCGCCGTTCACACCCGTCAGGCCCAGAGGCGATCCCTGGCCCGCCTGCAGGAACGTATCGATCGCCGCCTGCCCCTGCAGTTGCAGGTCCCACCCGTTATCAACCTGTTGATAACTCAGGACCCATTGCGGGTTGGCCAGGTTGACAAAAGGCCCCGCCGCGCTATTCGACCAATAAAAACCGTTGGCGGCCGTCGTTGCCTCCCCGCTCACCTGCACCACCAAGGCCGAGGGATTCGATTCCCCCTCCGCCGCGTTGACAGCCTGCACCGACAACCCCCCCGTCGTCGCCCCCTTCGACAGCGAAAAGATTTGCAGAACCGTCCCGAACAGCGTCCCGAGCTGGCTGCTGGACGGGTTCACCGTCGCCGTTGACAGACTCACGCCATCCGGCGAAAAGGCGAGATTCACCGCCGCCCCGGCATCCCCGGCATTGGCGCATTGCAAGCAACCCGGCTCCGCCGTGGCAAACTCCATCACCACCGGCCGCAGCACCTGAAACTCCGTCGGGTCCCCTTGCATGTCCAGATGGTCCGTCACATCGCGGTAGTAACCCTCCAAGCTGGCCACACTCACCGGGTGCTTGTCGCTCCGGACCGCCAGCACCGTCTGCATCGCCCTCGGCAGCAGCAGCGTCCCCCGCGCCGGGATCCAAATCGTATCCGCCAGATTGCACGACCCGTCCGTATTGACCGTAAGCGTGGCCTCGACCAGCGCCGCCCGCCAAAGCTGCCCATTCCAGATCATCTCCAGCCGCCGCTGAAGAAACATCTGAGCCGCCGTGACGTCGTCCGTGTCCGCCATCCCGCACTGCTCGCAAATATGGTTAGCCAGGTCAGTTAGAGTCATAATTCATAGGAGTGCGCCCGTCCTCGGGCGCAGCGGGTACCGCAGGCCGGCTGACTTCGAGCCCTTCACCAGGCAAAGGCCCCCGCAGGAGAATCCTCGCGCGCGACGACGCGCGCTGCCACTCAAGCAGCCCCCGCAAATAATCTTGCTCTTCCGCCGTCAACGTCATCTTTGCTTCCATTGCTGCCTCCGTGTTCAATTCACTGCGGGCTCACCAGCACCTGCACGATCGGCGCCTGGAGCGCCGTCAGTTTGGTCCTCCATCAGAAGCAGAGCGCGCAGAGAGAGAGGCGCGGACACGTGAGCTCCGGGATCGCCTGTACCTTGAGGCCCTCCGCGAGGCGCGTTTGAAAAGCCGATAGCCTTCGCCTTCTCCGCCCAGAGACGCCGCATGTAATCGCAGACCTCCCGCTCGGAAGCCTTATGCATTATGCGCGTTTTTCGATGCATACTCAGCCTTCACTGCGGGCTCACCAGCACCTGCACGATCGGCGCCTGCACCGCCGAGTTGTTCCCCGCCGTCGTGGCAATCCGGAACATATTCGTCGTCACCAGGTAATCAGAGGCCAGATTCATGATCGTGGCGTAGGCCCCCAGGTCATTCTGCATCGCGCACCCCGACACGTAGTAAAGCGGCGTCGGCGCCGGCGTCCGGAAATAGACGTCGTAAACACCCGTCCGCACCGACGTCCCGCTCATCACTTGAATCACGTCCGCGTTCACCTCCGTGAGATTCGTAATCCAGTACAACACCGGCGGGTGAGTTCCCGACGGCGTCCCCAGACTGATCGCGTTGCTCTGCCCCAGCGCCGTCCAATAATTCGTGTAAAGCCTCCACGACGTCCCCCCGCCGGCCGGCGTCACCGCGTAATAAATGGCATTGCTCGTCACCTGCGGACTCGTCGGAAACTGGCTCACGTTCCCATAGGCAAACTGGAAAGAAACCGCCGTCGGATTGGTGAACGAGATCCCCGTATTGGTCACCGAGTTGGCCCCCAGATTGACGCTGGTGATCGTGTAAGTGAACGGGCTCCCCACAAACTGCACCCGCGCCTGCGTATACTGCGGCAGCGCGTTCCGATTCGTCATATAAGCATAGAGGGCGGCCAGGCTCATGGTGGTATTGGTCCCCTGCGCCGACGCAAGTACCGGCACCGTGTCCCCGTCATTGAGCGTCGGCGCCGCGTTGGTCGGATTCGCCGCGTTCGTCAACGTCAGCCCCACAATCGGAAAATTCGAGTAATACCCCCAGGCATTGGTCCACGTGTTAGTGCCATAGACCGTCCAAGGCAGAAACGTCCCCGCAAACTGGAACGGCAAAGACAGATTGGTCCCCAGGTCGACGGCTGCCGCCGCCTCGAAATTCGACAGCGGCAACTGCCACGGCACCCCGTTCGTATCCCACACCAGCAACATCGGCTGATTATTGGTCTGGGCCCCCGAGAACGGCCCCACCCAGTTCGTCAGCACATACACATTGCTGGCCCCCGCGTTATTGGTCGTGGCAAACGCCAGGTTATTGACAGGGATATTCGACGCCAGCGACTGCACCAGGTTCGACCCCTGCACCCTCCCCAGCACCCCATTGGTTGGGTCAAAAAACAGAAACGACCCATACTGCGGCAGCGTCCGGAGCGGCACATTGATGAAAATATTGGTATTCCCGTAGAGGGCCGTCTGACAATCAATCCGCCGGTAAACCGTCTGCGTCCCCGTCGGGTCCAGCACCAGGAAGTAATACCCCGCATTCAGCGACGGCACCGCCGCCTGGTCCAGGTAGAAGCCAACCCCGATCGTCGCCGTGTCGATCAAACTGTGCAGGTCCGAAGCATAGAGCTGCTGCCCATCCGTCAGCGTGACATTCCGCACAACCTCGGCCGCCGACACAGGCCCGAGCGCCGTCAGTGACAAGGGTACCAAGAGTGCCAAGAGTGCCGGACCAACCCGGAGGGTTGGCAGAAGGTAGCTGGATCTCCGTTGCAAATTTGCGGCGAAAACCTTGCAATTTTGCAACAGCGCCCCGGAACCAACCCGGAGGGTTGGCAGAAGGTAGCCGGGGGTCGCAGCCTGGCGGAGACCCCCGGTAACCCGTTTGAAAGCTTCCCGCATCCCGGAGGGATGCCAGAGACCCCCGCCCAGCCAAACCAGCTTGGATGTCAGATTCATAGTAGCGTTCATTAGCGTCGATTAGCGGTTCACTCTTCCGGCCAGATCTTCCTCAGCCGGCTGGCCTTCATATCCAGCTTCCGCTCGAGCTGGCTCGTCCCCATTTGCTGCTCCATCTCCCGCAGCGCCCGCGGCACCGCCCGGTCCGCGTCCGACGGATCCCCCGCCTTCGTGTTGACCCCCGGCGCCCTGCCGGCCTCCAAAATCTCAGCCATCTTGCCCATGCAGCCTCCAAAATGCTCAATGCTCAATGTTCAATACCCAATGAGAAATGCTGCCCGTCCGCCAGGACGTCATTAGAACCCCGCCCTCAGCCCCAGGAACAAAGAGTCCCTCCACCCCGAGTACGCCCCAAGCCCGCTCCACTCCGTCCTCGCGTAACCCGTGCTCAGCTTGAGCGTCGTGCCTGCCAGCTCAAACTGGCACAGGTCGAGATTGAACCCGGCGCCGTAGATCGCCCCGACACTCCCATTGGCGCTCCCCGCCGAAGAGATCGGCGAGCACGCCCCGGCAATCCCAAAAGGCGTGACCGTAAAGTTCGAAGCGAAGGCGCTGGTCATCCCCAAATAAGTAAGCGGCCGCAAAGCCTGCTTGATGGTGACATTCCCGTTCACCATGTTGAAGGACCCGAGATAATCCACCCCCATCCCGATGCCGACGTTGTCGGACACATCGAACACAAACAGCACCCCGCCCCCGAGCTGGTGCCCCTTCGGCGCATTCTCCGCGTAAGTGGCATACGGCGACACACTGTAATTGGAAGCCGTCTTCACCGCATTCCAGATGGCTTGCCCGACCAACCCCCAGGACAGCGGCGTATTCGTCGCCGTGACCGCCGGCGCCGCCGCGCTATTGGTGCCCGCCGTGTTTGTCTGCGCCGAGGCGCCGAACGCAATCAGACAGACCATCACCAGCACCGCCGCAGCCACCTTTCCGGGCCCTTGGCTATTGGCGATCGACGATTGGCTATTTGATGCCACCCCGCCCGCCGGCTTCCCTGCCGCCCCCGGCGCCCATCCGTTACCCTCTCCAGGTGGCGGACCGCCAGGTCGGAGAGGGTTGGGTGAGGGGGATTGTCCTGCTGCCGACGCCGGCCACACTGCCGCCAGGTCCGCCTTAATGACCGCCCGCTTATCCCACAGCGAGTGCCCCACGGCCGCCAGCACCGCAATGGCGCCGGCCGCCTGCGACACCTCCGACCCCGACAAAATGCCCTTAGTGACCAGCCACGCGCCCAGGGCGTTGAGAGTGTGGCGAACGATGACCTTTGCGAGTTGAGACTTTAACCAGTTCATGATTTTGAGTGTTCAGTTTTTTTGTGTTCCGTGCCGCCATTGGCGTGCATTAGCGTCCATTAGCGGTTCACTTCGGATGCAGATTCGAGAAATTGCTGCTGAAAAACTCCCAAGCCCGGTCCAGGATAATAAACACCCCGCAGACCAGCCCCGACACCTTAGCCGCGCGCAGGTCAAACTTCCGCCGCCAGGACTTCAGCTCCGCGACATCCTTGACCAACCCCTTGACCCCGAGATCCTCGTCCCCGCACACCGCCAGGTGCAGATCCCGCAAAAGCTTTTCCTGGTCAAACCCACTGCTCCCCGTTCCGTGTTTGATGGTTTCGTTCATAACCCAAGTCGACTTGCCGCCACCGCGACACTTTGATAAAACCCGTCCATGACACCTGCGGCCCGAGACCACATCTGGACGTTAATTTCGTTCGGATATATTCTTTCCTGGCCTATCAATGGCCTCATCGGATTCTTCATCGGCCGCCGTCGCGGCCTTGCCCAGGAAGCCGCGCTCCTTGGCGCTTTCTTGGGGCCACTCGGCTGGCTGCCGTTCTCCTTCGTTCGTGACAGGCGCAAGAAGTGCCCGAGCTGCGGCACCCTCGCGCAGAGCTCAGCCACCCATTGTAAAAAGTGCTTCGTGAGCTTCATGTTCTAGAGTCCAGAGAGACGATGATCGTTGCCTTGCTCGGTGTCGCCCACGTGAGGACGTGGGGGTTGTTCATGGGGCCTGGTTCGTCGTCCAAGTCACAAGCCCGTTCGTGGGATGAGGATAAATCGGCCCAGCCGAGCCTGGCATCCACCGCCGTCCATAGGGCTGACATGCCAGACGCGTAGGAACTGCGGCCGGAATGGTCTCAATGAGGTCCAGCAACGTGCTCGGGTCCGTTCGCATCGAGAGTGAAAACTGATTGGCTGAGAGTACAAACGCTCCGTTCGTAAAGGTCCATTGGTTCGCGCCATTGGTAAGCGTTATCCAGTTAGTGCCTGGAGCCCAAGCCAGGTAGTTTGTAACCCAAGACTGCGGGCCGTATGCCCCAAAAAGAAGTGCCGCTTGATCCCACGCTCCCTGGCTGTTGACGTTAAAAAAGCCGTTGGTCAGTTGCCAGTATATTGGGTTATCGGTTCCGAAGTAGGGCCACCAATTACTGGCAAGCGTTGACGGCTGAACCTGAGCACCGGACCAATAAACCGGAACCGATTGAGGATGCAGGGTGACGAAGTTCGTCAATGCCTCCGGCGAGGCTTGCGACATGTTTGCCTCAATGCCTGTTGCCCCGGGGCTCTTGCCGCCCATAAGAACAAGCCGGCTGACGGCATTGGAGACAAGTTGCGCCCCGGTCATTGAGGATATGCCGTCCGCCGGGCTTGCGAGAAGATCCGAGTAATTGTTTAGCGGCCCAGTGATCACATAAGACACGGAGTTGGGGGGAGCCACGGACAAAACACGCCGCAACAGCGGTGTTGCTGAGGGCGAGTTGCTGGTGTAGTGGGTGCTTGCTGGAAAGTTGCTCCACACCCGCATGTTTTGATGCTGGTATGTGCCAAAGTAAGCGTTGGTAGTCTCGCCATAGCTGCATGTGAGCCCGTAGAAGTCCCCAATGGTTTCCTCGGCTTCGACCCCGACCTGCACACCCGAAGTCGGCTCAAAGGTCTGATCGCACTTAACGATTGCCAGCACTCTTACTTGGCCGATGGTGCTCAGACCGCTGACCATCGCCATATTGGCCACCCAATCAGGATCAGCCGCAAAGTCATCCTCATAGACCATGAGCTGCGGTTTGTGCCCTGTTGCCCACGGGTCAGCCAGGTTCGTCATGACTGCCAGGTCCGGAGCCAACCATGGGTCGAGAATGACCAACGCCGAATTAGTCGTCACCCAGTTCGTCGGATAAGCAACCCATCCTGTAATCGGGTTGCCCTGGCCATCCGACATCGGCCCGATCGGAAAAGTGCCGCCTTGGGGAATAGCACTGGAAGCGGTGCTAAACACGCAGTTAGGAGTGCCCACATCCTGGTGGCCGGCGTTGGTGCAAAACCAAGCCGGGACGCCCAGTATGTTGGTGATTGAGGTATCCAGGTAAACCCCGTTCGTCGAGTTGGTATAGGCCCGGCCAGACCAATTCCAGACCCCATTCAACCACCCGAGATTGGTCCACACCACGCCGGTGCCTCCACCCGAAGTGGGGTCATTAGTAAAGCCGCTCAGAATCAACAGATTTGTGTTTGGCACACCGAGCGGAAAGCTCAGGTTCGTAAAAACCACATTGCTCACCCCGGCCCCGTTGCCCGCTAGGCTGCCGGAGAAGGTTCCAGACATGGAAACCCCGCTGGCGTTGGTCTGCGCGTACGCGGACGCCGGCAATCCGTTGAGGTAAGTGGCATTGGTGGAATTGACCTGGCCGGAGGACCCCGGCGGCCCCTCGACAATGCCCGCGCGGGCTCCCAGGGCCAGGAACCAAAGCGCCAGCCCCGCCTCCGCTAAAGCTACGGCGGGCAGGCCCGCCAGCGCCGCCGAACAGTTCCGAATCCTCATAAGCTTCCTTCCGTTCCCGTTTTAACGTTCTAACGTTCCAACCTTTTAACGTTTCCTAGAGCGCGACGAGCGCTGTGAACGCGCAGTTGTTGGCGCCGATGGTTTTGGTGGCCAGGGTGCTGGAGTTGCACACCGTCACGGCGTCCAAGTCCATCCCCGCCTCGAACTCAATCGAGTAGAACTGCCCCGCCCCAACCGGAATCGACAGGCGCGGCGTGGCGCCGTCGGCCGGCAGCGCTGGGGCCTCATGAATCTGTATGTACTGCTGAGAGGCGCCGTTATTGACGCCATAGATCCCGCACAGCTTTGCCGGGCGGGCTGATACCACCAGCGACGCCGCGAGCGCCGCATTTCCAATCGTTTGTGTTTGCATAGCCTCTAGATCCGTTCTTGATTCCGCGTTCAACCGCGGCCGGCGCGCGCACCCCACCAACCGCGCGCAAGCGAAAGTGGCGGTCCCGACCGATCGGAACCGCTGAGTTTCACTGGAACACCTGGCCCGACGAGTCCAACCCCTGCGCCTCGGTTTGGAGCGCCCTTTCATCGGCATCGCCGCTGTTGTCGTCGCCATCCTTGTCGGGGTTCGCATCGGAGTCCGACGAATCCGAGCTCACCGGCTGGCCGTTGATGCTGGTGCGCTGGACCTGGGCCATGTCGCCGTTGATGGCGAGCACCTTGCCGGCCACCTGGTAATTCACGACGTCGCCGACTTCGGGAGGCTGCATCTGTTCCTGGTCATCCGGCATCTGCAAGGCCGAAATCGGAACCGAGTCCGTCTGCGCGGCGCTTAGGGCTTCCGAGCGCCTTGCCGATGGAGCGGAAGCTCCCTGGTCAGCGCGACCGGGCGTTCCGATCACAATTGCCAATCCTGGTTTCTTCATATTCTTTCTCTATTTCCTCTGTTCGCCCCGCCCGCCGCAGCTCGGCGAAGGCGGGTCCTGTTGAGACTTGGTTTTCAGCGGGCCCAGGGCGCCCTTGGCGAGCGCCCCGGGCCACGGCGGGTTACTGGAAGGTGGTCTGCGACCGGAAGAGCACGAACCGCGGCGACTCCCACGACTCGTTGGTGATGAGGGGCTTGGCGCCGTAAAACGCCTTCCAGCCGATCTGGATGAACTGGGCAAGCGGGTTGTAATGGTCCGGCTTGTTGATGATGATCAGTTGCGGCGCGAAGGGCGAGCCGCCCGCCTTGGCGTTGTCCAGCCCGGGCACGCCGAAGGCGGCATCGCCGAGATAGATCGAAGTGAACACCTTGCCGCCGGCGGCAAAGGTGCCGTAGGCCGTTTCCTGGAACGGGTTGGTGGCCTCGATGAACACCACGCCATCGAGCATCACCACCTGGTCCTTATAGAGCGGCTCGCCCTGGTATTGGAACGCCAGCGTCAGGGTCGTGTCCTTGCGCAGGTCATGGATGATTGCCGGCGGCACGATGCAGACGTACTTGCCGGCGATTTTGGGCACCCTGGCGGACTTCAACTGCGTGATGCACTTGATGTTTTCGGCGCGGGTCATGTTGGCCGAGGAGGAGCTGAGCGCCGACATGGAGGCGAAGTCGTTAGCCGAGTTGCCCGTGTTGGCCGTGCCGGCGAACCGCTCGAAGTAACCGGTATAGGTCGCGTTCGAGTTGTTGAGCCCAGCCACCAGCGTGTTGCGCGTAACCGTGTCCAGGTCCAGCGCGGCGTCGGCGCCCATGGTCTGGGTGTAGAGCTTGACCGTGTCGAGCAAGTCAGTCGCGAGGACGATGTCGGTGACCTTGGCCAGGGCGCCGCGCTGCGTGAGCGGAACGTCCACGTAGCCCACGGCGACTTCCGTCAAGTTGGTGGGAACGGTGCCCTCGGTCAGCGGCCCGGTGCCAACGGTGTTGGCGAGGCGTGGACGGAAGAACCGGATGGTGGGCGTGGCGCCCGCGGCCGGGTATTTGCCTTGCAGGCCGAACCGGGCCAATTGGAGGTTGTATTTGAGAGCTTCGAGAAGCTTTGGATTGTAGTAGGTCTGAACCCGTGACGCAAAGTCGGTAGGGTTCGAAAGGGATACCATTGCCATAGTTGCCTATGGCGAAGGCTTACCGGAGCATGACCATTTCGCGCGCCATCCGTTCCAGTTCCGCCTCTTCATCGCCGGCGCTCGGCCCTCCGAGCTTGGCGACCGTGGTAGAACCGCCGGGCGCGGTCAGGGTCTCGTACTCCTTAACCTTCGCCTTGAGTTCTCCCAGTTCCTTTTCCAGTGACGACACACGAGCGGCGGCAGCTTGCGACTGCGCCTGGTGCTGCCTGGCAGCCGCCTCCGCGGCCGTCAGCCTGCACACATGATAGATAACCGAAGGATGGGCCAGCAGGGCGGGGTCTTGCCTGGCCAGGGCGTTCAAGTGCCCAGCGACCGTCTGTTGGAACGGGCTATTCTGCTGGACCAGGTCAGGGAACGCTTTGGCGGCTTCCAGGGTCCAGCTCTTGCGCTGCTGCTCGAACTGGGCGGCCCGCTCGGCGAATCCGGCGGGCGGATTCCTGCGAACCTGCTCAGCCCACTGCGCGAGGTCGTCGGCCGTCATTTCGGCGCGATCGGCCAGCTTGGTGAGCCGGGCTTGTTCCTGGAGGTTCCCGGCGTCCTCAGCCCGCTTGGCCTGCATCCGCAGCGCGTCGGCATCCCGCCGCTTCTGCTGAGAAGCGCGCAGAATATCCTCCGGCGCGTGCTGCGGCTGCTCGGCCTGGCGCTTGATGGCGTCGAGTTCCGCCCGCTGGCGGACGACCTCGGCCCTCTGCTGATCCAGCGCCGCGGCCTGGCTGTCGAGCTCCGCCTTGCGGGCGTTGACCGACGTCCAGGTCTTCTCCAAGCGCTCCCGCGCCTTCGCGTAGCGCGATTTGCCCTCGAGGCCGGCCTCGGCCCCCTCTGCCCCCTGACCGGCTGCCGGTTTGTCGGCCGCCTGCGCGCCGGCGTCCTTCGCCGGCTGCCCTCTCCCCTTGGGAGAGGGTTGGGTGAGGGGGATTTCCCCGGTCTTTGTTCCTTCGGTACTATCGTTGTGCTTTGCGTCCGGTGGCAGTGCGCTAGCACCTTCCGCCGTCGCTGGTGTGTCGTTCTGTTGAGAAACGGGAGATTGAGCGTCGGTCACGTTTCCCTGAGCCGCGCGTTGCTCGGGTGTCGCGCTCTGCCCGGCCGGTCCTTGCGGACGGCCATCAGCACCCTGGGACTGGGCCGCGTCCGCGGCGATGAGTGCATCAAGCTGCTGGCTGGCCTCATTGAGGCCGGGCATATTGGGATCGATTTCTACGCTCATGGTTTTTATGGCGATAATTGTTCGAGCAGATCCGTTTCGCCTCGCGGACGCTCGTCAGTTTGTTTTGTGTCCTGTGCGCCGGACACGCGCGAAAGTGAATGAAGATAGCGAACCGCCTCGTCCCAACCCGCGCTCATGCCGGCGGCATGGATGGTGTTTGCCGTGTTTTTGGCCCCGGCGACGGCGGCGGCCACCACCATGGACTGGAGCCTTTTGCTCAGCGCCACTCCATCATCGGACGCCAGGAACGCGCGCAGACTTGCCGCATTCTCGGCGGTCCAGAGAGAGCCGGCCCACAAATGGGGCGGCTCCATCCGGATGCGCGACTCCTCTTCGGCGGCAACCGCTCGCTTGCGCAACGCGCTATTTTCAGCGACCACTTCGCTGTAGCGATGCTCCAGCGACTTGCGCGCCGCGACGTAGGCCGGCTCCAGCCGGTCGACCAGTCTTTCGAGCATTTTTGACAGTGCGCGTTTCACTGTCCCTCTTATGCATCACGCCGGGGCCGGGTTGCAACTTCCGCATTTTGCACCTTTTTGAACCATTATGAACCCTTATGAACCCTTATGAACCCTTATGAACCCTTATGAACCTTTATGAACCCCGCGCAGGGGTGCAAGCGGCCGGTAAGAGGCGTGGAACGCCCCGGAACCGCACGCAAGATATGAGGAGAGGACCACGAAACACGAAAAAGAGGCTGCCTTTCGCGTATTTGGGGTTCGTGGTAATAGATGTCTCGTCTTATGCGCCCCTCGGGTTCTCCGCCTTGCGTGCGGATTTGATTGAGCGATTGATGGATAGCCGGATGTACCGCTTTCCAGGCTTGCTCTCTGCGGCCCCCTCCGGTAGAACCACAATAGCGCAGCAACAGCTCGTCGCAGGCCGCACCGCGAAAAGCGATCATGAACCGAACATCCGAACCCGAGCCTTGGGAAACGACACCCGCGCCGCCAGCCCGCAGAACTGCTTTGGCGCGAGTCTTCCGCAGCAGACAGGAAGTCCGTGTCTTCGCGCTGCCCAAGCCGCGGTGCCGGCGGCGCCCCAACGGGGGGCGAAATGGTTGATGCCCAGGGCACAGAGATCGCACCCGTCGCGAGGGCCGCGCAGCGCCTCTCGCGCCCGGAAATACTGCCATTGACGGGGATTCGCGGAGTTGCTGCGGCGTCGGTGCTGTTGGGGCATGTCTCCTTCCAGTTGCTGGGGATCGTGCCCGGGATTCCGTCCTTCGTGCTGCGGGCTTTGTCAACCCAGGGGCCCCTCGGTGTTGATCTCTTTTTCCTCCTGAGCGGGATGATCATCTCCTACAACTACGCGGACCGCTTCGACCGAGTGAGCGCTACGGCATGGTTGCAGTTCCTATGGCTGCGCTTCGCGCGCCTCTATCCAGTCCACTTCGTGCTGCTGCTGCTCTACCTGGGCGTGGTGGGTGCAAGCACGCTCTTGCGCCTCCAAATGGACTCGCCAGACAAGTACACCAGCGGCTTCTTCCTAGCGAACCTGCTCATGGTGCACGGCTGGACTCTCCCCACGCGCGCCTCGTGGAACGGGGTCGCATGGTCGATCAGTTGTGAGTGGCTGGCATATCTAGCTTTTCCGCTACTCTGTCTGACGCCGGTTTACCGATTGAGGACGCTACCATGCACCTTGGCGCTGGTTGCGGTGCTCCTGGGGATGTCCTGGCTTTGCCAGTGCCTGCCCTGGGACAACCCCATCAACTTCGGCATCCCGCGCATCGTTGCCGAGTTCGTCGCCGGGGCCTGTCTCTTTAACCTGTACTCCCGCCGCGCCTACGCAGGCTGGAACTGGTCCTGGATCATGCCGCTAGCCGTGGTCGGCTTGGCCGCGGGCGTCGTGGGTACGATGAGGCTGGGTGTGTGGGGCTTCTGGGTCACGCCGCTAATGGCGGTCATATTGCTTGGAGCCGCCTACGGGCGCGGCGCAGCCCCCCAGTTTCTATCGACGCGCGTCATGCTGTTTCTGGGCCGCGTTTCTTACTCGATATACATGGTACACATGTTCTGCCTGCATGCGGTCAACAAGTGCTGTCACGTCCGCCCCGGCTCGTGGCCTGGCCTCAAGCTTGCGCTGCTCGTTTTTGGCTACGTTGGCTGCACGCTGCTGGTGGCCACAGTGTGCTACTACACCGTTGAGGTGCCGTCCAGGCACTTCCTCAGGAGGATCTGGCCCGCTAGCCCGCGGAGAAGCTGCGCGTATCCCAGCAGGCAGTAGGGCAGACGGTACGAGGATGCCTGGCCAGGCGATCTCCCAAGAAGAAGGGGTCGTTGAACTTTTGTCATTGCTGAGTTGCCGCAGGAGCAGGATTGGCGACCCCTTGTGTGTCATGTCTCGTCTATGGTCCTTGAGCCTGGGCAGCACGAAAACGGGTCGGTCATAACTATTGACACTTCTCATCCTCGTTCTGCTTCCCCACCAAACAATCGGAGACGTGCGTCCAGGATCCCACCCGAAGCCGTTGCGCGGAACATAGTAATTCAAAGTTTTCCATTTTTCTCTCCGACCGGCGAGTCGGCTGCGCGGGACACCGCTGCACGGCCCCATATCGCTTAGGCATTGTGTCAATAGTTATGACCGACCCGGTCTCGACAAAGGCTGCCTGGAGAGTCCAACCCTTGAGGCGCGTCCCTTAGCCGCCGAAGACATCGTCTTTCCTTTCGCCGCCGAGGCCGCCTTGCTGGTCCGCCAGCATGCCGGACTTAAAAACGAAATGGGGGCCCTCATTACCAGCCTGACGCCTGAGCAACTCAACGTCTCGCAATGGTTGCAAGCCAACCGCCAAGCCTGGGGGATCGGAAACGGCCTTCACCAGCGACTGGACGTCTCGCTCAACGACGACCATTGCCGCGTGCGCTGCCCCAGTGGGCTTTGGATTCTGGGCGTGTTCCGGCACCTGACCAACAGCTCGCCGGTAGAATGGCTCAGTCGTCAGTGCGAGCCTCAACACAAATCCACCACCGATTTTCAAACCTTTATTGTAGAAGACAACCTCTCCAGGGCCGTGCGCTTTGTTACATCAAAACGTCCTTCCTTCTAAAAGCCCTTCATGCATGCGCGCTGGGATGCCTGGATGTAACTCTTTCCAGGCTTGCTCCATGCGGCCCCCTCCGGTAGAACTACCCTAGCGCAGCAACAGCTCGTCGCAGGCCGCACCGCGAAAAGCGATCATGAACCATAAATCCGAACCCGAGCCCTGGGAAACGACACCCGCACCGCCAGCCCGCAGAACTGCGTTGGCACGAGTCCTCCGCAGCAGGCAGGAAGTCCGTGTCTTCAGTCTCCTTCTCCTTCTGTTCGTCTTTTTTCTGAGCTTTGGTCCAGGCCGCACTCAGGGCGCCCGCGTCATGGCTCACGCCCGGGCTCTCCTCTATGAACGGCGTAATACGATTGACACCTGCCACTGGACCACGATCGACAAGGTCCTTTACCATGGCCACTACTACACCTGCGCGGCTCCTGGAATGGGTTACTTGGCTGTCGTGCCACTGGCTGTTTCCGAAGGGATCTGCTCCCTGATCCCCCAGCGTATCGGCCAGAGCCTGGACCAACGAACGCGCCTCCAGTTGCAACATCAATGCCAACCGCTAATCGATGCTGGCTATCTCGCTTTCGACCCAGCGGTTAACAAGGTTGACATGTTCCGGTTCCACGCAGCGATTTGGTTTTTTGAACTCTGGATAGCGTTCTTGATGGCCATCGGCGGAGTGGTGGTAACTGCTCAGGTCGTTTGACGGTTTCTTCGATAAGTTTTTGCATTTAATTTGGCCGGGGTTAAAGTACTGCAACATGGAGCAGTTGCCGCCCCGACCTAAGATCCAGCGTCTGTCGCCCG